>ULVI01114083.1_pt1 | contig 45307 bp, 43 predicted proteins | sample 1959331 | NCBI WGS metagenome assembly ULVI01 (sample SAMEA4835782, study PRJEB28245) | human gut metagenome | biome: gut microbiome; material: fecal sample | place: Denmark | collected 2008 | reverse complement strand
CGGAGCCTGTAATGTCAGCCTCCTGAAAAACGTCAGATCCTATCTGATCGGTATTCACCTGACCTGTTATGCACACGATAGGTATAGAATCCGCATAAGCGGTAGCAATAGCAGTAATAAGATTAGTTGCACCCGGACCTGATGTAGCGATACAGACCGCAGGCTTGCCTGAAATTCGTGCATAGCCGTTAGCCGCATGACCACCGTTAGCTTCCTGTCTCACAAGCACCTGCCTGATGTCGTTTTCAGCATCCAGCAAAGCGTCATAGAAAGGACAGATAGCAGCTCCGGGATAGCCAAAGACGACTTTTACGTTCTCAGCTTTCAAACATTCAACCATAGCCTGACTTACAGTCATCTTCATAATAAAGTCGCCTCCATTAAAAATTTTCTGTATAAATTATCATATAAAGTGATAAAACATACAAAGCTGTGATTTATTATACCATATTTATAAGATTTCGTCAAGTATCGTTAGCATACGAAGGAATATTTATGCTTTAAAAAATTTCTCAAAAAAATTTGAAAAAGGGGTTGACAAGACAGACGAACTATGCTATAATAATTAAGTCGCTGAGAGAGAACGACACAAAAACAAATAATTAATGTGGACAGGTGTCCGAGTGGTTTAAGGAGCTGGTCTTGAAAACCAGTGATACGGCAACGTACCGTGGGTTCGAATCCCACCCTGTCCGCCACATTTTTTATATATACAGGTTTGCGGATTTACCCAAGTGGTGAAGGGGCTCCCCTGCTAAGGGAGTAGGTCTGGAAACGGGCGCGAGAGTTCAAATCTCTCAATCCGCGCCAGCAAAAGTTTAAGCTTTTGCTTGTATCCGCTTTACGTTATGTAGAGCGGATTTTTTTATTATATAAATACACAAACGCCGCAGAGATGACTGTCCTCTGCGGCGTTTTTTATTATGCAAGCCCTGCGGCACTTTTCATTCTGTCTTTGAAGAAATGGTCGAATACTGCCACGCACCTTCCCACAAGGAGCATAGCCGCCACCGTTCCGATACCGATACCTATTATCCGCTTGTCAAACAGCAGACCTATCACGCAGGCAATGGCAACACACGATGCGTCAAGTATATTCTTGCCAAAGCCCATGTTCTTTCCAAAGGCTTTTCCTATAGCCTGAGCAAGACCGTCGGCTGGGTTCGGCACGAACTTCATGGCTATCATCATTGACATTCCCGCACCCGTGCAGATTATCGCTGCCGCCAGATACAGCGTGTTTTGCCACAAATGCCCGAAATTGAAATCAAGCAGCTTTGAAAACATATTCAGCAGCAGGCTGAACACAATACTGAATGGTATTTGCAGCCAATCTATAACAGTTCTGTCGCTGCCTTTTATTATCATTTCTATCACAACGAACAGTGCATATGTAGCAAAAGTCACAAGAGAAAAATTCACGTCCCATATACTCGATATGGCAAATGGCACTGATATAATGGTGGATACACCTAGCCCTGTTTTGACATTCATAGTTATCCCTGCGGCAAGTATCACAAGCCCCATGGCATATATAACCGCCCTTGCGGCATAATTCTTCTTTTTCAAACTAAATTCGCCTCCATACCAATTATACCACCTTCATCACACTTTTTCAAGAGCACAAAAAAGCTGCCGTACCAAAAGGCACAGCAGCTTTTATACTATATAATAGTATCAGAGTTATTGATTATTCCTTTGGACCTGCTGATACAAGAGCCTTACCTGCTGGGTTGCCCTCATACTTAGCAAAGTTCTTAACAAATCTGCTTGCAAGATCCTTAGCCTTTGTCTCCCACTCGGAAGCGTCAGCATATGTGTCACGAGGATCGAGAATTGCAGGATCAACGCCTGGAAGCTCTGTTGGAACTTCAAAGTCAAAGTGTGGTATCTTCTTTGTAGGTGCGTTGAGAATATCGCCGTTAAGAATAGCGTCGATGATTCCACGAGTATCCTTGATAGAAATTCTCTTGCCTGTGCCGTTCCAACCTGTGTTTACCAGGTATGCCTTAGCACCGCTCTTCTGCATCTTCTTAACAAGCTCTTCAGCATACTTTGTTGGGTGAAGCTCAAGGAAAGCCTGACCGAAGCAAGCTGAGAATGTTGGTGTAGGCTCAGTGATTCCACGCTCTGTACCTGCAAGCTTTGCAGTAAAGCCAGAAAGGAAGTAATACTGTGTCTGCTCTGGTGTGAGGATAGATACTGGAGGCAGTACGCCAAATGCGTCTGCTGAAAGGAAGATAACGTTCTTTGCAGCAGGTGCAGAAGAAATAGGTCTTACAATGTTCTGGATATGGTCGATAGGATAAGATACACGAGTGTTCTCTGTAACGCTCTTATCAGCAAAGTCGATCTTGCCGTTCTCGTCAAGAGTTACGTTCTCAAGAAGAGCATCTCTTCTGATAGCGTTGTAGATATCAGGCTCAGATTCCTTATCAAGGTTGATTACCTTAGCATAGCAGCCGCCCTCGAAGTTGAATACTCCGTTGTCGTCCCAGCCGTGCTCGTCGTCACCGATAAGAAGTCTCTTAGGGTCTGTAGAAAGTGTTGTCTTACCTGTACCGGACAGACCAAAGAAGATAGCTGTGTTCTCACCGTTCTTGTCTGTGTTAGCTGAGCAGTGCATTGAAGCCATGCCCTTGAGTGGAAGGAAGTAGTTCATCATTGAGAACATACCCTTCTTCATCTCTCCGCCGTACCAAGTGTTGATGATGACCTGCTCACGGCTTGTGATGTTGAACATAACAGCTGTCTCAGAGTTAAGACCAAGCTCCTTATAGTTCTCTACCTTAGCCTTTGAAGCGTTGTATACAACGAAGTCAGGCTCAAAGTTCTCAAGCTCCTCAGCAGTTGGCTTGATGAACATATTTGTTACAAAGTGAGCCTGCCAAGCAACCTCAACGATGAAACGGATAGCCATTCTTGTATCCTTGTTAGCGCCGCAGAATGCGTCAACTACGAAAAGTCTCTTATTTGAAAGCTCCTTGATAGCGAGTTCCTTAACAGACTTCCAAGCCTCCTGTGAAGCTGGGTGGTTGTCGTTCTTGTACTCGTCAGAAGTCCACCAAACAGTGTCCTTAGAATTTTCGTCCATAACGATGAACTTATCTTTAGGTGAACGGCCTGTATAAACGCCTGTCATAACGTTTACTGCGCCAAGCTCACTCTCCTGACCCTTTTCATAGCCTTCGAGTGTTGGCTTTGTTTCTTCCTCGAACAGCTGCTCGTAAGAAGGGTTGTAAACAACTTCTGTAGTTCCGGTGATACCGTACTTGCTCAAATCAATCTTTGACATGTTGCAATAACTCCTTTTCAAAAAAAATATCGTTAATAGGCGCTATAATGAAACAGCACACGCCGGCACATTCATTTTCTTTCCTTATTATAAAGCATAAGCTATACAGAAATTCATCTGACAATTGAAAACACACTGCCAGCATTTCATGCTGTGCTCCTATTACAGCAATATAATTATACCACATATTTTTCTGAATTGCAAGGGTAAACGCAGATTTTGTGAGCTGATTTTTTACATTTCGCTTAAATCTATAACGATTTTTTATGAATAAATGTAATTTCATGGTATAAAATAGATAATAAAAGATATTGACTATTATCAATAGTTAGTCTAAGCTTGCGCGGACGATTTTGCAGTATCAATATAAAATAATTGCATTTTTATGCTTCTTTGCAAAAAAGCGCCCCAAATTATGCAGGCAAATCCCGCTTTCCTGCAAATAGAAAAAAGGCAGTCCACAAGGAACTGCCCTTCTCCGAAATATCAACAATAGGGGAGATCTTATTTACTTTTTCTTCTTAGCCATGACCACAGCCGCACCGCTCAGAAGTGCAAGAGCGAATGCTCCGCCTGCAACACCGGTCGATGGGTTTGTGTTTGAAGCGTTTGAAGCTGCCTTTGAGCTGCTGTCTGACTTGCTGTCAGAAGATGAGCTGTCAGAAGCGGAACTGCTCGTATCTGACGAAGCATCAGAACTGCTTACGCTGTCAGGCTGTGAAGAAGCAGGTGTTTTCTTTACAAGGTTTGCCACAGCGTCATTTATAGCCTTTACCATAGCGTCCACATCATCCTGCTCTGTGATGTTCTTTGTTCTGTCAATAGCAGCAAGAGCCTTTTCGACTTCTGAGAAGTCCTCATAATCGTCCTTGTTGAGAGCCTTTGCGGCTTTCTCTGCCTTGTCAAGCTCTGTGTAGTCTGCTGACTTGTATGCAAGTTCAAAAGCCTGTGTATGTGTTGCGATATCTGCTGAAATAGTTATTTCCTTGCTGAGAGGCTCGCAATCGTCAGCAGTTACCTCTACATTGTAAGTGCCTGCTGTAAGCATTGCAGTATTGCTTGTTATCTCTTTTCCGTCTACCTTTATTACAACATTTTTCAGGTCAGCAGGTGTTACGTCAAAGTCAACTGCATACTCCTTAGTTGGCAGGACAGGCGTTTTTCCCTCAACATACTGATACTTTGCACCGTCGGCTGTCAGCTCATCATAAAATTCTTTTGTTGTCATATAGTCATATGATTTAGCCTTGCCTGCTTCTTTATTTGAACCGCAAGCTTCAACATTTTCTGTTTCTGTGAAATAGTTGTTTTTAAAGTCAGTTGTAGACGAGGAATCCTTCCCCACTATTCCGCCGAAACGTGTATATGGCTTTTTGGCTGAGTACTGTGAAAGGTCAATTTCTCCTGCAAAATAGCAATCACTTACAGAACCGCCGGCTACTGAACCAACAATACCGCCTACATCTGTGGTTCCGTTGCCAACCGGCGTGAGTTTTCCTGTAACATAGCTGTTTATAACCTTGGAATCGCCATACAAACGTCCTACGATACCGCCGGCGTCTGGTGCAGCATATACCATATCGCCTGTGCTTGAACAATAGCGGACTTCCGTTCCAATCTGCGCATATCCAACTATACCGCCGACATAAACACTTTCGTTGTCGCCTGAGATAGTTATGTCTGCTGTGTTCTCACAATATTCAAAAGTTGTGCCGTATGCCTGACCTACCATGCCTATGAAGCCATAAACATATTTGCCGTTATTGTTGAACGATACGTTTGACACACAATCAGAAATAGTACAATCACCTGCAAATCCTGCAATAGTGCCATAAACAGTATATTCGTTATCAGTATTTGTCACATCCAGATTTCCCTCTATAGTCAGACCTGATACCTCTGCTTCCTCGATATCGCCAAAGAAACCGACCAACAAATCTTTACCATAAATAGACGTAAAATCAATGTTTGAAATAGTATGACCGTTTCCGTAGAATTTGCCGCTGAAACAATGTTCAATATAGCCGTTTTCATCGAAAACGTTTCCGATAGGCGTCCATACAACACCTGTCAAGTCAAGGTCATTTTCAAGAACAACAACTGCGTCCTTATTCTTGTCATAATCTCCGTTGTTTACCGCTTTTGAAAACGCCAGCAGGTCGTCAACAGTTTTTATTACCGTCTTATTGTCGTCTGCAAATGCCGTTGTCGGCACAAACAAAAGACAGCCCGTCACCAAAAGACTTAAAATTTTCTTTTTCATTCTAATTCCTCCATAATATTTTTCGTTGCTGATATTTCTTTTTTACTCAGAACATAATTTTACTTGGTTATTTTAACACAGACTACACACTTTGTCAATAAATTTAGCACAAACGGTCAAAAATCTGCACAAGCGGTAACAAAATAAATGAATAATGCTTGAATTTTGCTTTGATATGTGTTATTATATATTAAGAAATAATGTATAAGAAAGGATTTTTACAGTATGAGAGTGGCATTGGTAGACGATAATAAAAACGACCTTGCACTTCTTCATGAATATATTTCCGAACAAACCGCTCACAGCTGTCAGATAGATACGTTTTCAAGCGGAGAAAGCTTTTTGTCATGTTGGCAGATGGGAGCTTATGATCTGGTGGTGCTTGATATATTCATGGGGAAAATGACAGGGATAGAGGTCGCAGAAAAGCTTCGTGAAACAGACAAAAATGTGCATATCGCATTCGGCACTTCAAGCAACGAGTTTGCAAGCGAAAGCTACGACCTCAACGCCTGCTACTATCTTTGCAAGCCCTTTCAGGCTGACAAAGTAAAAGCCATGCTTGACCGGATCGGTTCTGATGAAATTGATCGTATGCGTTCCGTTAAGCTTCCCGACGGTCAGAACGTGATACTCAGAAATGTTATCTACATAGACTGTGCGTCACATATCGTGACGATCCATTGCACAGACGGCGAAAACATAGTTTCAAGAAATTCTTTCTCTGAGATCGAGAGCATTTTTTGCAGTCATTCATACTTTTACACCTCCACCAAAGGCGTCATCGTGAATTTCTATGAGATAGCCCAGCAAAAAAGCGACCTTTTCATAATGAGCGACGGCACACATATCCCCATAAGTCGCCGAAAATCCAGAGAAACACTAGACGCCTTCGCTCAGTTTCGCTTCAGTGATCTGCGAAAAGGCGGTGAGCAGTAATGCCTCCTTTATACCGCCTTGTGGAAGTGGGCATATATTCCCTTCTGAATTTTCTGCCACTTATGGTGCTTGCCCTTTATCCCTTCCGGCATAGGCTTCGCTTTTCCAAAACAGCTACTGTGGGACTTGTTGTGGCTCTTTCACTGGTGCAGATCTTCTTAGGCTGGCAGGCGGCATTTTTCAGCACAAATGCAGGTCTGCTAAGTGCAGTCAGCACCCTGCTCTATGCGGCTTTTTACTTTTTCGCTGTGAAGGTCAAGGTCGGCAAAACAGGCTTCACACTGCTTCTGCTTTCAAATAACGCAAGCTTTATCGTCATTACCTCAAAATGTCTGGAGGGCATTCTGTTCCCGTCACTTGCCTATGAATCATACCGCTGGTCGTTTTCCCTTTGTATGCTTATGACAGAAGCCGTGGTATGGGGGCCGCTTTTTATCTACATGAAAAAGGTCTACACACCTGCGATGGAAAGAGAGCCGTCAGGTCTGGAGTGGCGCTATCTTTGGCTTATCCCATTTACGTTCTATATAATATGGTACTATACTCTCTACGGCAACTCTACGAAAAGCAGCTTAGAGCTTGCTCTGGAGCCAAAGAACACCATAGCTCTGTTCTTTATAAACGCAGGGGCATTTCTGGTGTATTACATCGTAGCACGGCTGGTCATCGAACAGCAGAAAAATCTGCGGCTTCAGGAAAATAACCACCTGCTTGAAATGCAGAACCAGCAATATGACTATTTGCAGGATAAGATAAAAGAAACAAGACGCTATAAGCATGATGTCAGACATCATATCGCTCTTATGCAGGAGCTTCTGAAAAAGGGCGAATACGATAAGCTTTCGGAATATCTCAATTCTTTCAGGGATTCTATGCCCGATATATCAGAACACATTTACTGCAAAAACACATCTGTAAGCGCACTTCTTGCATATTTTGCTCAAATAGCGGAAAGCAGCGGCATTGAATACAAGGTGAGCGCTGACATCCCAGATGATATAAAAATAGACATAACCGACCTCTCTGTGCTTTTCGGAAATCTTATCGAAAACGCCATTCACGGCTGCGTGTCTGACAGTGCAAAGAATAAAAAAATAATAATCAGAGCAAAGGCTGACAGCTATTCCCTCTGCCTGGCGGTGGACAACACCTTCACCGGAACTATCCTCACCGACCCAGAAGGCGGTTTCCTTTCCTCAAAACGCAAAGGCAAAGGGATCGGCACAGAGTCTGTCAAGAACATTGCCGCCAAATACAATGGCGTAGCTAAATTTGAATACGGTGACGGAATGTTTTACGCTTCCGTAATGCTGAACATATGAAAAAGGCGGAAAGCTCGCAAAGAGCCTCCGCTTTTTCTATTATATATAGTATATCCGTTTTGCTGTTCTTAATTGTCGCTTATATCACACACTGCCACGCTTGTAACAGGGTCAATGTCAGAGATGTCAACGCCGTATTGATATGGGTTGAGTTCAAAAGTCTCGCTGTCCGTCTGAGCCTGCATTCTTTTATATGTTTCATCAAGCTGTTCGTCAGTGAGGTCAAAGCCGAACCACCATGTTCTGCCGTTTATTGTCGCTGATACGATTCGGTTTCTGTCTGTATTTGAAAGATACATAAGTGGCTTTTCACCCAGAGCGTTGCAAAGCTCGTTGTATGTCATGCCCACATAGATATTCTTTGTGATGTATGCACCATTGTAAAGCTCCACCCTTGTGACAGGCAGGCTTTCGTCAACATAGCCCTTGCCTGTTTCGGTATTCAAAGCCGCCCTGCCGAAGTGATACTGCGGAAAAGCCGAGCACTGATACATAGAATCATAGCCGTTTTGAACGAATGTTGGATAAACAAACTCATAGTTGTTGTCTGCCATTTTGAGCATATCCCCCACTGTATTTGAAAACAGCTCCTCGCCTGGGTTGTCTGCACTTGGGAGGACAGCGCTTGTATTTTCGCCTTGCGTATCTGTAACAGGAGTATCGGTTTGCACAGGTGCAGGTGCAGTTGTCACGGCGGTGTCTGTTACCTTTTCAGGCTCGCTTGACGGCTCAGATATGCTGTCTGTTTCAGCTTTTGACGAACTGATTTCAGGTATCTTCTCTGATGAAGCGTCTGCCATACTGCTGTCAGAAAGGTCAAGGCTATCATCATTTAAGCTGTCTGAAACACTGCTGTCATCGTGAACGCCGAAGCCGTTGTTGTTCACTCCACGGAGAGCCAATGGTATGCTCACTGCCACCACCACAGCCGCCGCAGTTCCCACTATCTTTATAGCAGCGGAAGAGGTTTTCAACGCTGTAACAGGTGAAGCCGCTGTCATTGCATACTTTTTCGGCAGAGCCGCTCTCATCATTGCGCTCATAGGCACAGCCGCAAATGCGCCGCCCTCAAAGATACGCTCTATCTCTTTCTTTATCTTTGCCCTCGCCTTAAAAAGCTTCTGCTTGGCGGCATTCTCGCTTATCTCCAAAATCTCGGACACTTTTTTCAGCGGCATGCCGTCATAATAATAAAGTATCACCGCCGACCTCTGCTCAGGCTTCAGCCCCTCTATGACCTTTTTCAGACAGCGTTTAAGCTCCTTGCTGTCGGCATAATCCTCAGGGAGCATAACAGTATCGTCAGCATGGATATCCTCGCTGAGGTTTTCGTCATCAAGGCTTATGTTATCCTCTCTGCCCTTTTGTCTGAAATACATTCTGCACTTGTTGAAAGCGATAGAGTGAAGCCACGTTTCATAATGCTCAGGCTCTTTCAGCGACCCTATCCCCTCCATTGAAGCCAAAAAGCTGTCCTCGGTGATATCCTCTGCGGTATGCTTATCCCCAACGTTTTTCAGCACGAAGAAATAAAGCTTCTCGTGGAACTCTTTGTACAGCTTCTCAAAAGCTGTCTTTTCACCATTTTGAGCCTTTTCTACAACGGCTCTCAATTCATTCTTGTTCATTCACATATCCCTCCAAGACAAGTATGCGTATCAACCTTTTCATCTGCGCCTCTGCCTCATCGTCTGTCTGACGAGTTTCCTCGTTCATGGACCTTAGGACAAAGGCGATGACATCTCCAAGCTTTGCATTTTCCATTTTTATCTCCGTTTCATGCTCTCTCGTTTTTGCCCTTTCATATACTTAGTTGCAGTTATCCCGATATGGTTATCATAGCATCACACTTTTGTATATCTGCACAAAAACACACCCCACAGCCTATGAAAAATGCACAACCTTATGACGCATACTGTCTTAATACTCATTATACTATATTTATGTATATTAAGCAACTATTTTTCAAAACTTGCCATAATAGATAATTCACATATCATTTATAAAATGTTTTTTGTATCTCTTGTGCAATATGCTATAATCTAGTTGAAAATACGGAAAGAATTCCGTATAAAGTTAATAAATCAAACAAATCGGAGGTAATTCATTATGATGGGAAGACTCAGAGCAATGCGTGAGCCGCTCAAATATGTTCAGGGCAGAGATGCTACACTTAAGTTTCATGAAGAAATGGGCTATATGGGCAAAAGGTGGCTGTTTGTATGTTCAAACAGTGGCTACAAAGCCTGTCATGACAAGATAGAGAAAAGCTTTGGCGAGCTTGACGATTACAGACGCTATGAAATATTTGGTGGTATATCAAGCAAGGGCGAGATAGCCAAAATGGAAGAGATAGTAAAGGCTGACAACATCGACACAGTAGTTGCAGTTGGCGGCGGAAGCGCAGTTGATACTGCAAAAGCTACAGCATACTACACAGGCAAGCACATTGTTATCGTGCCAACAGTTGCGGCAACAGATGCGCCATGCACAGGACTGTCAGTAATATACAATGATGACCACAGCTTTGACAAATATCTTTTCTATCCTACCAATCCAGACGCAGTAATGGTAGACACAACAGTTATCGCAAACGCACCTGTAAAGTTCCTTATTGCAGGCATGGGCGATGCACTTGGTACATATTTTGAGGGCAGAGCTTCCATAAGAACAGAGTCTGCGAGCCTTGAAGGCACAGGCATCACAAGAGCAGGACAGGCACTTGCAAGACTTTGCTATGACACGCTGAAAACATATGGCAAGCAGGCAGTAGAGGCTTGCAAGGTACACGCAGTTACACCTGCCCTTGAAGCTATCTGCGAGGCTAACGTATATCTTTCTGGCGTTGGAGCAGACAACGTAAACTGTGCGGCTGCACACTCGTTCTACAATGGCGTAACATCATTGGGAATCAAGCACGCAGACCACGGCTGTTGTGTAGCCCTTGGTACACTGGTTCAGCTTGTACTTGAGGGTGCGCCAAAGGAAGAGTTTGAAGAGGTACAGAACTTCTGCCTTGAAGTGGGACTTCCTGTCACGCTCGAGGAGATAGGTGTAACTACACCTGAGCAGGTAGAAACTATCGCAAAGAACGCTTGTATCCCAGGCGAAACTATCCACAATCTTGCAGGCGACGTACAGCCTATCGAGCTTTATGACGCTATCATGCAGGCAGACGCAATGGGCAAGATAGCGCTGGGAAAATAAAGAATTGTGTATATTTAAAATAATATTGCCACCCACGGCTGATTTGGCTGTGGGTGGTTTTTTTGCGAAAAAAAACAGAGAAACCCGATCAATGGGTTTCTCTGCATCTTTTAGCTGTATTAAATCATAATATCTTAGTAAAGTATATCTTCCTGCGAAGCTCAGTTGTCTGCAACGTCCATAAGCTCAACAGCAATATCGTCAGACCCGGTATCATCTGCATCAGCCTGAATATCGTCCGGCTTATCGTCCTCTATGACAGCTCCTGTAAAATCAATACAAACATTCTCGCTTTTGCCAAAACGAGCCATTGTCAGCAGATCGGTGACAGTCGAGCGTGTGACATGAGCGCCTGTGAAATCCATCACCACATTTGCAGAATTATCCTCGCTGTTTTTGCTGTTGATCTCATCGCGAAGCTGGTCAAAATTCGTATCCTCAAGGTCTGCATAAGCTGAAATCCCTTTTGGCGCATAAAGCGTTGCAACAGCGTGCATAGCAATGAACACAAACCTGAAATCCTCGCAATCAAAGGTGCTGAAAGGTATCTCAAACAGCCTCAGCATACCCTCGTCGGTCTTTTTGCATAAAACAGGCTTATATCTGTTCTGAGCCAGATCGTAGGTGTATCTGTCTTCGTAAGCTTCATCGGTTAAGCTGCCGTCTGGCATAGGCACGATCTCAAAACGAGAAGTTTCATTGCACGTATTGCAATAGCCTCCGACTATCACAAATCTGAAAACATAGTCGGTATTTTTCTCAAGTTTTTTGTCACAGCATATCTGCGTCCAGTCCCAATTCCAGTTTCCAATAGAATAGGCGATAACGTTTTCGCCGTCCTTATCGGTCACAAAATATTTAGCTATGACATTGTTTTCGCAGGACTTATCTGCCTTAAAATCTCTAGGATCAAAATCTATTACTTTACCCATATTGTTTACCTCCGTAACATCCACGGTCGGCTTATGAGTATCCAACATTCTTATAGTACATTTTTCACAGTCGCTTGCATACTCTGCCCGACCGTTCTTAACAAGCCCCTTAGCCCTTTTGGGATAAGTAGCTCCGATTCGTTTTCCGTTCACGTCTGTAACAATAACGTTTTTTTCTATGGGTATCTCCCCCTTGCACAGCAATATTAAATTAGTGCCTGCATTACACAGGCTTGCGTTTAGCTCCGACGCTGTTATTTTCTATGGGTGTCGTCCCCGGTCTTTGCTTAGGATAAGTTTAACAGACGTCCAGCCTTTTGTCAAGACTATATGCACCTTTTCGACATTACATACAATTGCGATCTTGCGGGCTTAGCACATATGCACAAGGGGCATGAGTACATAAAATGCCCGTCACGGCGAGCATCAAACCCCTCCCAGCGTATCATACCTATGGGCGGGGGCGAAAAAATCCGCTACCATAAATGATAGCGGATTGGGTGCAGGGGCACGCCCCCTACTTTGTAAAGTTTACAAACAAACTTATTGAGCGGGACTGAAGTTTGATAACAAAAAAAGCCATGACGGACAATGCCCGTCACGGCGAGTGACTGGCGGAGATGGAGAGATTAAATATACCACTTCACTCCACTTTTTATTGCTTTATAAAATTGCTTGTAAACCACGCATTTACATCATTTAAGCCGTTTCATTTGTTCCGCATTTCACAAGCATATATTTACAATTCAGCTTTATCGTGTATAATTCGTGTACGCAAAAACAGCCGCCTCAGATCACCCTGATACGGCTGAACTACTATCTGATATACTTTCTCCGACCGCAACGTATCTTCTGTACTGTAACTTTCATGTTTTTACCTCCGAATATTTAATCACTTTTTTCTGAAAAATACGATTATGGCGGCTATAAGAATAACTATCTCAGCCACATTAAGAATAATGCTTATGATCTTCATTTGACATTTCTCCTTTTGTGTGATATAATATCCGCAGCGAAGAGCCTTTCGGCTCTCTTGCGGAATGCTGTTAGTCTGTAAGCTTGTCGATAAGCTTCAGTAAACTTTCAGCGAGTTCTAAAATTGCTTTGATAATGAGTAGCTTTGCGAGGGCTTCATTATCTAAGCGGCGGCTCTTTTGAGCCGCTTTTTCTTTTTCTTACCCATTGGTTTCACTCCTTTCGTTCTTTGATGATATTATTATAGCATACTTGCGTAAGTGCTTCAAGTATGCTATAATATAGAATAAGGAGGTGCAACTATGAGTGGTAAAACATCAACAGCCAGTAAAAGACTATATAATGAAAAGGCATATGACAGAATAAGTTTAGTTGTCAAGAAAGGCAGGAGAGAAGAACTAAAAGCCTATGCAGAAAGTAAGGGCATGAGTATCAACGGGTACATTAACAAGTTAATAGATGAAGATATGAAAACAGCCGACAAGGAATAACCCTTGTCGGCTGTCTTACTACCTACTTGATTTTAATTTTCTGTCCTGCGTAAATGATGTTCGGATTCTTGATACCATTGTCCTTGACAAGCTTCACAACAGTAGTCTTGCAGCGTTGAGCTATAGCCGAGAGCGTGTCCCCACACTTCACAGTGTAAGTCACCACCTTCTTGACGGAGCTTGCAGAGGGCTTTGCGGATACCGCCCAGTCAGTGAAATGTCAATGAGAAAAAATATCTTTACACATTTCTAGAAAACGGAGATGTTCCCATAGACAACGACAGGGCAGAAAATGCGATAATGCCGTTTGCCATCGGCAGAAAAAACTGGCTTTTCAGCAACACAGCCAACGGAGCCAAAGCAAGTTCCGCACTATATTCACTTATTTCAACGGCTCAGACGAATGGACTTGACGCAGAGAAATATCTGACGGAGCTGTTTTCAAAGCCAGCGGGAACGATATTATTGCCTTGGGCTGAATAAAGCTGAGATCAAATACAATATGATCAGGTATGTATACAAAAATTTTAAATTCAAAGACAATGAATGAATATGACCCTGCAGGGACGGTGATTCCTTGCAGGGTCTGATTTTTTTTGGGGGGAGGGTGCGGAGGATTTGACGGTTACTATACAGGATGGGTGGTTATGGAAAACAAAGTGTTTAAAATAAGTAAGTAATATAGTTTATGATCAAATAAAGAAATGAACAATTGACAAAAGCAATGATGTTCCAGCAACTATGTATGAAATAATAGTTGCTTTTTTATCACTTTTGGTTGCTGTCAGGTCTTCGACTAGTTTCATAAGCTTTTTGTTTTCATCTGTAAGTTTATTTATGGCTTTATCCTGGGATTTATCTCTTTCCATAATTACGTCTAATGATTCCTGATGTTCCAAAAGCTTGCTGTCTTGTTCTTCATCTTTCTGCTTTCTTTCCTCTAAGAGTCTATCGTGTTCACGATCCTTTTCTGCCTGTTCGGATAGCCATTTGTCCTGTTCTTCGTCTTTCTGTTTTCTTTCCGCCAAGAGATTGTCATGTTCACGATCTTTTTTAGCCTGCTCAGAAAGCCATTTGTCCTGTTCTTCGTCTTTTTGTTTTCTTTCCGCCAAGAGTCTGTCATGTTCAAGGTCTTTTTCAGCCTGCTCAGAAAGCCATTTGTCCTGTTCTTCGTCTTTTTGTTTTCTTTCCGCCAAGAGTCTGTCATGTTCAAGGTCTTTTTCAGCCTGCTCAGAAAGCCATTTGTCCTGTTCTTCGTCTTTTTGTTTTCTTTCCGCCAAGAGTCTGTCATGTTCAAGGTCTTTTTCAGCCTGCTCAGAAAGCCATTTGTCCTGCTCCTCGTCTTTCTGTTTTCTTTCAGCTAAAAGACGATCATGTTCAAGATCTTTTTTAGTGTGTTTAGATAGCGTCAGGTCTTGTTCTTTGTCTTTTTGCGCCATTTTTGCAAGGACTTCATCGTGATGTTCCGCTTTCTTTTGATGTTCTGATATCGTTTTATCCTGTGATTTTAACGTTTCAGACATTTGCTTTTGCTTATTCATCATATCTTCCTGAGCTTTCAACTGGGATATAACGCTCAGAACTTCTTTTCTTGCCAAGTCGGAAAGCTCCCCCTCTGAAGCACCTCTCAGCTTTAACTCCAATTCACGAACAACTGTCCTGTTGGCAGCTATATTACTTACGCCAAGTGCAAACAGATACTTGGTTATCTCGCTTAGCTTCTTCTGATATTCAAAAGAAAGTTGTTGTGCCTCAACGACCTGTACTTGTGATTCTGCAAGATCAACAGAAGCTTCCTGCAAAGATTCAATAGCTTCTTTTTTGTGTCCCAAACCTGCTGATTTGCCATAAGCCCTGTCAGCAGAAGTTTTTGCAGTCTGAGCCATTTTAACAGACTTCTTCACCTTATCTTCCAAACCTTGTATATCACGCCATTGATCTGTAATGATGTTTGGAAGTTCAGATTGATTGACCTTAAAAATTTCAAGTTCATTACTCATATGTAACACTCCTTTTTTATTATCCCCACTTCAAGATGTCATAAATATCATCTGTAAGTCCTGGGTTATTCTTTTCAGCTTCTGGTATAAGTTTATCTAATTTTTTCATATCTTCTGAAATTTGTTGTATACTTTCTTGATAGCGTTCTACAGACACGATCATTACCTGATATGCTTCTTCGATACTCTTTCCTGCATCCTCGGCTGCTATCCACATATTTGCTTCACAATAATATACCTTGGCATTTAGTAATCTAATACTTGTTGTATAGAGCTGCATACGCTCATTCCTAAGTTTATTTCGTTTTATGCCCATACCGATATCCGTGCCAGCGGCAATAGCAAATCTGCCCACACCTACAAAATTCACTTTGAGAATAAACTCTTTTGCAAAAACTGCTGCATTACCGCCTGACTTTGCCGCTGATCTTATTGCAGCGTCAATTAAATCAAAAGCCATAAACGTTCCAGTTGAGATTGTAAGCATACGCACTATAGTGCGATTTTTGAATGGTAAAGTTGCTTTCCAATCAACTCGTGACATTTCATCAAATGACCTGATATCCTTTGATTTTATTTCATTGCATAATCTTCTTATAAAATAAAAACCACGAACAATGCATTCGTTTATAATCACTGGAACAGCTTGCCTTTTTAATTCATTGGCAACGCCTATTTCAGTCCTCAGATCAAATTTTACAGCTTCTATTATTTTCCCGTTTTCATCTTTTTTTGCAAGCAATGTTCCGTTAAAGAGTTTAGATATCCAAACAGAAAACTTCTTATATCCATTATCATCAAGTTTACGGAATATTGGAAGTGCCGATATTTCCTTTAAAAATGAAACTAAAGGACCGGGCAAACCAGTTCCGGTATTACCTTTGCTGATCGAAGAAGATGAGCCAGCCATATCGCTTATCATATGAAAAAACCAGTTGATCAATCCAAATGTAATTTTCTCAGGCAAATTCTTACCGATCAAGATCAGGTCTGCTTGAGACACTTCAACCACTTTAAAGTGTCCGGCTACGTCTGTGCCATATAATTTATGTGTAAACTGAGTAAGCATAGAGAAAAATAAACCTATAAGTGTTGGGTGATGTGAGAAATCTCGTAAATGGTGCTGTAAACCTCCGCCGAAATCATTTGTAGCTTTATCGGCAACGATGGCATAATTCTTTTCAAGATATTTTACTGCACCATTAAGATCATCACCTGTATAACCCGCTTTTTGTGCAATTTTAATCACAAAGTTATTTACTTTATTATCACCATATTCATTTGCACGATCTAATGAAAAATCTCCAACCCATACAGAATCAATTGCTCCTGCTAATATTCCGCTTACAACTGCCACAATATAATCCATTCCGTCAGCGTGATTAGTAAGCCTATCTATTTCGGAATTAAGAGCTTCGATTTTTTTATTTGTGATGTTTAGACAATTATCTATATCTTTTATCGCAGCGTCGATGTCATAGCCGCTCTGCTTAATGTCAGTTTCACTTACGGCCGGTATGACTTCAAATTCAACGGCAAGTCCCTCATTTTCTAATTTCAATATTTCACTCATATTATACATCCTAACCTGATCTTTGTATTTAATAGTTAATTATTACCGCTGTAAAATCATTTCTCCTCATACCTTTCCCCCATCGCCCTGATCTCTGCCAGCATATCCTCCACCAGCGGTTTTGGCTCAAAGACTTTTACCCACGAGCCTTGGGAGAGCAGGTACATTATTATCCCCCTGCCGTAGTTGACCTCGGCAGTGATAACGCTCTTTGTGCCGTTCTGCTCAATGACTTTTGCGGTGGGCAGCCTGTCAAGAACAGCCTGCAAAGACAGCCCCGAAAACTCAAAGGTTATCCGCACGTTGTCCCCTGGAAACATAAACTGATTTTTCTCACGCAGGTCGCCCTCGTCAAAGCTGTGCTCACGATCAAGCTGGAAATTCTCCCTGTGCTCAACAATATTTTTTATCCTGTCAATGCGGAAATACCTCGCCTTGTACTGGGTATCATCTGCCGCATATGCGATAAGATAAAAATAATATTCGCTGAACATTATCGCCGCAGGCTTCAGCTTCCTAACAACTTCGCTCCTGTCCATTTTCAGATATGTCACCGAAATGACCTTCTTACCATCAATGCACTGCACAAGACGCCAAAGATTGTTTATCACGCTGTCGCAGTCAGAGCGCACCTCGTGATAATGATATATCTCCCTGCGTATCACCTCATCAAGAAGCTTTCGGTCATTGGCAGTGGTAAACTTTCTCAGCTTAGATACAATGAATATCATATCTTCTTTGCTGAAACAACGTGCCCCGAGTATCACTTTTACCAAGGCAAAAAGCTCCTGATTTTTCAGAAACTCGTCGCTTTTAAGTATGTAAGCCCTGTCCTTGTGCGAATATGTGACCTCGGCATTTTGCATAAGCTCCCTGTATTCCGCAAGAAAATCGTTTATCCTTGCAATGTCACGACTGACGCTTTTGGATGATATCCCATACTCCTCCGCAATAAGCTTGTTAGAAACGACCTCGCCGTGCAAAAGCCGATAAAATATTTCAAGTACTCTGTCTAAACGCTCATTTTCCATTTTATTACCCCTCTTTCTTACAATTATACCACATTTGATTTTGAATTTGTTAAGCTGGCTGCTTAGTATAACGTTTTCAAAGAATATTTTTTTATTTTAACCAAAAATGTCAAATTATCGGTGCGGCAAATCATCTTATTTTGTCGTTTTATCTTGCTTTCAGTATAGCATAATTGCCAGACAAAGGTATGTCCGTTTAAAATTAGTTTACTTTTACATTATAACCCTTTTGAGCGGTATATGTGAAGAAATAATACTAATATAAGCGTGATGACGACATCAAAAACCCTGCCCTGACACAGAAAATAGTTGAGAGCGTATCGAAACTTTCGGAAAAAGATCAGCGATTGATGCTTGAAGTTTCTGAAAGACTAGGAAAAGAATAATTTTTGAGGTCTCAAACTGCAATATCAAAGTAAAAATAAAACAGCGTACCGCAGCCCCCTGCGATACGCTGTTCTCATATAAAATTACTTCTTAGTAGTCACACTCTTTGAAGCCGACCAAGCGCCGTAGTATTTCGTACCCTTGACAGTTGTGTACGAACGAACACGAACATAATATTTCTTGTTGCCCGAAAGCTTTGAAATAGTGGTCTTGTCGGTCTTGTTGTTTGTTATGGTAACTTTCTTTGCACTTGTGAACTTTGAGTTGGTAGCATACTGAATCTCGTATCCGGTAGCCGAACCTTTCTGTGCCCAATCCACAAAGAATGCCTTGCTCTTAGCTGTGAGCTTCTGTATCTCCTGCTTGGCAGGATTTATCTTGAACGTCTTTGTGATAGTGCCTGTGTATGAGCATTTTCCTGCGATTTTTACAGTGGCAGTGCCTATATTCTTGTTGCTTGAGTATGAAACTGTGTAGTCAGTACCATTTTTCAGCGTTTTGCCATTGTATTTAACAGTAATGCTCTGAGTGATATTTTTGCCAGTGAAAGCCTTTGTGGAAATGCCCGAAACTGTGGCTTTCTTGAAGTTATTTTTGATACTGTAGGTCTTAGAAACTGAGCCAGTGTAATTGCCCTTGCCCTTAATAGTGACCTTTGCTGTGCCTACCTTGGTGTTGTTGCTGTACGAAACTGTGTAATCTGTACCATTCTTCAAAGTTTTGCCGTTTAGCTTGACCGTTACACCAGGCTTCTTTGCCTTGCCGTCATAAGCGTAGATCGAAGTTGAAAGTGTCACGCTTGCCTTTGAAATGCTAATTCTTGAAAGTGCAGGGATCTCAGCCGTTTCAAGAATTTTCTTGCAGACAGTACATTCCTTGTGTTTTGAGCCTTTAACTCCGATAGAAGCCGCCTTGTCAGTTATCCAACCGCTTGACTTGTGACCTGTGGCATTTATCACTGTCTGAACCTTGATAACAGTATTGCAAACTGAGCAATGTGAGCCGTCTGTTTTGCCTGCGGTGGTGCAAGTAGCAGGGTAGCCCTTGTCGGTAACTGCGGTGTGACCCTTTGCAGGAAGCTTTTCTGTAACTGTCGCATTGCACTTTGTGCAAGTCTTTATAGCAGTACCCTCTGATGTGCAGGTCGGCTGTTTTGTTACAACAGAATTTCCGTAGCTGTGACCTGTTGCTTTTGTTGTGCTATCCTTGTATGAAGTACCGCAAACAGAACACTTGTGGAGAGTGTAGCCGTCAGCAGTGCAAGTAGGTGCAACAACTGTGTTAGCATATTTGTGTGAAGTCTTTGGTATAGTTTCTGTAACTGTCGCATTGCACTTTGTGCAAGTCTTTATAGCAGTACCCTCTGCTGTGCAGGTCGACTGTTTTGTTACAACAGAATTTCCGTAGCTGTGACCTGTTGCCTTAGTTGTGTTATCCTTGTATGAAGTACCGCAAACAGAACACTTGTGGAGTGTATAGCCGCCAGCAGTGCAAGTAGGTGCAACAACTGTGTCAGCATATTTGTGGGAAGTCTTTGGTATAGTTTCTGTAACTGTCGCATTGCACTTTGTGCAAGTCTTTATAGCAGTACCCTCTGATGTGCAAGTCGGCTGTTTTGTTACAATAGAATTTCCGAAGCTGTGACCTGTTGCTTTTGTTGTGTTGTCCTTGTATGAAGTACCGCAAACAGAACACTTGTGGAGTGTGTAGCCGTCAGCAGTGCAAGTAGGTGCAACAACTGTGGCTGTGTAGCTGTGGGAAAGCTTTGCAATTGTTTCTGTTACTGTTGCTCCGCACTTTGTGCAAGTCTTTGTTTTTGTACCTTCTGCTGTGCAAGTCGGCTGTTTTATGATAACAGCACTGCCATATGTGTGGCTCGTGCATCCGCAGGTGAATTTGTATGTCTTTGCTACAGACGGATTGTATGTAGGATAAATTTTTACAGTGAGTGAACCGCCGTTTTTGAATGTGATACGTCTGATATCATTAGCATAGTTTTCAAGCTTATTTACACTTACCATACTGCGATCAGAAAATTCAACTGTGTAGTCTGTATCGTCATAAAGCCAGAAATCAATGCTGTCGCCCACACTGAACTGAGTTTTGCTCAATACGCTTGAAAAGGACGTATTCGAAAGGTCTGTGCGCCAATAAACAGTGGTAGAGGTCGGAACTGTGAACTTATTCACATAGCCGCAAGACTTGCAGGTCTGTGTTACAGTGCCGTCAGTTTTTGATGCGTACTTTGTTTCGTAGTCATGACCTGTTTTGACGTCAACCGTCTTTATATCGTCAAGATTTGAAAGGTTCAGGGAGTTAAAGGTCACGTTATTTTTATCGTAAACATACCAAACTGCTCTGCCGTTTTTGATAACAGGCTGGCAATCTGAAAGACTTCCCTCAAAGGTGTGTATACTGCCGTTTACTGTGCCGTCAGCGTTTAGCTTCACACAGCTTACCTTTGTATCTCTGGCCCACAATAGCAAAAAGCTGTTATTATTTATCTTCACAAGCTGTGGAGCAGAAGCTGAAGCTGTACCCTCTGCATAAGAAGTTATCTTATTGAGCTTGTTTGTGGAAAGGTCCTTTGAAACAGCGGAAACGTAGACGTTTCGTGTTTCTGACGTATTGATATAATCAAGGTCAACTGTACTCTGTGCCACGATATAGCTTGATGATGACACATCAAAGCCGCCTATAGCCGCACCTGTATAGTTATAGTGACCGGCGGTATATTCAGGGTATGTTACAACGTCGATATTGCTGACCTTATCAAAATAGCTTGGGAAGAATTTGCCTGTAGTAAAATCAGAATTATACTTCACCAGAACGGCAGAACGTGGATGAGCGTCACCATGGTCGAGGGCGACTATATGGTTGCCGTCGGTTTTTATAAACTGATTGAAGGAGTGGCTAACATAGCCATAATCAACGTTCATGACGCCGGTATATGAATCAGTGATAGTCATTGAAGGCATATCCACTTCAATGGTAACATTAGCCTGATGATTATTGCCGTCGCTTGATTTATACATTTTGTGGCAGGTTCTCACAAGCAGGTGGTCACCGCTATGGGTCATTCTTGCCGAGCCTGCATCGAATGGAACTGTAGTGTTAGCTCCATACAGACCGCAGGACTTTATTTTGTTCCAATTCTTATCATACTTCGTGATACGGAAAACCTCGAGGGAGTCGTTTTGTTTCGGATTTTCCTGACCGCTAAGGATATAATAATTATTGCCGGAGTCATAGAAAGCGCCAAAAATCGGCAGTTCATTGTCGATAAGCTTAGTGCTGAGCGGTTCAAAATCAGAGCTGTAATATTCCACAAGGAGCTTGCCCTCGATAGCGCCTGACTGGACACGCATATAATTGCCGTTGTCGCACACTGTCAGGTAAGATTTCACTGTGTCAGACCATTGCACATAGTCCTGATCATTCACATTAGAGCCTGAATACGCAACACATTGCGCCACGGCAAAGGCACTGAACGATCCAGCAGACACAGCAGTAGAAACAGCCATTGCGCCAGACAGGACAATGCTCAACATTCTTTTCTTCATATTCATCAATTTCATCACCTCATACAAAAACTTTTAAACGAGAACACCTTTATGTATATAATATCACAACGCAAGGCATATGTCAATGAAAACAAGTTACAATGAGAATGATTTCAATAAATTCGTCATACACCAAAGGTCAACGCAGTAAAAAAGAACAAAGAGGATACAAAACAGAAAAAAACGCCTTGACAAGGTTTGATGGGTGTGATATAATATTACAGTGGTATTTCGAGGTGTGGCTCAGTTTGGTAGAGCGCTGCGTTCGGGACGCAGAGGCCGTGGGTTCAAGTCCCGTCACCTCGACCAGCACAAAACCGTTTATTTACGTCAAACAACGTAGATAGGCGGTTTTCTTTATGCTCTAAAATGCTAAAATATGCGTAAAAATGATAAAATATCAGTCTGAATGGTAAACATACGCCACGAAATATGACACGGAATTTTGCACACGCTGAAATTTTGCTCTGAAAATATGCACAAAAAGCAAGCTTATATTTGTGCAATCCTACAAAATTCAATGTTATCTATATTTTTGTTATCTAACTACTTGACATTTGCTAGATAACATGGTATACTATAATCACAGGCAAGAGATGAGACCTGAAATCAAAAATTAATTTTTCGGAGGTACAAAATCATGAAAATCACAGGCGTTAAGAAAGCAGTAGGAACTTACAAGAGAGCAAACAGCGGTGGATATTATCGTTCATCATATGGCGCTTTGATGGTTGATATGTCAAAAGGTTATGTATGGTGCGACGAATTTTCAGACAGATTTTCGTATATCGCCTATGACGATGAAAACATTGCACGCATAAATCTTGAAGGTGAGCCAGCAACCATGCAGAACGTAAAAGCAATTGCCGAAAGAATGTGCGCTGAACACGTCGCATAAAACAGCCCTGATGAGTATCTGAAAATTGATACGAAACGCCCCACAAAAAAGGGGCGTCGGCTGGAAAGCAAAATAAATCTGAAAGGATATGATTTTATGAGCAAGTTGAAAGACATGAGAGAAGCAAGAGGCATGACACAAGATGAGCTGGCAAAGAGGATAGGTTCTGTCAGAAGCTATATCTGCCGTCTTGAGAGCGGTGCGCAGGATATCAATTTTATCCAGGCGAGCACGTTAGGACGTCTATGCACGGCACTGGACTGCAAGCCGGAAGATTTGCTGGAAGCTGACAGCTTCGAGTTTGAAGAGATCAACGGCGAAAAGCGGCTGATAGTTGACGGACTATACTCCCCAGAGGGAAACTATTTACTGGTAAAAGTCAAAAACCGCACATATCAGCTGAACATGATCGATTTTTCAAACGTCGATGATGTATCGAAATATCTTATACCACGTGGAAACGCCAATATCCCACGAAGTGCAGCAGAGTTCGACAAAAAGGCATACTGGATATATAAAATGGCGCCACGTGACGGCGTGGAAGTCAAAGTCCTGGACCCTATCAGCCCCGAAGACTGGAAGACGTTCGTTGAGAAACTAGGGCTGACCGATGACGACATTTCGGACGAATTTGAAGTTGTCAAAGGTAAGAACTATGGTGAAAAGTGTGAGAAGCACTATATTTGCAGACAGATAAGACTTACCACCCCGAAAAATTCGGTTACGATTGAGCGAGAGTTGAAAAAGCACGGCATAGAAGCAACAAATGTAAATATCGACCGAATAAACATCAGGGTAAAATGACATGGCAAAACAAAAATACGAATTGCTGCCAGACAAAGTAGTTGCAGCCAATGCAGAAACCATAAAAGCCATAGGGCATATCGCAACCGATACCGATATAGTGGATTATGTCAGCGGTCAGCTGATGCGTGACTATATCAAATTCGGTAAGAAAACCCTAGACGAAGCCGCCAAGTTGACCGAACAAACGATAATGTCAGATGATTTTTTAGACAAGCTGGGTGCTATAAAAAATATGACAAACTGGTACTATAGTGGACGGCAAGTGTATCTATTTGATGATGATTTTGCCAGCCTGCTCAGCGGTCAAGGCACAGCAGATTTGAAAATCAGTGCAGACGTTTTCAAACAATTGCCATGCAACTGTTTTTACGTCCAGCGAAAACACAAAAATAGCGTGGGTTTCTTTTTCGACTTGCAGGGCGACCGAATGACAATGACAGAATATTTTTTTGACGATGCCGAAAAAGACTACTATTCGGAATCAATCGCTATAGAATTGCAGTATGATATGACAGTTGAAGACCTGATATATAAAATTCTAGGCAGCTATGCCAAAAAAGACAAGGCAGGCACTAAGGCAATGATATGCGACATAGCCGAAAAATTGCAGTTCATTGTATATTTATCGGCTGTAAATGCCGAAATCGCACCAGTCACGAAACGCCAAGTGCAAAAGGAACACACCGCACCACGCCCTCAGAAGCCGTCTGCACAGCCACAGAAATCAGCCATAGCCAATGTAGGATATAGGATAGGCGTCGCTGTCCGCAAGCATAGGCAGGCTGAGAACGCTGTCGACGGTCAGCACAGCCCACAAGGTCACAGCGCACCGAAAGCACCGCACATCAGACGTGCTCATTTCCACGGATATCATACCAACAACGGCTATCAGGTGAAATGGCTGAATACAATCTTCGTCAACGCTGAACGTGATGACAACGATATCAGCACAGTTCACAAGGTGCTGCAATAACATTTATATCCGCTCTTTGTGGGCGGATATATTTTTGCACAAATTTTTGTCATGATTTTGTGCAAGTATACAAAAGTACGTCATTGACGTATATTTTTGTGAAAATCTATTGACAACTACGTCATTGAGTGTTATAATATAATTACAGTAAGGGGAACGAAAGAAAGCCCCGAAAGAAAAAATGAAAGAGGTAATTATTATGGCAATCAGAGCAATTCAGTATGTTGACGGATATGTAAAATATGACGAGATTTACGAGGGTATCGAGTACGAGACACTTAGAGACGAAATGGAAGAGCTTGTCGGAGAAGCAATAGACAGCTACGAGCTGGAAATCATAAAGTAATTTAGGAGGTAATCACAATGACAATCAAAGAAATGCGTATGCGTACAGGAATGACGCAGAATGAATTCGCAAATAGGCTAAGCATACCGACAAGGACATTGCAGAACTGGGAGTGCTGCACAAGAGAGTGCCCACAGTATTTGTTGAATTTAATCGGCTACTACCTAAAACGCGAGAACCTTTTCAAGCCCGAAGAGGACATCACAGTGATCGGCAAGGTGAAGATAGCTGATAGAGCGGCAGAGCTGAGCCTGTGCAGTGAGCGAACAGAGGGCGGCACAGTGTTCTGTTGGGAAGCCGTGTACAAAATGTCAGACGGTCAGATAGGACTTATTCAGTGGGACGGTCAGAAGCGTGTATTCCAGCCGTTAAATGACTTCAAACGCAATGCTGAGGGCATACGCACACAGCCAATGCACGCCTGCCGAAGCATTACTCGTGCCGAAATGAAAAAAGCTCCTTTTTGCAGTGCAAGGCTGGAAAATTTGAGTGAGATAGAATAACTGTGTATTCACAATAAAAAAAGCCGCCAGGGCAAACGCTCTGACGGCTAAATTTGTGCGAATTTTATGCGAATTTTGTGCGACTATTTTTTGATTTTTTCACGCAGCTTTTTGATGAATTTCTTGCCTGCAATGCCGTTCGGCCTGTATCCCCATGCTTTCAGCCTTGCATTGATAGCACCGACAGTGCCCTTGCCGATGATTGCATTATCGTCCAGCTTCGCACCGTCAAGTATCAGCAACTGCTTCAGGGCATACGACCCGTCTGTGCTTGCACCTTTCTTATAGCCTTTTGTTTCCAGCGTAGGCGGATTGATAACGCTCTGATTTTTCGGGCGCAGAACGCCCAAGACGTGGTTATAGTTGTGATAGACACGTGTGCATGGGTCATTTCTACCCAACCAGTTCTGATCGTAGCTGTAGAAATATTTTGTGTTGCCTTCGCCTGTGGCTATGGCAACATGACCGTCTTCGCCGTTGAGGGATTTCCCCCAAACTACGATGTCACCCTTTTTCGGCACGAAAGACGGTGTATTCGCAATTTTGGTAAAATATTTCTTTACAGGCTGGCTGTCGAAATTTGTGTAAATCATGTATGCGTGCAGCCCGATGAACATACCGCAGCCGACAACATCTCTGTTGTACTGATTAGCCAGGTCAAAACACTGTACACCGTACAACTTATCGAAATTAATGCCCTTGCCTTTGTACTTTTTTACAAATTCATCAAATGTCATTGCCATAATTAGTCCTCCTTATCTTTGAAAACTCCAAATTTTGCCACAATCTTGTTTATCCAGTGCGCCTGCGGATTGATTTCACCATAGTTTTCTAATATAGAAACTATTTCCATTGCAAAAATATACCCGAAAACAGCTAGTGCAGTTATTGTGCCTGCAATGCCTGCCAGTTCGCTATGTCCATAGTAGTGACCTAGCTGTTCAAAACCTATCTCCGAACCGATAGCCACACCCATGACGACTATTTCGGCTAACTTGTTCAGACCGCCCTTGCGCATTTTCGATGACCGAACGTCGCCTTTGCAATAGGCTTTTATCCAGCCTGTGGCAAAATCAGCCAACGCAAGACCTATCACGATCATCAGCATGATTATGTATTTCACTTCACTACCTCGCTTTCATACTTTTCCCCTGTGATTTCCTCGTACTGCTCAGGGGTTATTTTCCCCCTGTCGGCGAAGTCTTTGACCTGTTCAGCGGTGTACAATCCTAAATCGTACAAACGTTTGACTTTCCTATACATTGTCGTCACCCTCCTCAATCAAAGTGTCGGTCATTAGCGCGGTATATAGCACCTGCGCTTCTAGCTCGTCCACCTTTGTGGCTTTCTTCGGCTGAAAATCTTCGGTGGATAGTCCTAGCTTTTCAGCCATTTTTCTCTGTAAATCTGTCATGTTGTACCTCCTATCTCTGACAGCTTAACAATGTATTCTTCTTCTGACGGCACTGGTATGCGATAGCTGTCGCCATTGCTGTTTTGGAACGTCACTGAACCGCCTGCTTCAACCTCGATATTTCGCAGGAAGTCGTCTGGTATTAACGATGAAATATCGGTTACGATTGGAGTTTCTAGTTCGTAGTACAGGATAACACCCTGCATTGCCTGTTTAAATGCGGTGGCGTCGGTGTAGGACGTATCGTTGACATATACATATCCGTCAACGCTAGCATTAGTCGTTATACCTGTTACACTGGTTTTGCCCCACATAGCATTCTGCGTTTTCGCCAAATATTTTGAACAGATGATGTTTGGCAGAATGTTATAATTCTTTGTCAATTTCTGCCCTGTAACTTGCGATGTTTGAAAACCTACTTTCCCACTGTCACCTGCAACCCAATTCAGCGTCCCCAAATCAACGCTGTTCACGCACTGAACGTATCGTTTATTTTCATAGTCCACATAGTTTCGTGCCGTTCCAGCACTCCACCCGTAACCGTCTAAATTTTGGATTGCTTGTGGGATTGTGTATGATATAGGAGTATAGTACGGAGTATATGCAGTTGCAGTGCTTCCTTCATCTAGTTGGAAATTCTCGAAAATACCACTCATGCCACTTAATCGAAGCTCTATATACTGCCTATCATCAACTTTAGTATATTCAAGTGTGAAAGAAACTCTTTTCTTAACATTTAATTCACTTATGTTGATAGCGTCTTCTGGAAATCTTCCATTCACTAAAATCTGTAAAACAGGATTTTGAATAAGCATTTTTGTAGTAGTAAAGTCAAACGAAAATGTATATCTTTTTGACTGTTCCATGCCTTTTATACCTACGCAGAACCACCCGTTATTCGAATGTGCGATAACGCTTTCGGGGGCTTGTGACTGTGTTACAACAATTTTATTAGTTGGTTCAATTGTAGAAATTGTTGTTCCGTAACTATTGTTGAGTTTTCGCTCGCCATTTACGTTTAAGATTGCTATGCAGGAAAAGCCGTAACAGTCGAATAGGTTTTTACCTTGTTCTACCACGTTGTTAACGCTCATACTCATCAATTCGCCTTCGTTGTAAGGGTAATAACCGTTAGGGAACATTGATTCGAATTCCTCAACAGTGGAAGGCTCGTTGCCACTGCCAAACATTTGGGTTAAATCGAAAATCTGAATTTTAATTTTAACGTCATTGAAAACTGTGCCGACCACAAATCCGCTAATTCCAGTAGCCTTGCCTAGTGAAATTTCATGTTGTGTCTGATTATAAATCACAGTTGATGAACCACTGGTAATTGCAGGGGTTGAATTGCTTCGATTCAGAAAACCGAATTTCATACTTATGTTGTCAGGATTGTTCAGAATCAGCAGTTTGAATGCATATTTTCCTATCTTGTTCTGCTCGGGCGTGACATCTCTAAAATTGATGTATGATGCTGTTGTAGTTCCATTCAGGGTAATTGTTCCGTCAGAATCAGCGGTTGCAGTAATGCCATTGTTGATTTCTTTTCTTGGTTGAAAATTTTGGTTAAATACGATAGACCTACCACCCACTTTTTTCACCGACATCAGCTTCGCCCCAGTCGGCACAGCTTTCTGATATGCCGTATCTGTATCTGTTTCAAATTTATGCGTCACACCCTGACCTATGTCAAACAGTGCGTCCACACGCCTTTGCAGTTCCTTGTCTGTTAGTTTCACGTTAGCTATCTCAGCAGTATTCTCAGCGATTTTTCCGACAGCTGTCACATAATCGTCTGGCAGACTATCAGCTATGGATTGTGCTGTCTGTGCAGCGGTTTCAGCAGCTGTCCTGTCCTCTGCAACCTTAGCGGCATTGCCTGCCACTGTAGCCTTGTCGGCTGTCACCTGCGTTGCCAACGTCTGCACCGCCTGTCTGTCTGCCGCAGTGCTGTCAGCGCAGGTCTTTGCGGTTTTAGCATAACCTGCTGTTATGTTCTTGTCTGCTGTGGTCTGCTGTGCCGATGCAGATGCCTGCGCTGCGGATACCTTAGCGGCGTTCTGTGCAGTGACCGCCTGCTGACGTGCGGTTTCGGCACCCTGCATGGCGGTGTCTGCCTGTGTTGCGGACGTTTCAGCAGATGCCTTTGCTGTTTCCGCACGGCTTGCCGCCTGTTCTGCGGTATCGGCTGATTTCTCTGTGGCTGTGGCAGATTTAGTGGCGTTATTCGCCGCTGTTGTCGCTGTTTCTGCAGCGGTGACGGCTGTCTGCATATCTGCGTGTGTCTGCCTGCCTATGGCGTCTATGCGGTCTAGTGCGTCAGCTGCCACACTTGGTGACGGGATAGCTGTATCACCGATAGCCGCACCTATTCGCAGGCGGAATATGCGTGATTTTTTTACTAAAATATACTCATCACCTGACAGCTTCTTCGCCGCTATCTGACACGATACTGTCTGCGCTGAACGCAGTATATCTGCCGTTGGTGTCCACTGTCCGCCTGTGATATCGACCTCGTAGACAGTGCCATCGCCGTAGTCTATGGATAGCACATAGCGGTCTGCACCGTCTATCTCCATGCCCTCGACCAACACGGGACGTGCATTTGTTTCACCGACATAGCCTAGTAGGGCTGTTGATGTCATTGCGTTATAGTTTTCGTCCAATCTGATTACCATTGTTTTGCACCCCCCTATACGATTGCTATGTAGTCAATGCTATACGTTCCTGCAGGCACGTTGACAGTGGTTGCACCATTACTAGGCCCCATGCAGACCACTGCAAAATATGCACCTTTGTACACCTGCACATGGGTACAGTAGTTCTGAAATGGGCTAGGTGTGCCGATATCCCTCAGCGACACGCATATCTGCTTTGGCGTAAAATCCAAATTCAGCGGTATTTGCACGCATGAAGTCGCCTTTTCCAGTGTGTATTCAATCGTGCCGCTTTTGATTTTGTTTTGGTTTAGGTCATTTACCGCCTGCTCCGTTGCCGTCAGTGCGTCAACCAACGCCTGACGAACGTCACGGCCGTAAAATGCGTTTCTGACAGTTTCGATAAAAGATGTAAGGTCTATGTTTGCCATAAATTTGCCCCCTTTTTTTAATTAAGTGTGTGATTTTCTGTCGAAATGCTCTTGCAGTAAATTTCGCCTGTTTTTCCAAGACAAAATATAGCAGGCTTACTGTTTTCATCAAGAAGCGTTAAACTTCCGTCTTCCGTGCTTAGCGTGAACGTTTGTCTTTCGCCATTATATCCGAATACCGCACCTGCCTGTATGACAACGTGACCACTTATGCTTGCGTTGTCAATGCGTATTTCCAATGGACTAATTCTAACTGTCCATTCGTTATGTGACAGCTGAATGGCACTGGTAGTTTCACTAGATGTCTGTAGATTGATAGTTCCACCTGTTATATCTGCTGATTTCGACGACAGCCTATTGGCAACAACTGTTCCGTCCTCAGATACCGAAAAGGTACCTGAGCCGTTGTTTATCTTCAAACCTGTTAAGGTCAGCGCCGTGATAAAGCTTGCAACAAGGTTTCCATCAATGGTCCATGCGTTGGTGTATGGTCCAGTTTTAGCCGACCCACCGTCTGAGGACTTCCAAAAGCCTAACCCGTTTTTGTTTAGTTGGATACAAGCCTTGCAAGTATTAATATCAGCCGTGTCCATAATCAGGATACGCTGAGGCTTCTCGGACGGGTCAAGAATAACGTGACCGCCCTCTGCACCTGTGATAAGTTTAGTCGCATTCTCTATCTTGCTGTCTATCGCCTGTCTGTTTCTGAACTCAGAGTTATCTATAGCAGACTGCAGGCTCTGAGTTTTCGCTGTCATAAAGCCCGAAAGCGTTTCAAATCGGTCACCGAAGGTTAGTTGTGAAGCCTGCGGATTGTCAAGGTCTATGGATATACCCACAATGCGCAAATCCTCGTCTATGCCCATAAGACTATTTTTTACTCTGTACCAACAGCCGAGTTCAAACTGCTCAATGTGTTTGTCTATTCTCGAGAGGTCAAGTGCTGTTATCTGATACTGCACTTTCGCACGATTGACAGATTTAAGATACTCCTTGCCCTTGCTAAGAAGATTGCTCGCAAGGGTAACGTCGTCCCATATCTGCGGACCGCTTATAACGCCGTATTTTGCGATAAGTGAGCTGTCCTCTATGTAATCCTTGCCACCATTCACAGTGCCGATGGTCAACCGCTTTTCGCTGTCTGTAAGCTTTGCACCGAGAGGGTAAAGACGTGTTATGACCGCCGTTTCATCGACTTCCCGTGATATGGTTTTAAGGTTGACCGCAAGCTCTATGGTGGTATCTGTGCCGTGTCCTATGTTCTCCAAATAGTCAAGATATACCTTGCCGTCTTTATCACGAAGCTGTATCTCACCACCGAATTTTCCTATAAGCTTGTCGGCAATGACGTTCATTGTCTTGTCCCAATTTGCAGTATATGTGTAGTTGTTGCTTGCCGTAACAGTGACCTGTCCCAGCTCTATACGCTTATCTGCACCCACCTGTGCATTGTGTTTGGAGAGGAACGAAGAAAGTACTGTTGATATACCTACCATTTTGTATTCAACATACGGCTGAACACTGTCATATAGCCAGCCTAAACGCCCTTCGCAGGTGACAGTTTTACAAATCAGACCTTGCTCGTTCATGCTGTCAGGGCATTTCAGCACACGTCCGATAAAAACATCTTTGCCTGTGCTATCGTCCGTGACAGTGACCGACGTTGTCAGTGGTTTCAGTTTGTTATATCCTGCATTGTCGGGGTATATAGTAAACGTGAAACTGTCAACGGCATTGACAGCCTTGACGACTTTTCCACCCGAAATGCGGTCAAGATTATCACTATGTATCGTGGTTTTTTCAGTACCATTTGTGATAGTGACAGTGTGCATTTATAACACCTCCTCGTGCAGGCTCAGCGTGAGCGACCCGAAGCCATACGCTGACAAAGTGTTCACGCCAGGCTGTAAAATCAGTTCGTCCATATCGAATGGTTTTTCTGTCGGTCTGTATACCTTTTCGGATATATCAACGTTGTTATTTTGAAAATACGTGAATCCCACTTTGTCGGTATCATCAGCAGACCGCCTATATATCAGACGTGGTTTTATCGGCACGTCCGAATACAAAAAGATTTTTAAGGTTGCAGGAGGGGCGTATCGTGTCTGCTTGACCGCCGTCAATGTCATATCTGTCAAATTCAGATAGTCATTTTCAAAACTGAAATCGTCAAAACCCTTGTCTGAAAAGTCATCAGATAACTTGTACGGCTGTGCTTTGAACGTCGCCGTTACCTCAACATGATAGCCCTTTTCGCTTTCGGTGCAACTAATTGCTCTTGCCTTATAGTGGTAAATTTCGGCATCGTCATATAAATCACATTCGCCAGCCGACAAAATCCAGTTTTCAAAATCTGCCACTGCTTTCCGCAGGGCGGTTTTCGGACAGTCCATAAATACAAATTTGTATGTCAGTGTTCGTGTATCATAGGTAGGTTTACCGCCATTCTGATATGTGAAACATATGTCGCCATTGCGGTATGGTATAGTAGCCGATATATCCCTGATACTCGGTGGCGGTGTACTGCGTGATGTCAGCAACGCCCCAAAATCAGCATAGGAATTTTTACCATTTATCGTTATACTAGACATTGTCAGCCACCCTCCTAGCATTCAGATTGATTTTTTCAGCCATAGCAACGTCCATGTATGGCGCTGTCACTGTGGCGAAACGTTTTCCGTCAATGTTCATAACCACTGTCAAATCACCGCTCTTGCCGTGTTGTGTGGTGCTGTCGGCTTCGGTTGATATTTTGTCAGCTGTTTTTCTTGTGGTTTGCCTGCCTATCATGACAGGGTCCATTTCAGCCGATACACCTGCAACGCTGTCAACGATAGCCTGTGCCTCGTTCACTGGTTCGTCCGCAGTGTCTTCCATACCGACAGCGATACCAGACGGCAGATACTGACCGACCTTTTTCGCCATGACCCTTGAAGGGGAATGAATGTCAAAGAAATCACAGAATCCGTCTATAATGGCACTGCCTACGTCTTGCACTACGCTCCAAATTCCGCTGACAGCAGAAACTAATCCGTTCAAAATGCCTTTGAGGATATTTGCACCCAAGTCCAGCCAATCAACTTCCTTGAAGCCGTCTATGATAGCACTGATTATCTCAGGCAGTGCGTTTATAATATCAGGTATAGCGTCAGGCAATCCCTTTGCCAATGCAACTATCAATTCCATGCCTGCCTTGACCAGCGCAGGCAGATTTTCTGTCAACGAATCTGTTATAACAGGTATCAATGCTATTATTGCGTCAATCAAATCAGGCGTGCATTTAGTCAGACCTGTTATCAATCCTGTTAGCAATTGGAAACCGCCCTCGATGATTGCAGGCAGATTTTCAATCAGCGTGTCGGTTATTTGTTTTATCAAACTAGGTAACATCGGCATCAGCTGTTTGATAACGTCATTTAGTCCGTCAATCAGACCCATAAACAGCGTGATTGCGCCCTGCACCAGTTCAGGCACTAGCGTCGGGATTGTTGAAACCAACGCATTTATCAGTCCGAAAAAGCCGTTAAGCAATGACGGCAAAATCGAGTTGATTAGTGACGGCGCTAATTGTGCTAGCGACTGAATGATAGATGTTAAAACTGTGGTTGCCGCTGTGATTAGTGTAGGTGCGTTTTCGGCAAGCGTTTCTGACGCAGAACTGAACAGCCCAGATATAACAACAGGAATTTGTTCGGTCAAGCTGTCAAGACCGCCACTGTCATATGCGTCTAGCAAACTAGAAACGCCGTCAAACAGTTGGGTAAAACCGCCCGACAATTTTTGAACAGCTGGCAACGATTTTGTCAGAAAATCTGCCGCCATTCCCTTTGCACCAGCCATAACAGGTGTAAACGCAGTTCCCAAAGATGCAAGGGCGTCCTGCAATTCAAAACTAGCACGTTCATAGTCTAGCGTTGATTTATTTGCAGATTGGTATTCGTCATTGATTTCCGACAGACCCGAATTTGCCAGCCAATCAAGGGCATACTGCTGACGCTCTGCCTCTGACGTGCAGCTTTGTAGACCCGCATTAAAATCATCAACGCTATCACCCATACGCCCGATAAGCTCTGAAAACTGACCTGTCGCAGCACCTGTGGCAAGAGTTTCCTGCAAGCTGTCCGAAAGGCTCTCAATTTTCAAGGTGTCAGGAAATTTTTCAACCGCTCCGCTGAGTGCATTTATAGCAGGCGTCATTTGTTCATCGCTGAAACCGACAGCCATAAGGTTTGATAACGCTTCAATGCTTGAATCGGATTCGCCTGTAATAGCCACCAAATCTTGCATTTTTGATTTCATAAAATCAAAATTGTTGCCACTGGTTTCGGCGTTTGTTTTCAGCTTGGTCATATCGCTGTTCCACTCGCGGCTTGCTTCAACATTTGCCGCAAGTGCCGTTGTTACAGCCGCAAGACCAACACCTATGGTCTGCGTGTATTTCTTGAACCCGTCAGCCGCCTTGCCTATCATGGCCGTGTCTATTTTGCCCAGCGTTGCCGTGAACTTTACGGCTTTGCTTGTCGCACCGCCTATGACAGACCCGACTTTTTCGACTTTCTTTATGACAGGCTCGACCTTGTCTTTGGCTTCTTTGAACGCTGTGCCGATAGCATTGACATTTTTCTTTTCATCTTTCAGGCTTGACAGCTTCGATTTTGTCGTTTCCAACTCTCGCTGAAATGCACGATACTGCCCAGCGTCTATCTCGCCCTTTTTATACTGTGCTGTGACCTGCGATTGCGCTTCTTTCAGCACGTCCAACTTTGACTTTGTCTCTTTGATACTGTCCTTTAACAGGTCTTGCTTTTGCTTGACCAGCGTGACGTTATTCGGGTCTAGTTTCAGGGCTTTATCGACCGCTTTCAGCTCGCTCTCCAGCTCACGGCTCTTTTTGTTTGTTTCTTTCAGCGCCTTGTCAAGACCTGTGGTGTCACCGCCTATCTTGATAGTAATGCCCTTAATGCTACTTTTTGCCACCTATCATTACCCCCTTTCCAAAATTTTCTCGCAAAGCCTGTCGGTCAGGCTTCGTCAGGGTAAGCCTATATGCGTTATCTAGGTACTCCTGACCGCTCTCGCTCTGCCTGAGCCGTGCGATAAAAGCGTCACGACGTATCAGCAGATAGTCATAGTAGTCCATATCATCAACATCATATAGCGATATACCCATATAGTCCGCAACCAGTTTTTCCCACGTTGAGGAAATCTCATATTTCTCCCCCTCCCTATCCTGCGGTGGATAGTAGGGGAGTGCTAGTTTTTTGAATTTTTGATTTCTAGCAGATAGTCGATATATGTGCGGTAGAACATCTGAATGTCATAGATGTCCCAATCAGCTAGTGTTTCAGCCGTTATTGGTATCTTTGCGATGTTGTGTGACATCAACCTTGCACACATTTCGATTGCTTCGTCCAGCTTGTTGCCGCCTAACTTTGCAGATATTTCCCCGAACGCTTCAATCTCACCCTTTGTGGGCGGCATAACAAATATCGTGGTATGCTTTTCGTCAGCCAGCTCAATGCGCAGGCTAGGTTTTTGCATTTTATTGAAATTCAACGTCTTTGGCATTTTATACACCTCCAAAAAAACAGCCCACTGAAAAATTCAGTAGGCTGTGTATTTGTGTTGCTTATATGGCACTTATCGACTTGTCTTCTTCGATATAGGTAATCAGCGTTCCCTCGCTGTCGCTTGGCAGTGCTTTGAACTCTGCGTCGATAACGCTTTCCTTGTCCTTTGCGAACGCCAGTTCGATGCCGCTCTGGTTGTTGCCCACGATCATAACCCATATATCTCCGTCAACTGCGTCAACGTGGTGGAAACACAAAACATATCTCTTGCGACGCATATTCTTCAGACCGCCAATCTTGACAGTTCTACGTTTCTTGCTGGTATCTTCTGTAACCCTTGCAGTATCGCAGAGAACGTCAAGCGTGTTGCCGTTGAATACCATAATGCCAGTTTTCAGTGTAGCTTCTTCCTCTGTGATGATTGTCTTCTGGTGTGTGCCGTCATCATCACTTGCGGTGTAGAATGTAGGTTTATATGACAGGGTTGCGCCACCCTGGATATAGCCCAGCACATTGGCTTCGGTGCAGATAGTATCAACATCTGGCACTGTTTCACCGCTGAAATCCTGATAGTAGATATAACCGCTTCCAAGAATGATATTGCTTGGGGCTTTCTTTGTTTCAGCCATTTTAATTCCTCCTTTTTAAATTTGTGATTTATGTACGAATAATTTTTCAATAGATTTTGGACGTTTGTTATTACTATTTAACGTCCTTAAAATTTCTTTTTGCCAAACGCAAACAAAATCGTCAGGTGCTTGCAGTTCCGAAATAAACACTGTGTTCTTCTCACTGATTTTTCTCATGTATTTCCAAAATTCAGAACTGTCAAATTCGCCTGTTGAATAGCCTGTAACGCCAACATATGGTGGGTCAGCGTATACTATAGACCCGTTAGGAATGTCAACACTGCGATAATCGGTACAGGTAAATTTTGCTGCTTTAAGATTTTCAATATCTCGCATTATAGCATTCCTACCTTGCTTGGCATAATTGTCACCCCTTTTGTTTCGGGCATAGCTGCTAAACCATTCCGCACCAAACGAACACCCAAAACCCACAAAGCCAGTCAACGCCTTATCTTCGTCCTTATGCTCACGAATATATCTATATTGTTCCTCGGATATATTTTCGGGCAAGTCATAGCCGTTTTGTAATGCCTGATACATAGCTATCAGATACGGGTGCAGGTCATTGCATATAACATTTTCAAAATGTGGTGCTAATTTTGTTTCGATTGCACAGCCGCCGCAGAACAAACTTACAAACGTCTTAACATTTTCTTTTTTTTGTAAAATAAGTTCTGAGATAGGTTTTGCAATTTTGCATTTACCGCCTAAATATTGCATTGTTTCTTTCCTTACTTCAAGTAATTGGTAAATGAATATCTTATCTGATATTCCTTGCTGTCTTCAATCCAGCTTTCAGACTTTTCCAAATCAAAATCTGCAAACTGCTTTTCGACAGCCGTTTCTAAATTAACGTCGATTTTCCTTGTATACAATTCAATGACTATCGTCTGCTCTCGCAGGCTTGCGGGGTGCATATCGTCTCCGCTGTCTATGGTGCTTTCACGATAAAACACGCAGTAGGGCGTTTTCATTTCATCACGTGATGAATAGTATGCGACTTTGTCTTTCAGTTCGTCGATAGCCGTTAATCGTGAACGTATGTCAGCCAATGTCAAATTCATTTCTTCAACCTCGTTTCTACCAGCTCAGGCAGTGTCTTTTGTGCATATTCCTCAACAGGTTTGATATGCACAAATGCCTTTACTCTGCCCTTACCGCCTTTCTTTGCGTGACCATGCTCCAGCAGATGTGTCAGATAGTAGTATTTTTTGTTACGCACAATCACACGCTTGTTGCCTGACTTAGCGTATACTGTTTCAGCTTTCCAACTTTCGGCATACTTGCCTGTGCGGCGTGGTGATGTGGTTTTCAGCTTTTCGACACACTGGTCTGCAACCTCGTCGATACAGCCGTCAACTATCTTTGCGGTTTCTTCACTATATTCTTTCAGGTCATCAGCGACCTGTTTTGCCAGTTTACTGACATCAATTTCAACCGATTTCATCAACTATCACCGCCAAAACGTTCAGCCGTCAGTTCAATGGCTGTTCCTGCGACATATGTGCGTATGATACGATATTCCCGACCGTTATAGAATAACATATCCTCGTCGTCATAGTCATAGTAATCTGCCATTTTGATTTTCAACGTAGGTTGAAACCCTGCCTGTGCGGCACTGTAAAATTCAGACCGTGAGATTGATGATACCTGGCAGAACACTTCTTTGGCGTTCTCCCAATCAACGACCTTTTCTTGGTTTCCTATCTCGTCTGAAACTATCTTTGCTTTGGCAATTTTTACAACATCATTAAACATTGTTAAATCCCCTCCGTGTAGTCCTCGTTCAGACTTAGTGCGTCTCGCAGACGCTCGTAGTTCTTGTGGAAATCTTCGCCTTTGCCGTTGAAATCATACTGCCATTTGACATAGTTTTCGATAGCCTTTTTCAGAATTGCGCTGCAATCATCAGCGTCAAAGGGAACGAACACGCCCACACGCTTTAAGTCTTCCATGCAGGCGTCCACGTTTGACATAATGTCGCTATCTAGCTTGTTATGTGATATCCTCAACGAATTCTTCAAACTTTCAAGCATTCGTTATGCCCCCCTTTTCACATGATTACTTGCTCTTTTTTGTGAGCGTTACAAGGCTGTTCTTGTCGACGACCTTGCCGTCTACCAGCATAACAGCCTTTGTTACCTGGTCTTCGGTGTCATTATCCTCATATCTCTTGACCGTCATGGCAAGATTTGTGTTGAGGATATAGTCCTCAGGGCGGAACAAGAAAGCAACGATTGTGTCAGCTGATACAGCGTCGGTATAAGCGTCGATATCGTCGGAGAACACAACAGGTATGCCAAGGATTGATGGCTGCATACTGCCATTGATACCATAGTTGACCCTAGCAATAGGCTGTCCCTGAGTGTCGGTCATTGCCTGGATAATGCAGAATGTTGTCCAGTTCATAAACCACTTAACGCCTGCCCTATAACCTGACGGAATTTTTGACATCATATTCCACAGGGTATTGTATGTGATGCCGCTTGCCAGTGCAATGTCCACGTTCTGACCGCTGACAACAGTTTCCTTTGTGATACCCTTTGGCTTGCCTGAACCGTCACCCTTGATGATTGCTGTCTCGATAGCAGCGATCATTGCGTCGGCTACCTGATTAGCAAATACTGTCTCGAAGAAGTCGAGTGATACCACAGAAGCTTCGAGTGACATGGAGATAGCACATCTCAGCTTGTAGTAGCTGAAAGTGATTGAACCGGTGGACTTCTTCTGCGTGTCAGAGCTTGCACCCTCAGCAACCCATGTTGCAACTGGCTTTGCACTTGAAGTAGGGATTGTCACGCCGCCCTTGATATTGGTCTTTGTAACCAGTGCATAGATCTGACCGTGTTCCTCCAGCTTTTCAACGATTCTCTGCATGGTTGTTGATGGAATAACAGCCGCAACATCAGTGGTCTTTGTGTTCTGTGCCTCGTTCGCAAACTTCGCAGGGATTGGTGTACCCTCGAGGACGTTGTGCATAAATGCAGTTCTGTACTCGATACTGTCATAAATGTTTGATGTGTGTGTGATCGCATTCTCGCTCATCTTGTTTTCATTCCTTTCAATAATATTTTTCATAGTATCTGACGCATGACCCTTTGTCATAGCGTTCAGATTTGCCTGTGTCTTTGCCGCTTTTTCAGCGTCATTCATCAGCTTTTCAGCTTCCTCAAAATTGCCCTCGTCAATGAGAGCCTGAGCCTTGTCAAGCATTTCCTGTCTTGTCATTTTTATAACCCTCCTTTAGCTTATCCAGCCTTGCCTGTGCTGTTATCTTTTTATCAGCACGTTCAGCTTTCATTCTTTCGATTACGTTCTGTGGTATGATATCGCAGTAGGCCGCCACAAGCTGTGACTTGGCGTTCTTGTTTCCTGCGATTTCGTCTATCAATCCCAGTCCGACCGCTTCATCAGCCGTCAACCATGTTTCCTTGTCCATGATTTCTAACGCCTTTTCTTTTGCCATGCCCGATTTTGTTATGTAGGCATTTGCAATGGTTTCATTGGCTTTTTGCAAAATCTCTGACATTTTGTCCATGTCATGGTAATCACCTCTTGTCGCTGATGATACGTTATGCACCATAATTTGTGCCGTCGGTGATATATCTGACTTGCCTGCACACGCTATCACGCTTGCCGCACTTGCCGCCAGACCAACAACGTGTATTTTGACGTCGCCTGAATATTCACGGATTGCCGAATAGATTTCGGACGCCGCAAAAATATCACCACCGCCAGAGTTGATGTCAACCTCCAACAGCTCGCCTTTTTCAGCCGCCGCAGTTATACCCTTTGAAACCTTTGCAGGAGAAGTGGCGTCAATGTCGAAAAGGTCATAGATCCACTGGTCATCATTCGGAATGATAGTACCTTTGACGTTAATTTTCATCATTTTCACCTCCCTCACCGCTGTCTATCTTTGCCGTGTCTAGTCTGACATAGTACTGATCGCCCGAAGGAATGTCAGCCAGATTGAACACACTTCGGATTTCGTTTGCGTTCATAATGCCTCTGTCGAAAAACTGCACCAGATTCAGCTTGGTTGACATTGACGCAGTACTCAGATTGAACGCTTCAAAAACTATCTTATTGCCATACCCTCTTTCGATACGGCTGAATAGTTTTCGTGTGAATTCGCCAGCCAGTTCCATTACTACTGGTTCTATCTCCGATTCGTAGTAGGCGTTGTATTGGTCTTCAGTGTAGTTCGATTGCACGATATTTGCGTTTGTGTTGAACAACGAATAGATACGTTGCGTGGTTTTTTCCATAGTTGACGAATTAGGCACATAGTCTTTTGCGTCAACTTGCTTTGCGTCTGCTTTGCTGTCGACCGCCGCAACACCTGTGCCGTTCTGAACGCTCATGAACTGCTCACTGAATTCTTGCGCCTGTTTCTTCAAATCCTCAGGGCGCAGGGAGCTGGTGAACTTCAACAGCCAGCGAATAATCGACGAATTCTTGATAGCCTTGACAATGCCCTGATCTGTAGTTGTTACGATTTCCATTAGTGGTGTGAGCGTTTCACTCAGCCGTTCTCCAAAAATATCGTCTTTGTAAAAATCACTACGCAGATGAATGATATCTGCATACGGAAACGTATATCTTTGACCATTGAAAAACGTGAATTTTAAATACAAATCGTTGCCGATATATACGCACTCTGCACTGTCTGCAGGAATAGGATATAACTCTGTAGGATAGCCGTTGCCGTCACGAATAATCAAAATAAATGCGTTGTTGTTCAAACACAGCTGCGTTGCGACTTTTTCCAACATTTTCTGCATTGTCATGAATTCATTTGGCTCTTCCAGCAGCATTCGCATATATGGTTCAGGGTTTATCTCGATACTGCCGTCACCATTTCGGCTATATGATTTTCTGATATGCTTTGCGGTCAGTTTTCCAATAGCCTTGACCTTTGGGCGAATGCAGGCACGCACCAAATCAGACCTATAAACATTTCCGTCCCAGCTATAATAGCCGTTGCCGATTTCCGACATCATCTTATATCGGGTTATTACTTGCGACCTGTTTTTAAAACGATTTATCAGACCCATTTTTTCACCCCTTTCATATCAAACTCTCAAATTCTTCCTGTCGGTTATAATAGACCACATATGCGTCTAGTAGCGCCGCAAGTCCGTCTATTCTCTGCGTTCGGTCAGATTTCTTGCACGGCTGAATGTTGCCGTTGACGTCCGTCTTTACAGCCGTATTCAGAAAACACCATTTGTCAATTGGGTTGTTGTCGTAAACGATGTTGTGTCGCTGAAACTCGGCTTTCAAATTCTTCATCGGGTCAGACAGCGTTATAACGCCCTGACGCACAGGTACTAAAACACCCTTGCCAAACTCTTCTTCAAACGCTTTTATCAGTTCGTCCGAAACGTGCCAAGGGTCATAGCCGATAGCCAACGGATAGATATCTTCCTTGTCTCTCAGTTCCAAGAACCAATCTAGGATAACACGCTTGTTGACCTTGTTTCCCTCGCACGTCCTCAGCAGACCTTGCGATTTCCACAGTTCATACGGCACACTATCTCGTCCACGCCTATCACCCTTTTCAGCGTCAGCGTCAAGAACGGCTTGTGGAATCCAGTACATAGATTTTACATACAACCTATCATCATCAGGCTTTTTGCAGATAGCCTTTGCGGCGTTCAGGTCTATGTAATCGGCAGCATCAAAACCACCGATGAAATATCTGAACGGATAATCCACGACAGTTTCTTCATTGTTCAGCTCGTCCCATCTCAGCCAGCCGCTTTCGGTATTCTGCGGAAGGTTGAAATCCTTGACCATAACCGTTGCTTTGAAGCTAGGATCATCTTTGGCTTTCTGCACCATTTGGCGCAGATAGTCGGTTGATTTTATCGTGCCCAGCCCGGGGTTTGCTTTCAGCCAACATTCTTCCTTATCCCATTCGTCGGGGCTATCCAACTCATAGATAAACGGCAGAAACCTGTTATTATTTTCTGTCAGCCGTCCATATAGCAGATTATTTGCATATTCGTATTGGGCGTCAAAAATGCCGCCACGAACGAAGCCGTTTGTTGTAATGCAAAATAAAATGGGCTGCTGTCTAGCGCCCATTGCTTGCTTTATCAAGTCATATAGATCTCGGTTCTTGATTGCCGCCAGCTCGTCGATAACACCGCAGTGAACGTCCAATCCGTCAAGGCTGTTTGAATTGCTTGCAAGAGCCTTTATAAATCCCATGTTCAACGGAAAATACAAATCGGCTGCACGCTTGCGAATATACTTGCTCAACAGCGGTGATTGTTTTATCATTTTATAGCAGGCGTTGAAACCTAGCTTTGCCTGGTCTAGCATTGTGGCAATGTTATATATCTGCGGTGAACCCTCTCCGTCATTGACCAGCATATCATTTTCGACCGCCGCAGTTTCCGTTGTCTTGCCGTTCTTTCGACCCTCGATTATCAAACATTCGTTATACTGGCGCAGATTGTTATCATCAACAAAACCGAATAACGCCTGCAATCTCGCTTTTTGAAACAATTCCAGTTTCAACGGCTGACCTAGTTTCCCAGACGGCTGTTTGCAGAATTTTTCTATAAAATCCGTATGCCGTGTTGCAATAGCTTCGTCAAAATGAAATTCATCAGGGCTTGCAAATCTGTTCAGCAACATTTCTGAAACTTTTTTCATTTTTTCGCAAGCAACGATATTTCCGTCATAAATGCCAGTAAAATATTTTTCAAACTCCGTCAACGCTTTGCACCGCCCAGAAATTCCAACAGTTCGTCGCCCTCAGACTTCTGCAGGCTGTCGAGAATAATATTTTCAACTGTCTTTGCCATTGCGTTGTATTTTCCGATTAACGTTGCATACGCTTTACTTGCAGGGTGCTCTGTCTTGACAGTAAAACCATTGCCGTTTGTTGCTTCGATAATCGCACCCTCTGCTTTTATTTTTTTCTGGTACTCGCTCAGCAGATTTTCCATATACTCCAGCTGATCTAACAGCTTTATGCCCAGTTCTCTTTTAGCTGGTTCACAGCTATCCACAGCTTTTCGCAACTCACTCAAATTCTTTTTGATTTTTGCCATTGTCAGATTACACCCCCCTTATGCGATTTTATCGTGCGTAAAAAATGACCTTTGCCCCCTCGGTATCTTAGGAAAAAATTCACTCCAAATTTGAGGGGGGTATAGGCATACCAAATGTATCAAATTCACATTTTGTTAATTTTTTAGGCGATTTTTGGTAGAAATGACCCTCGAAATTGTCATGACATTTTTTGCATACAAATTCGAGATTGGCATGGTTTAATGATACCTCAGGATCACGAATGTTTGCTGGCGTCAACAATGTTCGGTGATGAACGATATATCCAGCACGTTCGTGGCATTCTTCACACAAACCGCCGTCAATCAGTATGCGTTTGTCGATGTAAGATTGGCGACACTTCTTCCATGCCGCTGAGCGGTAAAAGGAATATGCAAAGTCTTTCATAGTGCCGCCCCCATAAAATAAAAATGCCACACGTGGGACACATTGCTAAGAGGTGTGTGTGGCTGATTGGTATCGGTGTCAACATCATCGCAGTATCGACCGATATATCCGCCACAGCTAATGCCATAGCGGAATCAGGAGATCTAAAACAAAAGAAGTAAAAAACATGGAGCAGGTTAAGTGATGGCGCACCGCCCCTGCACATTGCCTGAGGGCTAGCCGCTCAGGCGTAAAAATGGGGTTGGCTTTTATTGAGGATATAACCAACTGACCTTTTCACCCTATCGGGCTATTATACAGTATAGCAGATTAATAACTGCATTTCACTGCATTTCACTGCACTCTTTCGGAACAATGATATGTTTCAGGGCTTCGCCGTGAATTTTATATATTGTGCGTTCTGAATAGTTCATATAGTCAGTGATCCCCATTATGTATTCACCGTTTTCTTTGTTGAACTTCCCCACCCAGCGCTGATAAAAAAGATACCGCCTTTCAAGGACTTCTCGCTGGTCTGCGTCTGCCACTGCGTCAATGGATTGTTCAATTTGCAAACGTTTGTCAATCAGTATCAGCGCCAGTTCCTGCTGCCTGCGTTCGTATTCCGCTATGCGTTCTATGGTGCTTGACATCTTGTCGCCATTGCAACTACCATGACTAGCACCTGTATTTTCGTATGAAATACCAGCATATTCTAGCTGTGACCGCAGTTTCTTGACTTTGTTTTCGATAATTTTCACACGTCTCTCGATTTTATAAGCGTTCTGCAAATATTCTTTTGCCGTCATTTCAACCGCCTTTCTGCACCCTGTCGGTCATTTCCGTTGATATCAGCTCCGACAGGTCAATGCCGTATGTCTCTTTCAAATAGTTGGCGTTATTGTCGTTGTCAAAATCAGCCGTGTTCATGATATCAAACGTGCTATTTACTGCGTCGATAAATGCACGCAGGCGTTTACCTTTCCAACCGTACCACTTATCTAGCGTCCACAAAACAGTCGCCATTATCTGTTCTGTGATATCCTGCATTATCTCGCCTTGCAGTTCGCTATATCTTTTCTGCATTTCCTTTGCGACCTCTTTCTTGATGTCGCTTTGTCTGACGATGTTCGTTCGTGCTTTCATGGCATTTCACCAGCTTTCAGAAATTCAGGGGTGTCAAAAACATTTCCGATAATTTCGCACATATAAAAATCGCTAGGGCATATGTTTGACGTGTCACTTTCTCCGAAGAATCCAGTCTCAGGGTCAAACTTAATTTCAAAAACCTTTTTGTCAATATGTTTTGAAATATTTCTGTTGCACAGACAGAGATCCCCCTCAAAAATTTTGTTGCCGTTCATGTCTGTCAGACCTGTGTACTGACCGACAGTTTCAGGATCAATTTCGATTGTATATAAAGCACTTGCATAATCGGGAATGATATAATCTTTTTCTTTTCCTATCCAACCATAGTGGCATGGATAGCCCTGAAACCATTCACCATTATTTACACGTTTCCCTCTAAATAGTATTTCTCGCATTGCCTCTCTCCTTATTACCAAACTTTTAGTGCCATTTTCCAAGCACAAAACGCTCATAAAACGTCCCCGTATATATCCTGTGATAGCGTTCTATCACCG
>ULVI01099550.1_pt1 | contig 47292 bp, 38 predicted proteins | sample 1959331 | NCBI WGS metagenome assembly ULVI01 (sample SAMEA4835782, study PRJEB28245) | human gut metagenome | biome: gut microbiome; material: fecal sample | place: Denmark | collected 2008 | reverse complement strand
AAGCCGAACTTCTTGATCAGGTCCGCATGGCCCATGATGTGGAACAGGCCGGAGGCGGCCATGTCCCGGAAGCGTTTCCAGTATTGTTCCCAGGCGTCCTCCACGTCCGTCGTGTTCCAGAAATCCATTTTGTAGGGGTTGTCAAATTCCTCCTTTTCCCCCAGGTAGTGGACGGAACCGATCAGATAATCCCATTCATACAGGCCCCGCAGGTGGTCCGTCCAGGGTTCAATGCCCGGAAACCAGTCGCATTCCAGTCCGGCCTTTACCGTCAGTCCGTGCGGAGCGGCAAGTTCCGTGGCCTCTCTGATCCAGTCCAGGTAGGCGCCCATGTCCGCCTGCTTCATGCGCCAGTCGTCAAACGGCTCTTCCTGCATTGGGGCGTGGTCGGAAATGCCGTATTCCCGCAGTCCGGCGCGAACGGCTGACTGCACATATTCCTGTGGCGTACCGGAGGCATGCAGGCACAGGGGCGTATGTGTATGGTAATCGCAATACATGAAGAGCGAGCCCCATGCTAGCATGGCGGCATGCCCGGTTCAATCCGAAGAACGGTTTTTCCCGATTATTTGCGGTCTTTGACTTTATGAGTTGCTTTTATGGACGCGTTTTTTTAGAGTCCCATTGAATAGGACACGTGACATTATGAGTGATTGGCAAGGTTTTTCTCCGTTGAATGACTTCACTGGGCCGCTGCTGGACAACCTGAAGCGGCACCCCAAGCGCATCGTTTTCCCGGAAGGGGAGGATGTGCGCGTGTTGCGCGTTTCCGAACGTTTTGTGAGCGAACAGGCCGGCGTTCCCATTCTGCTGGGCCGGAAGGAAATCATCCGGCGCATGGCGGAAATGAATGGCATTTCCCTGAAATTCGTGCGCATCATTGAACCGGAAAAAAACTCTGACCTTCAAATGTTCTGCGACCGTTATGAACGGGCGGAACAGATGTTCGGGAACGGCCTGCCGATGAACACCCGTGAAATCGTTTCCGAACCGGTGCACTTTGCCGCCATGATGGTGCTTTACGGCCAGGCGGACGCCATTGTGGCCGGGAACATGAAAAGGGTGGCTTCCGTATTCCGCGCCGTGAACAAATATCGGCAGGACCCCGTGCCCACGAAGCCCCTGTTTGCCATCTCCATCGTCATGGTTCCGGAATTTGCCAAAAAATTCGGAGGCCGCGGCATCTACTTCTTGGCGGATACGGGCGTGACCGCCGATCCCACAGTGGAGAACATGGCCTACTTTGCCGTGGAAACGGCCAAAATGGCCCGGCACATGCTGGGCAAAAGCGTCCGCGTGGCCATGCTCAGCGCCTCCACGGACGGTTCCGTTCCGGAACTGGCTGCGGACCGTACCCGCGCCGCCACGGCCCTGGCCCGGAGCGTCGTGGAAAAGGAATGCCTGGACAACGAAATCACCGTGGAAGGTGAAATCCAGATTGACGCGGCTCTGTCCCCGGACTCCTACAGCGTGCGCGTGCACCGCACCTCCCTGCTCCAGCCCAGTGATGTATGGGTGTTCCCCACGCTGGATGCGGCGGATATCTCCAAAAAACTGATTTGTATGATGCCTTCCGTGTGCAACTATGGCCTGATTCTGGGGGGGCTTCTTTTCCCGATCGCCCAGCTTCCGCGCTTGACGGATGAGGACAGGATGTTCGGCACCGCGCTGGTGGTAGGCAATGAAGCCATCAAATTCCACCTGCTGTATCCGCAGGGCGTGGCTCCCCTTTATTGATCTGTGGCGGAGCGTCTTTGACAAACAACCGCTTTTCCTTGCGCACGGCCATCTTTCCGCCGGGCAGGGACGTGCGGGAAGGACCGTCGGCATCCAGAATCTTCATGACCCGGAGCACGGCGGCTTCCGTCAGGTCCGGCACGGACTGCTGCCGGAGGTAATGGTGCACGGCGCATTGTTTCAACTCCTGCGGGAGCCGGTTGACGCCTGGAAGGTACAACCGCCCCTGGGGGTCGGTCAGGTCCATGGCTTCCAGAGCCTGGGCCAGGGCGGTGCGGATTAGGTTCTCAATCCGGCAGGCGCGTGAAAAGGAAAGGCTGGTGTCCCTGTGGAATATTTCGTCTAGTCGGGGAACGACGTGGTGGCGCAGGGCGTTTCTCGTGTATTCGGTGGACTGGTTGCTGGCGTCTTCCCTCCACGGAATGTTTTTCTCCTCCAGATAGGCGGTGATTTCCTTTCTGGAAAAATTCAGCAGGGGGCGTACGACAGTCAGCCCGTTTGCCCAGATGGATACGGGGGACATGCCGTGAATGCCGGATGCTCCGCGGCACAAATGGAGCAGGGCCGTCTCCTGCTGGTCGTTGCGGTGATGCGCCAGGGCTACGAGCGCTCCGGGATATTCCGCGGCCCATTCCAGAAACAGGTTCTGCCGTGTTTTCCGGGCCGCTTCCTCCGTGGAAATGCCCTGGGTGCGGGCCATGCCGGCCACGTCCGCCCGCCTCCAAACGCATGGAACACCCGCGGATGCGGCATACTCCCGGACGAACTGCGCTTCTTCATCCGCCTCCGGGCGCAGGCCGTGGTGCACATGGCAGGCAATGACGCGGCACCCTTCCATTCCGGAAAGCAGGGAAAGCAGGGCCATGGAATCCCGGCCGCCGCTGATGCCGGCCAGCACGGGACGACCGGAACGGAGGAGTTCCGCAGGCTGGCTGTCAAAATGGTCCGGGGTCAGCGACATGATAAGTCCAATGAAGCAGAAAAGCGGGGCAATGAGAAGCCTGCAAATGAAAAACCCCGTTTTCCGGGAAGAAAACGGGGCGGGAAAATGGAAATGAAGCGGCTCTTACTTGTTGAGCTTGGGCTTGCCGCCGCTGCGGCGGACGGAGCCGAAACGCTTCTGGAACTTGTCGATGCGGCCTTCGGTGTCCACAAACTGGTTCTTGCCGGTGAAGAACGGGTGGGAATCGGAGGTGATACCGCAGGAAATCACGAAATGCTCAACCCCGTCGATAACTTCCGTCTTTGCGGAACGGGTGGTGGAACGGGTCACGAAACGGCGGCCGGTGGAGATGTCGACAAAGACAACCGGATTGTACTGGGGATGGATATCTTTCTTCATGATCATGTATTGCGTTTCCGACGCAAGGGAGCACAAGTATAGGGACCTTAACCTCCATGTCAAGCGTGCCTTTGAAAAAAACGGAACTTTGGCGATGACGGTGCCGGAGCTTGATACGAGCCTTGTTATCGGGATGATGTTGCAAAAAATGGAACAATTCTTGAAGAGGCCTCCCTGGTGGGCGTGGTTTTCCCTGATGGGGCTGGAAATCCCTTGTGCCGCAATGGCCTGGGCTTTTGCCGTCAGCCAGTCCCATCTGGTGGTTGTTTCTTCTCCCTGGCTGTACCAGTTCCTGTTCGTGGCCGTCTGGTGCGTCAACATGCTGGACAGGGTGCTTAAAGTCTTCCGCGGTGATCCCGCCGTCCACACGGATGAATGCCTGATGTTCGCCAGAAGGCACTGCTTCGTCATCTGCCTTCTGATTGCGGTGGCCGCCGTGACGGGATTGTGGATCATGTTCTTCCAGCTGGGTGTCGTGATCTTTGAATTTGCCCTGCTTCCAGGCGTATTCAGCATTCTTTTCCTGTTTTTTTCCACCAATCCCTACCGGAAGGGGGGAATATCCACGGGATTCGGACTGGGGGCTTTCTTTGCCTCCGTAGCCTTTGCCACCGGAGCCGGCATCCCGGCCTATTTTTACGGCAATCTGGGCGGCGGCTGGGGCTCCCAGCTCTCTACGTCCACTTGGTATCTCGTGGCTTTGGTGGTGCTGGGCATGTTCAGCCGGGAAAGATGGAACGAGGAAGAGCGGGAAAAAGAGGGGGAGGATTCCGTTGCCCGGGACATGGTGTCCCTTGTCTGGATGGGCGTTATTGTGATCTACGTTGTTTTCTGTCTGGCTGCCGCGGCGCAGGAATACACGGCGGATGCCTGGATTTATTACGGCCTGGCCATGGCCGGCGCCTTCATGTTCGTCCTGGACAGGCTGAAAAAAAACATGCCTCCCCTGATGCTGCACACCTTGTCCTGGGTGGCGCTGATCTTTCCGATGGTGCTGAGCGGTCTGCTGGCGCAGGCTTCCTCCTGACGGGCCCGGCGTGGATATAAAAAGGGGTAGAGAGATTGGAAAAGATTTTTCTAGTCCCGTGTCGGGCATGGGTCCGGGAAAATGAAAAAATGGTATTTTGTTGTTGCAATCCTGAAAAGGCGGTGATAGATTGCGCCCCGCAAGCACGTTCCTCGTGCAAGCAAGTGGCTCGGTAGCTCAGTCGGTAGAGCAGGGGATTGAAAATCCCCGTGTCGGCGGTTCGATCCCGTCCCGAGCCACCATTTTTATCCCAATCCTTTTTAATCCCCTCTTTTTATTCGGGAAGTAGCTCAGCCTGGTGGAGCGCCTGCTTTGGGAGCAGGATGTCGCAGGTTCGAATCCTGTCTTCCCGACCACTCTTTAACTGCAGGTTTCATGGCTTGCATTTTTTGTCCTGTTTTCGGGGTGGTTTTCCGCCCAGTTTCCAGCTTGGAATGGCGGCTGTGATGGTACGGAGCGGAAGAAACTGTTTTGATGATGGCTTTACGATTGTCTGAATGGGGGCTGGAAATACTTTGGCCTTGCGGTTTTTGAGGGAGCCGTTCACAGTAAGGGCATGCATGGATTCCGGCGGAGAATTGCGTCGTTTCCCTGGTTTGCGGGGTTAAGATGGTCGTTTGTCGGGTATGTCGCGGGGACGCTGCTGGCCGCGGGCGCGGCGGGAATGCCCTTGCTGGCGGGGATTATTCTTTTGCTGGCGGCGGCGTGTTTTGTGTTTTCCGTGGTTTGTGCGGTTCTGTCTGCCCGGAGAAGCAGGATAGCCCTTTTGTATCTGTTTCTTGCTGCGCTCATGATCGCCGTTGCCCTGCTGTTCGGGAATGGGGGATCAATTAATTAGTCATTTGTATATCTTTTGATTGACCGCTTGCACGCGCGCATATATTTTTCCGTCATGTCCATTCGATTTTTGTCGAGTCTCTCTCTTGTGGCCGGCATGTCCCTTGCAGCCCAGGCTGAAACTCTCCCCTACCCGGATTCCGATTCTTCCGACGGTTATGATTCCGCCTATTATGCCGAGGCTTATTCCGGAAGCTATCACAGTACTCCGGCCCCGAAGTCGGAATCTTCTTCCAAGTCCATTTTCCCCACCCAGTCTTATTTCGAGTTGCTGGGGCCCATGGATTCCAGAAACGGTCACGGCCATGTGAATATCCAGAACTGGGTAACGGACGTAAACCTGTGCCGCATGTCCAGCGGCTCCTGGAACTTCTCCGCGATAACGGGCCTGCGCATGACCTGGTTCAATGGGCAGGGGGCGGATGAAATGGACGTGGACCGCCTGTACACGATCTGGCTGAACATGAACGCCTCCTGTGTCATTTCAGGAAAAACGCGCCTGGTGTTTGGCTTCACACCGGAGATTTCCACGGATTTTGATACCTGGACGCATAACAATATCTTTTTCGGCGGGCATGCCATGATTACCGGTCCTCTGAATGACCGGTTCAGCTACGGCATCGGGATCGGCTATTACCCCCAGCTTGGAGAAGCTCCCTTGCTCCCCGTATTACAGTTCAAATGGAAGACGGGCAATAACTGGAGCCTCCAGCTTGAAGGCGCGCGCCTTTCCTACACCAAGAAGGTGGGTGAAGGATTGACGTGGGGGCCTTTCGTTTCCATCGTGTCCGGTACGTGGACAATCCATCATGACCGCCGCGTGCGGCAGTTCGAGTGGATTTCCGGCGTTGCCGGGGTAGGGGCCAATATCGGGCTGGGACGCTGGGGGAGTGTCCGTCCCCGGCTGATGACGGACGTAGGCTTTTCTTTTGGAAATTCCGGCACGCTCAAGACCAGCAATGGGAATCATGAACTGGAGAAACGCCACTATGATCCCGGGTTTTATTTGCGCGCGGGTATTCAGTTTGAGTTTTAAAGGATTAGCAGGATAGCGCATTAATGATGGAAGGCCCCGGAGCGTTGAACAGCTCCGGGGCCTTTTTTCAAATTGCTTGTACAGGCGCGGGCGCCTGTTGCGGCGGAATCAGGCTTCTTCGATGAAAGGACGGCCCACGGAGTGGTATTCAAATCCCACGGCCCGTATGTTGGCGGGGGACAGGATGTTCCTCCCGTCAAAAATGATGCGGTTGCGCATGATTTCCGCCAGTTTTTGCAGGTCCGCATTGGCGTAGTCGCTCCATTCCGTGGCGATGACCAGCACTTCCGCGTCCCGCGCGCATTCGTACATGTCCTCCACCGGAGTGACGCCCAGCTCCTCCAGCCTGGAATGTGCCGTGCCGATGGCCTTGGGGTCCGTCGCGGTGACGATGGCCCCTTCTTTGCGGAGTTTTTCACACAGCTTGAGGGAGATGGATTCGCGTATGTCGTCCGTATTCTGTTTGAAGGCCAGGCCCCATACGGCTATTTTCTTGTCCTTGAGCACCCAGAGGCGGTCCCTGATTTGATCCAGGAAGTGCGTGTGCTGGGAGTCGTTGATGCGTTCCACTTCCTCCAGCAGGGTGAAGGGAATGCCCAGCGTACGGCTGATGTTGATGAAGGCTTTCACGTCCTTCGGGAAGCAGGAGCCGCCGTAGCCCAGTCCCGCGTTAAGGAAGTGGCGGGAGATGCGCTTGTCCATCCCGATGCCTTCCGCCACGAGCTCCACGTCCGCCCCGGTTTTTTCACATACCTTGGCCACGGCGTTGATGTAGGAGATTTTCAGGGCCAGGAAGGAGTTGGCCGCATGCTTGATGAGTTCCGCGGAGTTGACGTCCGTTTCCAGAATGGGGGCATGAATGGGCTGGTAAACGCGCTTGATGACATTCATGGCTCGTTCGGAGTTGGCCCCGATGACGATGCGGTCCGGGTGGAGAAGGTCGTCCACGGCGCAACCTTCCCGCAGGAATTCCGGATTGGAAACGATGTCGAATTGAACGTCCGGCCCCGCATAGCGCTTGATGGTCTGTCTGACTTTTTCTCCTGTTTTGACGGGTACCGTGGATTTGTCCACAATGACCTTGTAGCCCATTTCCGGCTTTAGGACTTCGGCGATTTCCCGCGCCACTTTTTCAATGTAGGTCAGGTCCACGGAGCCGTCCGTGTTGGGCGGCGTGGGCACGGCGATGAAGATGACGTCGCTTTGCGGAATGGATGAAGCGATGTCCGGGGAGAATTCCAGCCGCCCCACGGCCACGTTTTTCCTGATGAGGTCTTCCAGTTTGGGCTCGTAAATGGGAATGGACCCGGATTGCAGCGTCCGGATTTTTTCCCTGTTGTTGTCTACGCAGATGACATGGTGGCCCATTTCCGCGAAGCAGGTCCCCGTAGTCAGTCCAACATATCCGCTCCCGATAATGGTTAAATTCATGATGAAGGTAAAAAATTAGTAAAAAAAGAATAAATGCGGGCAGGGGCATATTCAAGCATAATGAGGAATGATAATGGGGAATGCTTTTTTTCTGCCAGCATAAAAAGTTACTGATTGAGCCCCTCCTCCGGTTGTGTTATACCTGCGGTCAGACAGAGCAAATCTGTCCATTTTTAGTTTAAGTTATGAAAACACCTATCACCGTTACCGTTACAGGAGCCGCCGGACAAATTGCCTACTCTCTGCTGTTCCGCATTGCCTCCGGCAGCATGCTGGGACCGGATCAGCCCATCAATCTGCGCCTGCTGGAAATTCCGCCGGCCATGAATGCCCTGGAAGGCGTTGTGATGGAATTGCGTGATGCCGCGTTCCCGCTTCTCAACGAGATCGTCCCCACCAGTGATCCGGATGAAGCGTTTGCAGGCGCCAACTGGTGCCTTCTGGTCGGTTCCGTTCCCCGCAAGGCCGGTATGGAACGCAAGGACCTGCTGGACATCAACGGCAAGGTGTTCATCGGCCAGGGCCAGGCCATCGCCCGCAGCGCCGCCAAGGATGTGCGCGTGCTGGTCGTCGGCAACCCGTGCAATACGAACGCCCTGATCGCCATGCATAATGCCAGCGGCGTCCCCTCCGACCGTTTCTTCGCGATGACCCGCCTGGATGAAAACCGCGCCAAGAGCCAGCTGGCTGAAAAGGCCGGGGTTCATGTGACGGAAGTGACCAACGTGGCCATCTGGGGCAACCACTCCTCCACCCAGTATCCGGATTTCACGAATGCCAAGATCGGCGGCAAGCCGGTTACGGAAGTCATCAAGGATACGGAATGGCTCAAGGGCGACTTCATCACCACCGTCCAGCAGCGCGGCGCCGCCATCATCAAGGCTCGTGGAGCTTCCTCCGCCGCTTCCGCCGCTTCCGCCGCCGTGGATACCGTGCGCAGCCTGGCTACCCAGACGCCCGAAGGCGGCTGGTATTCCGTGGCCGTCTGCTCCGATGGTTCCTATGGCATTGAAAAGGGCCTCATTTGCTCCTTCCCGATCCGCACCACCAAGGACGGCGGCTGGGAAATCGTGCAGGGCCTTCCGATCGACGTGTTCTCCCAGGAAAAGATTGACGTCACCGTCAATGAACTGAAGGAGGAACGCGACGCCGTTACTTCTCTGTTGCAGCACTAAACGTTGATTTGTGTTTTGTAAGCCGGGTTCCTCTGCGGGGGAGCCCGGTTTTTTATTGTCCGCATCGTTCCATAAGCCTCATTTTCGGCGGGACAGGAATTGATTTTCATGTTATAGGCAGGGTAATAGACCCGAATGCCGTTTCATTTATGGACCAGGACCGCATATTATACAGGGGAGAAGCGTTTACGCTGACCGGAAGCCGCTTGAGCCAGGATGACTCCCATTGGGCGGAAGTGGAAAAGGACGGCCGGGTGAGGACCATGAAGAACGGCCGGTATTCCGAATGGCGCATTGTGCCGGAGACGGAATACGGCCCGCGCTATCACAGCGGATTTGAAGTTTTGAACAAGGCGTACTGCCTGGCCTTGAACGAGGCGGGAGCCCTGATCAATGAGGAAGGCACCTTCCGTACCGGAGCCAACTGGCCCACGGTGTGGACCAGGGACATTGCGTACGCCACCCATCTGGGGCTGGGAATGTGGAACGTCCAGGCCTGCATGAAAAGTTTGCAGGCCCGTGTGCGGAAGGGGGAGGTAGAGCAGGATACCGGAACGGGCGGTTCCTGGCCCATTTCCTCGGACCGGGTGGTGTGGAGCGTTGCTGCGTGGGAGGCGTATTGCCTGACGGGGGACGGGGACTGGCTGCTCCAGGCGTCCCGCGTGCTGGAAAAGACCTGCCTGAAGGATGAAAAGGTGCTGACCGCAACAGGCGGCCTGATGAGAGGGGAGTCTTCCTTCCTGGATTGGCGGGAACAGAGCTATCCGGCCTGGATGACTTCGGCGGACATCGGCGATTCTTCCAGCCTTTCCACCATGATTCTGCATGCCGCAGCCCGGAAAATGCTGGCCCGGATGTTCCGGGAGCTGGGGATGGAAGGAAAGGCGCGGGAATGGGACGGAAAGGGGGAGGCCCTTTCCGGAGTGATTGAAAAGTTTTTCCGCATTCCGGGCAGCGATCTGTACGGACAGTATCTGTATGGCCGGGGGTACCCCGTGCTGTCGGAAAAGGTGGACAGCCTGGGGAACATGCTTTGCGTGCTGCTGGGCCATGCGCATGGCGCCCATGCGGCGCGCATGGTGGCCGCGCTGCCCCATTGTGTTTACGGCATTCCCTGTTTTCATCCCCAGATGCCGGAAGACGTGGCTCCGTATCACAACCGGGCCACCTGGCCGTTCCTGGAGGGGTATTACGCGCAGGCCGCCGCGGCCACAGGGAATGAATGCGGGCTGGCGCTGGCGCTGGCCTGCATGGTGCGGGCCGCGCTCCTGTGCGGCACCAACAAGGAGAACCTTCTTCTGGAAACGGGGCTGGACGAGGGACTCCTGCTCAGTTCCGACAGCCAGCTCTGGAGCATTGCCGGCATGCTGGGAGGTTTTTACAAGGGATTGTTCGGACTCCGCGTTTCCCCGGATTCCCTGGAGTTCCGCCCGTGCATTCCGGATTCCTTCGCGGGCGTGCATGAACTGTCCGGACTGCAATACCGCGGCATGACGGTTGATGCCAGGGTGAGCGGGCAGGGCAGGCGGATTGTCCGGTGCCGGATCAACGGGCAGGATGCGGACCCGGTGCTGCCCGCGGGGGGAAAGGGAAGGATAGGGGTGGAACTGGAACTGGCGTCAGATGGTGAAAACGCCGGGCAGGTGAATTTGTCGCATGTAAAACGGAGCCTGGCGTCCCCCGAATGGAAGGCCGGCCGCCACGGCATCGCCTGGGCCGCCGTGGACGGAGCGGATTATTACCGTGTATTCCGGAACGGCATTCCCGTATCCCAGACGGAATATTGCTACTACATTGCCGCCCCTGCGGAAGGGGAAGTGCATTACCAGGTGATGGCGGTTGCGCTGGATGGGCGGGAATCCTTCCTGAATGAGCCCAATGAGTATCCTTCCGCGGATTCGCGCCTGGAGACGCGCCCCTGCGGCCTGGCCGGGGACGAGGTCTGGTCCTCCCGCATCACGAAGTCTCCGGACGCGCTGTTTTACAACGTGAACATCGACCGTCCGGGCGTGTACCGGGTGGATGCGTTTTTTGCCAACGGCACCTATGACGTTTCCGACGGGAATACCTGCGCCATGCGCAGCCTGTACCTGAACGGGCGGCGTGCGGGCACGCTGGCCTTCCCCCATACGTCCCGGTCGGGCAACTGGGACTACTTCATTTATTCCACTGCCGTGGAGGTCGTGCTGAAGCCGGGGCCGTGCCGCGTGGAGCTGGCGTATGATTCATTTTCCGTAAACATGAACCGCCTGGTGAATGATGCGGTGATAAAACATCTCCGTTTCACGCGTATATCCTGACGACTTCATGGATTTTATGTCTAAACGCTTTTTTGTACTCCTGCTGGCCCTGGGGATGGGGAACTGGAATGCCTTCGGCATGGACGGAGATGCCTCCACTGCCGCTCCCGTTCAGCCTGCTGCGCCCGCAGAAGGAGCGGAGTTTACCCGCCTGCCCGTGAGCTGGAAGGCGAATCCCCGGGATGTCGCCACCGCAAAAGCGGCCTGGAAGACATTGAGCGCCTATCATCAGGGAAAACCCGTGTCCGGCAGAAAGCTGCATGTGGTTTACGTAACGTTCAAGGACAGGCCGGCCCTGGACAAGTACCGGGAACGGTATGACCATTTGCTGAAAAATATCCAGGCCTATTATGCGGACCAGATGCAGGCCAACGGCTTTCCTCCCCTGACGTTCAAGCTGGACCTGGACGACCGGGGCCGCCTGATTGTGCATGACGCCTATGTGGACAAGCCCATGAGCGGAATGAACGTGCAGAATTCCGGTCCCGTTTCCCGTGAGGCCGCCAGGAAGGTGCTGGCTTCCAAGGGAATCGACATTGAAAAGGAGCATGTGCTGATCATCTGCCAGCTTCCGGATGGCGTGGGGCCCTATTACGGCGGCGGCTTCAGCCACCAGGGCACCGGCTGGACCTGTGACCAGGAAGGGCTGGACCCCGCCAATTTCCTGGACACATCCATGATGGAGGGAGGACGCTTCAAAGTCACCAAAGGCAGGAATGCCTCCATTTACATAGGAGGAACGGCTCATGAACTGGGGCACTCCTTCGGTCTGCCCCACACGGGGACGGGATGGGATTATCCCGATGCCGGAGAATCTCTGATGGGTTCCGGCAATTATACATACGGCAATGAATTGCGCAAGGAGGGCAAGGGCTCGTTCCTGTCGCCCACGGATGCCTTGAAGCTGGCCAGCGTGCCTCTCTTCAACGGCGTGGAAACGTCCCTTCCTCCGGACGCCTCTTTCGGCCGCATGATCGGCAAGTACGTGCCGGGTTCCTTTGAACGGCTGGAGGCCGTTCCCGTCAAGAACGGCCTGCGCCTGAAGGGGAAGGCCAGGCTGGACCGCCCCGCCTACGGGGTTGTGGTCCATCTGGACCCGCCCGGCGGTTCCGACTATGATTCCAATGCCGTGGGCACCGCGCTGAATGACGAGGGAGAGTTTGACCTGACCATTTGCAGGCCGGGCTTCAAGGGAGGCTTCATCGAGATGCGCGTGGCCGTCCTGAACTGCGACAGCACGCGTTGCATGACCACGCTGCCCGTGTGGCTGGACGGGAAGGGGGCCAGGGTGCCTTCGCTGGCTCAGTCCGTTTACTTCGGCGATGTGCAGAACCTGTGGATACGCGGCCGCATGAATGAAGCGAAAAAGGCGCTGGAGGAAGTGGAACGCAGACATGGCGCCAGGCCGGAGGTGCAGGAATGGCTTCCTGTCTGGAAGCGCGCCCTGGAGCGCAGGGACGCCTCCCAGGAATTCACGCCCGCCGGAGTTCTCGCCGATCTTGCCAGCATCAGCCTGAATGACTGCAAGCCTTCCGTGGCCCAGGTGGGTTGGGCGGTTCCCCTGTGGGATGTCCTTTTCCCGTCGGATCTAGGGCCCGTTCCGTTCTTCAAGACCATAGGCCGTCCGGAACGTTTCATTCTGGCGCATGCCCCGGCGGTTTTCGCCTATGACCTGAATGGCGCCTGGAAGGAATTCCGGGCAGATGTGGGTCTTCCGTTCGGCTCCCGCGGCAGCGTCAGGTTCGGCGTTTATCTGGACGGGAAAAAGCTCTTTGAATCCCCCGTGCTGAAAGACGGCTCTTCCGTACCCGTCCAGGTGGCGGTGGAGGGCGGCAAAAAGCTGGAAATCCGCGTGGATGACGCCGGAGACGGGAATACGGCGGACTGGGGCATCATTGCCAATGGCGTTCTTGCCCGGTAAAATTTGGCGGGCACTGGCGGAGAAATGTGACATTAGGCTTGTCTTTTGTCCTTTCTCATAGTGTTCTGTGGACTAGCCATGATAGGGATGAACGCAAAGCTATGGGGCGCGGCGGCGCTGATCGCCTTGAGTGTGCCCCTGATTGCGGAAACGGCTGTGGAAGACGCTCCTGGCGGACCGCCTGCCGGAGACGGGGGGAAGGAAGACCGGACGGAACGCGCCGGAAACCTGTTTTCCGGTTCCATGATGCCGGAGATGCCCTCCTATCTGGAAATCTCCAACGACGGCCCTTTCCACTATATCCACGATCGCAAGACGTTCATCTTTGAAGGCGCTCCGCAGGTCCGCATCGTTACGGACACCGGGCTGGAAGTGTTTGCCGACCGGGCGGAGGTGGATGCCGCCGCCGACAAGGTTTTTTTCAAGGGCAACCTGTCCATTTACCAGCATGACAGCCGGACGAACACCAGCAGCCTGACGCGCGCCGGCAGTGCGGAATACGACCGGAAAAGCGACTTGTTCACGTCCGATGCGTTGCGGACGAAGGTGGACGGGATGATTCTGCGTAGCGGCAACTTCGAGTACAGGACGGACGAGAAGGGGGAACCCTATCTGGAGGCATTTAATGCTTCCGTAACGGCGGAGGACGTCAGCGACCCCCTCACGTGGATTTCCGCGGACAGGATACGCGTTTATCCGGAAGACAGGTTTTCCTTCAAGAATTTGACGCTCCATTACGGCGGCGTTCCCTTCTTTTATTTCCCCTACCTCAGCCATTCCCTGAATCCGGAGGTGGGGTACCTGCCCATGCCCGGCGTCAGATCCATCTGGGGGCCTTACCTGCTGAACGAGTACGGTTTTCTGCTGGGGAACAGGAGGGTGGAAAACCACATGCCCTCCGCCGATTACCTGGGCACCCTGCATCTGGACTACCGCACCCGGCGCGGTTTTGCGTACGGCCTGGACATCCGGGACGTGCCGCTGGAGGAGAGATGCCCGGACATGACGGGCTTGTCCGTGTACATGACCCGTGACCGAGGGGCGAAGATTTCCGCGGGCGACGACGAGTACCGTGAACATCTGGATCCCGACAGGTGGCGCCTGGCGCTCCAGCAGATGTGGTCCCTCCGGGAAAACGCCCTGACGGAATGGCGTCTGAAGGCCAACGTCAACATGCTGAGCGACGAGTACATGCTGCGTGACTTCTATCCGGAAATTTACCAGCGCAACTCTTCTCCGGACAACACGGTGCTTCTTTCCCGCACGGACGATACCCATGATTTTTCCCTTCTGCACCGTTTCGTGCCCAACAATTTCTACATAGCGGACCAGCGGACGGAATTGAGCTACGAACGCGTCAAGTCTCCCATCTTCCGCTCCCCCGTCATGTATGAAAGCCGCACCAGCTTCGCCTTCCTGAAGCAGTATGTGCCTTCCTTCATGCGGACGGATTTACGGGACCTGGTGGACCGCCTGGACCCGGGAAGCCCTGCCTACGACTACTGGGCCCGCATGCTCATGACGGACGGATACAGCAGGTTCCACACATTCCACGAATTTTCCGCTTCCCATAAAATCATGGGATTCCTGAACCTCACCCCCAAGCTGGGCGGCGGCTACACGGGATATTACGATACGGGAGACAACAAGCCGCTCAACCAGGGCATTTTTTACGCGGGGGCGGACGCGGACTTCAAATTTTCCCGCCGCTATTCTTCGGTGTACAGTGATTCGCTGGGGCTCAACGGCATGAACCACATTGTCCAGCCGCACTTCACGCTGGCGTACGTGAAGACCAACACGCTGCATGAACTTTACCCCCAGATTGACGGGGAAACGCCTACTACCAATCCCCTTTCCCTGAGCATGGGAAGGTACACGGAAATCGATTCCCTTTCTACCGGACTGGTTTTCCGCTACGGGCTCCGCAACATGCTGATGACCAGCCGGGATGCCAATTCCCATCGCTGGTTTTCCTGGGACGTGTTCATGGATGCCTACCTGTATGATCCCGTTGACCAGCGGGACTTCTCCAACCTGTTCTCCTTCATGCGCTGGAATCCCGTGCCGTGGATGGAGTTCCGGTCGGAAATGCAGGCTCCCCTTCTGGGCAAGGACAAGGTTTCCGGCTGCCGTGAGTATAACAACTCCCTGCGCTTCATGCCCTGGCGGTCCACGGAAATTTCCGTGGGGCACCGTTATTTGAACCAGCACGCCCTGCTGGAGGACAACAGCCAGCTTGACCTGCGCATTCTCCAGCGTTTTTCGGAGGCCTGGGCTTTCAGCGGCAAATGGCGTTTCTCCCTGCTGGATGGCAAGCTGGATATCCAGGAATACAACGTGTACCACAATATGGGTTCATGGTACCTGGGGGTGGGGGCCTTCGTCCGCAAAAACGGCGGCAGGAATGAATTCGGCCTGGGCATCAGCTTCACAATCCAGGAAACCGGGGACCATATGCCGGTCAAATTCCTGTAGTCTTGCATTTGGATACGGCAAAGGGAAATGCCGTGGGAACGGTGGAGATAGCCTTTTCCGCGCATTCCGCCGTTCCGTTTACGGCAGGGGGTCCTCCTGTCCTGTTTGCCGCCGTTTCTTCCGGATGACGGCCGGGGCGTTCTGGTGCCATGACGCCTGTGTGCCGGAACCTTGGCTTGCATTCCGGCAGAGAAAAAGGATGATAGGGCATACAGGGCGGAAGCGGATGGCATGAAAAGTGCGTTTGGGCGCCATGCATCCGCGGGAAGCTCCGAACCATTGGTCTTATCATGAATATGAATGCTCAGGAATTGATTAAAACGCTGGAATGGCGCTACGCCACCAAAATATTCAACCCGGACCGCCGCATTCCGGAGGCGGACTGGAACGCCCTGCTGGAATCCCTGCATTTGAGCCCTTCCTCCCTGGGGTTGCAGATGTGGAAGTTCATTGACGTGCAGGATCCGTCCGTGCGTGCGGAGCTCCGCTCCGTTTCCTGGGACCAGCCGCAGGTGACGGATTCCTCCCGTCTGGTGGTGTTCTGCGCGCGCAGGGGATTTTCCCCGGAAGACGTGCAGCGCTATCTGGAACGCATTGTGGAAGTGCGCGGCGTGACGATGGAATCCCTGAATCTTTACCGGGACCGCATTGTTGAGCTGGCGGGTTCCAAATCCCCGGACGTGCTCAAGGCATGGCTGGAACGCCAGGTGTATATCGCGCTGGGATTCATGATGAGCTGCGCCGCGGACCTGCGGATAGACACGTGCGCGCTGGAAGGCATGGACCCGGAGGCATACGACCGTATCCTGAAGCTGGAGGATTCCCCGTATTATACGCTTTGCGCCCTGGCCTTGGGCTACCGGGATGAGGAAGCGGACAAGTATGCCCGGCTGGCCAAAGTCCGGTTTGACCGCGGCGACGTCATCCAGGTGATTTGAGGCTTGTCTTCCTAAAGGTCCAGTAGCCTTTTCATATCCTCCGGCAAGGGGGATTCCGCGGTGAAGGTTTCTTCATCAAAGGGAAACTCCAGCCGGCAGGCGTGCAGGGCATGGCGGTGCAGGATCAGTTGCTTCTCCAGTTCCCGGTTCCAGCCGTGCTGGATGTATTCCAGGTAGCAATCCTCGGAGGGGCCGTAAATCTTGTCTCCCGCGATGGAATGGCCCAGATGCGCCAGATGCACGCGTATCTGGTGCATGCGGCCTGTTTCCGGAATGCACCGGACCAGGGCCAGAGGGCCGCTGGCCGATTCCAGGGTGCGCTCTACACGGAATGTCGTGATGCATTCCTTTCCGGCGGGATGTACTGTTTGTTTTACCCAGATGCGGCTTTCCCCTACTTCCCCCTGCCGCAGGATGGGGGCCGTGCAGACCGTTTCCTTCCATTCTGGCCATCCCCTGACGATGGCCAGGTATTCCTTGTGCATCAGCCGCCGTTGGATGGCGCGCCCCAGCTGGCGGGCGGCGCTTCTGTTTTTCGCAATCAGGGTCAGGCCGCTGGTTTCTCTGTCCAGCCGGTTGACAAGGGAAAGGGCGGCTCCGTTGACCAGTTCGTAACGCAGCAGCTCCTCCACGCCTTCCAGCAGGTTGGGTTCCCGCTTCCCGTTGGACGGATGGACGATCAGCGGGGCTCCCTTGCTCACCACAATCCAGTCTTCCGACTCCGCCGCCACATCAAAATGAGGGAAACAGGAAATAGACTCGTCGGAGATGGGAATCCACATGGAAGGAGGGATTAAATCATGTCCGGGCGGATGGGCGTCCAGGCTCCGGGTTCCAGGTTCAGGTCTTCAAGCTTCAGCCTGCCGATGGAAACGCGGCGCAGGGAGGCCACGGGAGCGCCCACGGCGGCCAGCATGCGGCGCACCTGGTGGTACTTTCCTTCCGTCAGCGTCAGCAGTGCGCGGCGCGGTTCCAGGATTTCCAGGCGGGCGGGGGCGCAGGGGTGCCTTTCTCCCTCCAGCGTCAGCGTGCCGGCGGCGAACAGTTCCACGGCCTCCGCCGGGATGTCCTGTTCCGTGGCAGCCTCGTACACTTTGGCAACGTGGTGCCTGGGGGAAGTCATGCGGTGGATGAACTTGCCGTCGTCCGTGATCAGGAGCAATCCGGACGTTTCCTTGTCCAGCCGTCCGACGGAGGAAACGGCGGGATTCCGGTGTCTCCACTGGAAGGGCAGGAGGTCGTAAATCACGTCCCCTTCCTCTTCGTCGTGGCTGCATGTGTAGCCGGCTGGCTTGTGGAGGGCCGCATACAGCCCTTCCGGGAATTCCACCGGTTCTCCGTCTATCAGGACGTCTTCCGCCTGAACTTTGTCCGCGGGGTTGGCGCATGCGCTCCCCCCGGACGTAATGGAGTGGCGTTTGATCCATCCCGGCGCTTCCCGCCTGGAACAGTACCCGTAGCGGGATAAAAGAGCGTCCAGTCTCATGCGGCGTATTTTTTCCTAACGGGAACAAAAAACAAGATTGAAATACGCCCCCCTGATTGATAGTATTAAACTATTACATGCGGGAACTCCCTGTTTGGGGTTTTTCCGATGCTTATCATTTACACTCATAAAGTTCCATGATTGATACGATTACAGAAGATCAGCTGACCCCCCAGCAGGCCGAATTTTGGGTGCGCGCCCGCCAGGCGGTGGATATGAACAACTTTCCCTATGCTGTCAGCCTTCTCAAGGCGCTGGTAAAGCAGCTGCCGGGCTTTCTGGAAGGCCGGCAGGCCCTGCGCGCCTGTGAAATCAAGCTGAATCCGGAGCCCAAGAAGGGCGGCCTGTTCAGCGGCATGAAAATCAGCACCAGCAAGCTCACCTCATCCAAAAAGGATGCGGCCACCCAGCTCTCCTCCCTGGAGGACGAACTGGAAAACGATCCTTACAGCATTCCGGTGAATGAGGCGCTGTACGCAGCCGCCATGGAGGTGGACTTTCCGGACCTGGCCGCCTTTGCGCTGGAAACCATCCGCCAGGGGCATCCCGCCAACAAGAAAATGCTCCATATGCTGGCTTCCCACTATGTCTCCAGAGATCTTCCGGCCAAGGCCGCGGAAGTGTTCCACGACATCGTGAAGCTGGACCCCACGGACAGCGTGGCGGTGAAAAGCGAGAAGGACTGCATGGCCCGCGCCACGATGCAGCAACAGAAATGGGAGGAGGCCAAGAGCTTCAAGGACGTGATGAAGGATTCTTCCGAAACGAACGCCCTGGACAAGAGCGACAAGAAAGGCCTTACCCGTGCGGAACTGGAAGAACGCCTGGGCCTTCTTTCCGCCCGCTATGCCCAGAACCAGCAGGATCAGGCCGTGGTGCGGGACATCGCCAACGTTTACGAACAGATGGAGGACTGGGCCAACGCCTACTCCTTCTATAGCTACGCCTTCAGTCTCAGCAACAACGACATCTCCCTGGAAAACAAGGCCGGGGAAATGAACGAGCGCCTGCGCAAGGCCCAGGTGGAGGAAATCCGCAAGCGCGCCGCCGCGGACCCGGACAACAAGGAGCTTCAGGAGCAGCTGGCCCAGTTCAGCCGGGAAGCCGCCGAACAGCAGGTAGCCCTGTGCCGCCAGCGCGTGGAAAACAATCCCACGGATCCGCAGACGCGTTTTGAACTCGGGCAGGCCCTCTTTGACTGCGGCAACTATACGGAGGCCATCCCGGAACTCCAGCGCGCCCGCAACAACCCCCATATCCGCATCCGCGCCATGCTGCTGCTCGGCAAATGTTATGACGCCAAGAACATGCACGACATGGCCCTTCGCCAATTGGAAGAGGCCAACAAGGAATTGATTGAAATGAATGACACCAAGAAGGAAATCCTCTACATGATCGGCCTGCTTTATGAAAAGCTCGGCAAGAAGGAGGAATCCCTGGCGGCATTCCAGCAGATTTACGATGCCGAATACGGTTACCGGGATGTGGCCCGGCGCGTAGAATCCTCTTATGGCAGTTAACGGCTGCCTGCCGCAGTTCAGATGGAAACGGGATATCCCTTTGACGGGGTATCCCGTTTTTTATGGAGGCAGGGGGTGAATGCCGCAGGAAACGGCGAAAAAAAGGTCCGGCAGTTTTCAATGCCTCCGGAATGCTGATTTTTTCTCTTGCCCCTTGAACGGGAAATGTTAGCGTTAATCATTCATGAAAAATTGTTTTGTGAAGTTCCTGACTGTATGCGCCTTGTGTCCGTTGGCCGTCCACCTTTCCCGGAGCGGGGATGTCCCGGAGAAGGAAACTCTTTCCGCATCTCTGTGTTCAGCCTATGCCAGAACATGGTGGCAGCCCGGTGTCAAAAATCCGGAAAAGACGTTTCATGTGGATTTGAAAATCATGAAGCCCGCCTTGTGGAGGATGGTGTACTGCAATGAGAAAGATGCCCGTCTGGCTGTGCATGATTCCACGGGCGGCCGTTTCGGCGTCCTTTGTTGCGAAGAATCCCTGTTCATGGAGGACCTGGAACATCCGGTACTGGAAATGGAATGCAGGGACTGGCTTCCTGCAGCCGGGGCGGCATGGGTGGAACTGAAAGGGAAAATTCCGTGCATTATCGGAAAGGAGGAGGCCTTGTCCGAAGGCCTTTCCTTCACCGTGGGGCAGAAAGACCAGAAGAAGCCTTTGCTTCTGAAAGGAGCCGTTCTTGAGGAGGCCGGAAGCGAAAAGGATGGACGGGGCTCCCTGGAGATGTCATTTGTCCGGGACAGGGATTCAGGGGGGCTCAGGATGGAGATGAAGTTGAAATCTTCCCGGTATATGGGGATTCTGCGCCTGGAGCTGACGACGCCGGAAGGCGCTCCTTTTCCGGCGAAAGAAGATTTATTCAGCCGTAGCAGCTCATCCGGGGAATATTCATGGTTCTGGTCTTATTTATTGAATCCGGATGAGAAAGGGAAAGTTCATGTTGCCGTGAATTACATGACCGGGCTGGAATGGGTGGATATGCCTGTGGAAATTAAATTCGGCATGTCCGGACTGGTGCAGGATTCTCAAAAGGGCGAATGATATGAAGATGATGCAGTCCATAGGACACGGCGCGGGAATCTTTCTTCTGTTTTCCGGAGCGGCATTCTCCAGCGAGGGTGGAAAGGATGTTCCCTCAGAAGTGGGGGTGTCATTTACGCAAGTAGGACTGGAACGTGACATGTGGTTTGACGGAGAGAAGAGCCCATTGGAATGGAGGTGCCGTGCCGTTCTTTTTATCCCTGACCGCTGGGGATTCTGGAATCCTTCGAATGCGGAGCGGCAATTCATGGAGGCCGTGGATTCCACAGGCCGGGAATTGTCTCCGGTGAGGTTTGACTTGGGAAGGATGGATCAAAGCCGTGACAGGGGAATCTCTTATATGGAGATTGAAGGCTTTGCTCCATCTCTTCCTTCTCCCGGGGCGGAGTGGGTGCGGTTGAAGGGATTGCTGAGGGTCCCCGTGGCGCTCATCATGGATAGCCCTGTTTATGTACTCCCCCTGCGGAAGAGGGCGTCCGTCCTTATTCCCTTGCCGGGGAATGAAAAAGGGAATACGGGGAAGTTGGAGGATGTGGTGGCGTCCGACGACAGGCCGATGGGGATGCTTTATTTCAAGGATTTTACGTGGACGAGGAAGGATGGGAAAAAGACCTTTTCCGTAACGGTTTGCCTGGACGTGGATACTCCCTTTTATCTGGATGAATTCCAGTTGCTTGACGAAAAAGGCAAATTGCTGTCCGCCGGCATGGACAGTTATTCTTCATCCGGAAATGATAATTCAATAATATGGGAAACCGCGTTGGAATTTTCTGTTGCCAAAGAGATGGAGAACATTGGGATACGGTTGCGTTACAGAGGAGAGCCGGAACATGTATCCGTCCCTGTGGACGTCAAGCTGGGCATGGGCGGGGAAATCCGGAAGGAACCGGAGAAGCGAGAGGAAAGGCGGAATGGATAGGAACTCCGCATGAGGGGAATGATCTGGATTTTTGGAAGCCGGAACTGCGTTTTGACCTTGTTTCCGGGAGGGGGGCTGGTATGGTGAAAATTCCCTCGTACCCTTCCTGTTATGTTGTACCGTTTTTTATTCCTTGCCGCCTTCGCCTGCGGCCTGATAACGCCGTGTTTTTCTTCTGGAAAAGAATCCGTTCCGGAACCGTCCGTTGACGTCTCCCTTTATCAATGGTCCACGAACACGTCTTTTCGGCAGACGCCTCCTGTGGAGAGCAGGGAATTCCAGCTGGAAATGAAGGTCGCCGGAAATTCTCCCTGGAAGGTAATCTATTGTGAAGATAAAGAACATGAATTGAGCCTGAAGGATTCCACCGGATCCTCCTGTTCCGGGATGGAATGCAGGTATTACGCTTCCCATAAGCCGGAAAGGGACAGGAGAGATGGCATTGTTTATGTAACTGCGGATTCCTGGCTTCCTTCTCCGGATGCTGTGTGGACGGAAGTGAAAGGCGACATTCCCTGCGTGGTGTCTTGTGCCACGGCTGATTCGGAAAGCGTGAAAATCAAGCTGGAGAAGGGATTTTCCATTCCTGTGGTGCTAAAGAACGCCGGAATGGAACAGGAAGGAGGGAAAGGCGGCAATGATGTGGAAGCTGTGCTGGAGGTGGAAAATTATCAGGCCGGGAAAGAGGAAAACTCCGGCAGTTGGCTGGTACTCCAGCTGACTTCATCTGAAAAGATAGGTTTTCTGGATTTTGAATTGAAGGCGGCTGATGGTACTGTGTTATCGGTTAGAACCTCCGGGAGAGGATTTGGAACGGCTGAAGACAAGTATGAATGGAATCGATATTTGTCTGTGGAGGGAATAGAAGGCAATGAACTGTCCGTAACTGTCAGGCATGCGGTGAATTTGAAGAGGATCATGGCTTCGGTTGATATCAGAAGCGGCCTGTTCGGGCAGATGGAGAAGATGGAAATGAAGAAAGAGGGAAATGGCCATGAATAGGAAAAGTGTGGTAAACATGCTGCTTGTTCTGGGCGCTGCCGTTGCCATGGGCACGGGGGCATGGGGGGAAGAGGCGGCGGAGAAACCCGTAAAGGCCAGATTTATCTCCGTGAAGGTGGGAAGCGAGGAATCATGGATGAACGGGCAGTTGGAGGAAGGTCCCTTGCAACTGGTTTTTGAGATAAGGCTGGATATCAAGCCCCATTTGTCTTTCCAAAGGAATTTCGATTCCATTCAATATCTGGAAATGACGGATTCCTCCGGAAGAAAGCTGGCCCCTGTGGAATTCAATCTGGGCTATCTGTATCAGCAGGGTGATGATGGAGAAGCATATGCATGCGTGTTCGGGAAAGTTGGGGAATTGCCTCTTCCGGATGTGGCATGGCTCCGGCTGAAGGGAATGCTGAAGGTTCCCGTCGCTCGGCTGGTGACGGGGCCTGTTTATGAACTCGTTCCAAAAAAGGGAACGGAAATGCATGTTCCGCTGCCTAGGGAGACGGATGATAAAACTGCCGCTCCCGAAGATATCGTAGTGGCAGGAGATCCCTCTACGGGAAGGCTTTTTCTTGATGAATATGAGGTGGTTGAAAAGAAGGGCAAGAAAACGGTTACGGCAGAGATCGGGCTGAAGACGGATTCTCCTTTTGAGCTGGAAGGATTCCAGGTTCTGGATGCCAAAGATGCCGTTTTGAAAACCGACTTGAGGGGCAGTTCTTCCGGAAGGTCGGGAGATTCAAGGAAGTGGACAAGATCTCTCCGGTTTGAGGCTCCGAAAGACTTCTCGAAAATGAGAATAAGAATGGTGTACAGGGTTCCTGTGGAATCCGTGGCCGTTCCCGTGGATGCCAAAATAGGCATGAGGGGTGAGATACCGGAGGAGCCGGAAAAAGGAAAGGGCGGGGGGCGCCGGTAATGCGTGTTTGGGAGTGAAGATACGGCAATTTTGGGAAGTTGCTGGGATGGGCATTGGTATAGGGACATGGATTCGCGGGTGGTTATGTCCTTCCGCAGTCTTTTCATGACCTGACATTTCCCATTTCCGTCCGGATGTGTGTTGCAGGATGGCCTTTGTTGTTCCATCGTTGAAAAACCGGCTTCCGGAAAGTCTGCCGTATCCGTTTCGTGGCACGGTTGTATGCAGCGTGAAACTGCCGGGAATTCGAGAAAGTGCGGAATCCGTCTTCTTTCCGGGAATGTCGTGGAAGCATTTTCCCGTTGCCGCCGGGCATGATTCTCGTCTTTGGCGGGATGTTTACGTTTTCCCGGCAAAGGTGTATTTTAAAAGTTGATTCAGAAAATAAAAATGTTACTTGTGTGAAATAACAAACTACCTGTGAATGAGATGATACAGTATTTTCATCTGCCCCGGGTGGCAGTCGTTTGCTGTTTTTTGCTTGCTTTCCCTTCCTATGGGGAGAAAGGAAACGAAAATCCGGCTTTTTCCGCTTCGCTGTACAAATGGTCGACAAGGCCTGCCGAATCCGGGGATTTTCCCTTGAAGCGGGAACTTCAAATAGGCCTGAAGATCAAGGAGGAATCCGATTGGAAAATCGCCTATTTCCGGGAAGGAGGGACCAGTGTGACTGTGGTGGATTCAAGGGGTTCCTCCTGCTCCGGCATGAAGAGCGATTATTCCGTTTTTTTCTCTTCCGGATGCCGCATCAGGAATGAAAGAATTCTTCTGTCAACGGAGTCGTGGCTGCCGTTGGCGGAAGCGAAGTGGATGGAGGTAAAGGGAAACTTGCCGTGTGTCGTTTCCCGTGATTCTTCCTTGTCGGAAGATGTTGTGCTGAAGCTGGTCGATGATTTTTCAGCACCCCTGGTACTCAAGGGCGCCGCCCTGGATGGTGGGGATGTGAATGTTGTGCTGAAAGTGGGTTTCAATACACCGAGTCCCTCTAGAAAGGGTATCCTCGGATTTACCGTCAGCATGAGTTCCGAAGTGCCGGTGGGATTTTTGGATTTTAAGGTGCAAAGAGCGGACGGGACAGCGATTCTGGGAAAGTTCGGCGGCGAAAAAGAAAGAAATTCCGGACGGAAATATTCGTGGTACCAGTTTCTGGCGCTGGACGGCAGGCTGGATGAAGAAGTGATTGTGGCCGTCAAATATCTGGTCAGCTTGAAGGAAGCCGTGATCCCCGTGCAGGGGCGCAGCGGCTTGTTCGGCACGGTGGCGAAGGAAAAGGTTCAACCGGGAAGGAATTGAGATGAAGGAGCATGAGATGATGATGAGTGTCCGGATTTTTCTGTGTGCCGTTTCCATGGCATGGGGTGCCTTGATGAATGGCGGCAATGCCGCGGAGGAAAATCCCGTGAAAGTTGGAGTGGGCCATGTCGGCTGGGAGCCCCATCTGATGTGGTACAGCAGCGGTGAAGAAGATCTGGGGGATTTTAAAGAAACGGATTCGGAGTTGATAATATCACTCATGCTGAGTGTCAGGGAACCGTTGTGCTTTCCGGAAAATGCCAATGGCGGAAAACAGGTTTTAGATCTCCTTGATTCCTCCGGCAGGAAGGTGGCTCCGGTTACGTTCGATGTGGAACAATTATTTCAACAACAGAAAAAAGGAGTTACTTATACGTCCATTACCGGAACTTTGAAGGAGGGCCCGGAGCCGGATATCTCCTGGCTGCGTTTGAAAGGGGAATTGAAGATACCCCTTGCGCGGCTTCAGGAAAGTCCGGTTTATGAACTGGCCTTTCAGCCGGGGGCGCAGATGGATGTTCTGCTGCCTCGCGGGAATACGGAGGAAGAGGCGGGAAATGGCGACATTGTCGTAGGTGAAGATGATTCTGCGGGAAAGCTTTCCCTCCATGAGTGCGAGACTTTTGAAAAGGAGGGGAAAAAGATGGCTCAGGTGAAAATTTCGTTGGATTTGGAGTCTCTTTTTGAACTGGCTGAGTTCCAGATATTAAATGACAGGAATGAAGTTCTGGAAACTACATGCCGATGGTGGGAAGGCTGGGCAGGAGGCTTTTTTCTCTCTTCCTACTCGAAGAGAGTGCTTGAATTTGAAGCACCGGAAGATATCCGGAAGCTCAGGATCAGGCTGCTTTACAGAGTGCGGCAGAAGACGGTCACCGTTCCGGTGGATATTAAATTTGGCATGAGGGGGGAAATCCGGGAGGAACCGGAAAAAGGGAAGGGCGCCCTCCTCCGTTGATTGTTGCACCGCACCCGGTACTGATTTTTTGGGAAATTATTCATGTTGATGATTGTGAGTGAATAATATATTTATTGGAATGAGACTAACGTTTAACTATTTTATGTTTTGCCGTTTTTTATTCTGCCCGGTTGTTTGGGGGATGGCCCTTTGCTTTTCCTCTTTTGCCGGGGAAATACTTGAAGAACCTGTCATCACCGTTTCCCCTTACAACTGGTCCACACAATCTGTACGGATGGGAGATCCTTCAAAGAAGCGGCAGCTTGATCTTGAGTTGAAAGTCACGATGAAGGCCGCAGAAGAGTCCGGTTGGAAAATTGCCTGCTGCGGAGTCGGTGAAGGAGGATTAAAGCTGGCGGACTCGGAAGGTTCTCCCTGCCCCCGCATGGAGTGTTGTTATGATGACTCACCCTCGTTGCTGGAGGGGCTGGAGAAGGGGAAGACGATTACTTTGTCCACGGAGTCCTGGCTGCCGTCGGCAGACGCGAAATGGATGGAGGTGAGCGGAAAGATACCCTTTTTCATCTGCCGGGCTTCTTTCATGTCGGAAAGCGTTTCCCTGAAAATGGAGGAGGGGAGTTCTGTTCCCCTGGTGCTCCGGAACGCCGGTTCGGATGGAGGGGATGTGGATGCCGTATTGGAGGTGGTTCCCTATAAGGTCATCGGGAGCCAAGGGTTTGTATCGCTTCGCTTGTTCGCACCGTCAAAGATAGGTTTTTTGGGAGCTAACGTGGAATCCGAAGATGGAGCCGTGCTGCCCGTGGATGGACCGTCGGAATATGTTCCCGGGGAAGTGGGCCATCCCGGCAGGAAATACTGCTGGATCATGAACTTCCGGGAGGAGGACATCAAAGAGGGAGAATGGAAGGTAGTCGTCAAATATGCGGACGAATTGAAAGAAATCATGGTTCCGGTACAGGCTCGGTTCGGCCTGTTCGGAGTCATGGAAAACCGGAATATTCAACAGGAAGAGAATGGAGATGAGAAAGCACGGCATGATAAATAACTGGCTTGTCCTGGCGGCGGTGGCCGTCTCATGGGTGGCGGTTCAGACAGGAAGCGGAGCGGCGGTGGAAAATGGAGTGGGCGTTGGAATGGACAATGTTGGGTGGGGTAGCGATCGGACGTGCCGGAACGGCGTTTGGGAAGAAAGCGCTCTCAAGTTGAAATTCTGCATGGTTTTGAGTGTCAGTGAACCACGATGTTTTGGGCAATATGCCGACACCGGATTGCAGTATCTGGATGTAACGGACTCTTCCGGACGAAAACTGGCACCGGCGGAAATCCGTTTGTCAGCACCGATTCAGAATGCGGTGGATGGCATGGTGTATTTACGCATTTCCGGGACTGCCGGAGAAGCGCCCGGCCCGGATGCCTCCTGGCTGCGTTTGAAAGGAACGCTGCGGGTGCCTCTTGCCCGGCTGGTGAAGGGAGACGTTTATGAACTGCCTGCGGAGAAAGGAACGGAAGTTTACATTGACGTGCCCGGCAGCAACGGCGGGGAAGGGGTGGCAAGTGAAGATGTGGTGACAGCCCGGACGGTTTCTTCCTCAAGAATTGTTCTGAAAGAATATAAAAAAATTGAGTATGAGGGCAAAAAAATGGTCAAAGCGGAGATTGGTCTGGAGGCAGACGCTCCCATTGAGCTTTCTGCATTTCAAATCTTGAATGACAAGAATGAAGTCCTGGAAACCATGACTGGGGGAATGTCCTATTCTCCAGTAGAATCTTCCTGCAAGGCGGATGCCACGTACTTTTTTGAGGACCCTGGAGACGGGAAAAAACTCAGGATCCGGCCGATTTACAGGGCCTTCCGGAAACCGGTGAATATTCCGGTAGATATCAAATTTGGCATGAGGGGAGAAATACGGGATGAGCCGGGAAAGAGGAAATAATATCCGCACCGGAAACGGCTCTCCGGTCATTGGAAAAATCTCTTCCGTTTTGAGATCATCGTTGGTAATGTAATGATTACTACAAGAAATCCTGTTTGTTCCCCTACCCATGCTCTACCGAATCATACCCTGGCTGTCCGTGTTTTGTTGTATGGCCCTTTGTTGTCCCGCGTCTGCGGAGGAAACTCCCGGTGAACCGGCCGTCTCCCTCTCTCTGGAGGAATGGTTCATCAGTACGGATCCGGAGAGGATTGGCCTGGAACTGTCATTCCGGGAGGAAGGTGACTGGAAGGCCGCCTATTTTGATGAAAGCGGGGTCAGTTTGAAATTGGCGGATTCCAGGGGGAATGCCAGTTCCGAAGGCGAGTGCCAGTATATTTCCAGAAGGGAGTTGCCTTTTAACGGGAAAACCGGTGAGATTTCCCTGTCCTGGAAGGACTGGCTGCCCGCGGAAGATACGGAATGGATGGAACTGAAGGGGGAAATTCCCTTTTTCATGTATCGGACCGCGGTATTGTCGGAGAAAGTGAAGGTCAAGCTGGTCAATGGTTTTTCCGTGCCGCTGACGCTCAAGGGAGCCGGCTCGAACGGCGGAGACGTGAAGGTGCAATTGTCGGTGAGCAGGTTGAGGGCCTGGTGCGGACAGGAAGAGAGTTCTCAGGTCATGTTCTCCCTGGTTTCCCCCGTCAGGCTGGGCTTGCTGGACATGGAGACGCACACGGAGGACGGCATTCCCCTGCCGGTGGTGGATTACGGGGGAAGCGGCATTGAGCCCGGAGGGAGGCATGGCTGGTGCCGCTATCTGGAGCTGGGCGACAGAAAGGAGGAGGAACTGGATATTTCCGTCAGGTACGCAACCGGGATGAAAAAGATCGTGGTGCCGGTGAATATCCGTTTCGGCTTGTCCGGCATGGAGAAAAGGCAGGAAATTTCAACGAAAGAGAATTGATATGAAAAGATATGGCGCTCCGGGCCTCTGCCTGATGCTGGGCGCTTCCCTGGGAGCCGCCGCTCCGGAAAAGGTGGGGAAGGAAGAAAAGCAGCCGGTAAGAATTGAATTTGTTTCCACAGGATTATCCAGCGGGGCATTATGGAAGCGCGGTGGAAAAATTCCGTTGGAGCTGAGAATAAACGCAAGATTGAGTGTTAAGGAACCTTTGTCCTTTGCCATGTGGGAGCATTCCGGACTCCAGTATCTGGAGGCCGTGGATTCTGCGGGGAGGAAGCTGGCTCCCGTGGAGTTTGTCATAGACTCGTTTCAATACTCCCATAAAGGATGGCGCCGAACCTGGATGACGGGTACTGCCGCGGAGATCCCGCTCCCCGGCGTTTCCTGGATACGGCTGCAGGGGGTGTGGCGCATTTCCCTGGCCCGGACATTGAAAAGCCGTGTTTATGAGCTGCCTCTGTCCAAAGGGGCGGAAATGGATGTGCCGTTGCCCGGAAACAGTGAACAAGGGGAGAAAGGAGCCGACGTTGTCTCTGTTCAGGGGCCTTTGGTGGGAAAACTCCTCCTGGAGGATTACAGCACCTTTGAAAATCAGGATGGAAAAATGGCCAAAGCGACGATCGGGCTGAAGGCTGACTCCGTTTTCCACCTGGATTCCTTCGAGATCCTGAATGAAAGGGATGAATCATTGAATGCCTTCGCTTGTAACTCCGGCTGTTCTCCTGAAGACGATTCTTCCATCTACTGGACAAAATATTTTGTCTTTAAAGAACCGGAAAATCAGGAAAAACTCAGGTTCCGCATCCTTTACCAAGTTCCCCATGAAACGGTAGCTGTTCCGGTGGATGTCAAACTGGGCATGAGGGGGGAAATCAGGAAAGGAAAGTGAACTCTGTCTTCCGGGCAGGGGAAGGAACCGGAGCCTCGCGCTGTTTGCATCCGGTGTGTTTCCTGGCTGTATGAAGCTATGGGGAGGAAACGCAGTTTTCCGCCGCCGGAGGACGGCGGGCATGGACGCGAGAGGGAGCTGTCCGGGAACCGGACAGGAAAAACGAGGCGGAAACCGCTTGTGTTCATTCATATGCAAGTTATACTGAATGGAAAACCTCTCTTTGCCCTGATGTCCCGTGCCTTATTTTCATCCGTACTGGCGTGCGTTCCGGTGTTGCTTCATGCGCAACCGGTTCCCGAACCTGCCGTACAGGCGGTTCCTCACTCCGTGAATATATGGAGCGGCGAAGGCCGGTTCCATGAGGAGGAAATTGTCCCCCATCTGACCATGCACATGGTCTTCCGGTGTGCGTTCCCCTGGAAAATCGCCTGTGTGCATTTGGGAAAAACGCGGCTGGATGTGTACGATTCCCTGGGAAGCCGCCCCCCCGGCGTGCAGTTGTTCCATCAAACTTCCATGACAGGCCGGTGGCCTGTCATGCCTCTCTTCCCGGGGCTTTCCGTGGTGGGAAGTAATTGGACGCCTGGACGGGATGCCCGCTGGGTGGAAGTCCGGGGAACTGCCTCCGTCACGGTTTCAAGCACGGACAGGAACTCGGAAGTGGTGTCAGTCCCGTTGGAAAAAGGTGCCGGAGCGCCCGTAACGCTTGAAAAGGCCGCGTTGAACAACGGGAAGGAAGAGGATGTGCACACGGAGCTTACCGTGTCAGACTGGGGCTTTTCCATGCCCGGCCAGAAAGACAATATATGGGTGGCCTTAAGTTTGGTTCTTCCGGACGGAAGCGGAGCCTGCGGATTGGCATGGCTGGGTGAGGGGAGTGCGGAGGAGAGGGGCAATGAGCCTTTGCTGCCGGGAGATTTCGAGAATGGGAAGTCCGCATGGACGGCATTCATTGTTCTGAAAAGACCGGAAAACAACCAATTGAACTTCAGGATCCGGTATGCGTCGGGATTGAAGGAAACGGAAATTCCCGTTTCCTTCAGGATTGGCATGGCGGGGATGGCCCCTCCGGCAGAGAAGCGGGGGGAAGTTGTGAAATAAACGGGAAATGATGATGAAAAAAAGTTGCTGCATATTCTGGATGGCAGGCTGGGCGGCATTTGCCGGAGCGCAGGATGCGGGCAGTTTGAAAAGTTCCGGGGTAAAAGTGGAGTTCCCTGTGGTCCAAATAGGATTGATGGGTGACAAGGGAGAGACCCTCCCGGTTCCGAAATTGATATTTGGGGCCTTGCTGAGTGTTCCTTCTCCGCTGAATTTTGAATCTGACGACAAAGTTCAGGAACAAATTCTGACGGCGGAGGATTCCACGGGGAAAAAGCTGGGCGATGTGACGTTTAATCTTGCCTTTCTTGGTGGAGCGTCCAGGGAGAGCGTGAACAAGACGATGGTTTACGGCGAGTGTCCGCGCCTGCCGGCTGCGGGCGCATCATGGGTACGCTTGCGGGGAACGCTCCGTATTCCTGTGGCGCGTGACCGGGAGACGCCCCTTTATGAATTTCCGCTGGAAAAGAAGGAAGTCAAAAAGGATGTTCCTTTGTCGCCGTATGCTGAAAGAGAGCAGAAGGGAGACATCATCGTTGCAGAGGAAGATCCCGCCTGTGAATGGATTGTAAGTCTGAAGGAAAGGAAGGGAGATGAGTTCTCCGTGCGTGTGTCACTGGGCAGCGAGCACCTTTTCATGATTGATGAATGGCAGCTGTTTGATGGAAAGGAAAGGAAAATTGATTCTTCGGTGTTATCCTTTTTCGGGAGCCATTCGAAGCATTTCCATGAGGATGGCTATGTCCTGCAATTCCCTTATCGGGGAGAGTTGCCGGTGTTGAAGGTCAAGCTGCTGTACAAGCAGCACGTTGATATTGTCACCGTGCCTGTGGATGTCAGAATAGGTTTGGGAGGCCAAAGAAAGTAATGGAGGCCTCCGGAAGCAGAAACTCCATGGCCTCTTGTGGAGGTTGCTCCGGCTGGGGCGGAGGAATGGTTCCGGAATCATTTTTTGTGTGAATCCATGCTCCGGACGGGCAGGGACGCGGTCTTTCCTGATTCCGGACTGTACTTCCGTTTAAAGTACCTTGGAGAAGAATTCCTTCAGCCTGGGATGTGACGGATGACCGATGACCTGGGAAGGGGGGCCTTCCTCCACGATTTTTCCTTTGTCCATGAACATCACCCGGCTGGCAACCTCCCGGGCAAACCCTATTTCATGAGTGACGACTATCATTGTCAGGCCGCCTTTAGCCAGCTCCTTCATCAGGGAGAGGACCTCCCCCACCATTTCCGGGTCCAGGGCGGAAGTCGGCTCGTCAAACAGGATGACGTCCGGATTCATGACCAGGGAGCGCACGATGGCAATGCGCTGCTTTTGGCCGCCGGAGAGCTGGAGGGGATAGGCATGCCGCTTGTCGTACAGGCCGATGCGCTGGAGCAGGGCTTCCGCCTGGGCCGTGGCTTCCTTTCTGGCGGCGCGGCCCGTCTTTACGGGGGCGATCGTGATGTTTTCCAGGATGGTCAGATGAGGGAAAAGGTTGAAATGCTGGAAGACCATGCCTACGTGCTGCCGGAATTTGTTTACATCCGCATGGGGCGCGTTGATAAGTTCCCCCTTGAACCGGATTTCCCCGGAGGTGGGTTCTTCAAGCAGGTTCAGGCAGCGCAGGAAAGTGCTTTTTCCGGAACCGGAGGGACCCACGACGAACACCACCTCCCCCTGGCAGATCTGTGTGGTGACGTCGTGCACCGCATGGACGGAATTGAATTCCTTCACCAGATGGCTGATTTGGAACATGGGCGTATGTTGGGGCGGCTCATTCATTGTTTTTCAGTCTCCTTTCCAGTTTGCCCAGCAGCCAGCTGAACAGCATGACCATGGCCAGGTAAATCAGGGCCACGGCCATCAGGGGCATGAAGGCGGTGTAGGTCTGGCTGCGGATGATGTCGCCGCCCTTGGTCAGATCCTGAAGGGCGATGTAGCCGGAGACGCTGGTTTCCTTCAAAAGCACGATGAATTCGTTCCCCAGGGAGGGCAGCACGTTTTTAAATGCTTGCGGAAGAATGATGTAAATCATGGTCTGCGCATACCCCAGGCCCAGGCTGCGGCCTGCTTCGAACTGCCCCTTGTCAATGGCCATGATGCCGCCGCGGATGATTTCCGCTACATAGGCGCCGGAGTTGAAGCCGAAAGCGACCACGGCCACCAGCACCTTGCTGATGTCCACGGAACCGAAGATGATGAAGTAAATGATCAGCAGCTGCACGACGACGGGGGTGCCGCGGATGACCGTGAGGTACAGCTTGCAGAGAGCGTTCAGGAAAGGGAATTTTCCCGTCTTGTCGTGAGTGGCGCGGATGACGGCTACTACAAAGCCCATCAGGATGCCCAGAAGTACGGAGAAGAAGGAAACCTCCACGGTGACCAGAAAGCCGTTGGCCAGGTATTTCCAACGTCCTTCCTGAATGAAATTGATCTCAAAAGACTCTTTCAGGTCCAGCCACTTGCCTTCCAGCCATCCGGTTCCTGCGGCATGGGAGCGGGATGAACCGGGAGGCCTTATCTGCATGGCGGCGTATTTGGCCCGTATCTCTTCCAGTTTCCCGGATGCCTTCATGTCGGCAATGACCGTGTTGACGTGCTGGAGAAGTTCCGTGTTTCCCTTGCGTATCGCAATGGCGTATGTTTCCGAGGTTAAAGGCTCCGGCAGTATTTCCAGTTCATCATGGTTCGCCAGGTACATCTTTGCCGGATCCCGGTCAATGACCACCAGGTCCACCTTGCCTGCCGCCAGCGCGGCCACGGCCAGCGCCCCGTTGGGAAAGCGTTCCGGCTGCTGGATGTTGCGGGTGACGTAAATGTCCCCCGTAGCGCCGTGCTGGACGCCGATTTTCCGGCCACGGATGTCGTCCCTGCTGCGGATGGAGGAACCTTTGGGAACGATGATCACCTGGGCGGCTTCCACGTAGGGAATGGAAAAATCCACTTGTTTCCGGCGTTCCGGCGTCACCGTGATTCCGGAGGCCGCCACATCCGCCTTGCCGGAAACCACGGCTGTAATCACGGAATCGAAGCTCATGTCTTCAATCATCAGCTCCTTCCCGGCGCGCCTGGCTACTTCCCTCATGATCTCCGGATCAATGCCCATGATGGCGTTTTCCTCCCGGAATTCATAGGGAGGGAACGTGGCCTCCGTCACCATCAGGATTCTGCCGTTATCCGCCGCTGAGGCTCCGGAACACAGCAGGCACCAGCTTGTCAACAGGACTCCGAGGCGTTTCAGAAGATGGATCAGCGGCATGGCAGGGTGAATGGCCGCACGATGGCGGTTGAACCGCTGGGATATATGACTTACCAGCCAGGAAGGCAATATAAAATTGACGCAAGCCTCTATTCCGGCTGCATGGAAAACGTGAGATGCCCATCCCGTGCCGCAGTTGATTCAGCCGTCCGCCGGATGATGTGGCAAGGCGCATCCTTTCAATCCGTTCCCGGACAGTTGCGGGATTATCCGAATCACGCGGCTTTGAGCAGCGTATAGCCCAGCCAGAGGGTCAGAAAGCCGCCTCCCAGGCTCAGCACGGCATAGAGAAGCAGCGTGAAGAATTGCGCGCCCTGCGCCATCAGGAAATTTTCATTCATGAAGGTGGAAAAGGTGGTAAAGCCTCCGCACAGCCCGATGGTGAGAAAAATGCGCAGTTCCTGATTGATCAATGCACCGCGGTCAAAAAAGCCGTACAAAACGCCGAGGAGAAAACATCCGGCCAGATTGACGGCCAGAGTGCCGAGGGGAAACCCTTTCACGACGGAATCATTCAGGCAGCAGGAAAGAAGGTGCCGGAGAACTCCGCCGATGAAGCTTCCCAAGCCGATCAGGAGGATGCTTTTCACGGCGGAAATATAAGCAATGCCCGTCAGCGTGTACAGACCTTTGATGCGTTCCCGGAATGGAAAATGAATGAGACAGGGTCCGCTACCGCGCAAAAGGTAATCGTTCCTGTCATTGTTTCGTTATAAAACGGAGGTAAAAACCGCTGCAAGCCTTGTCAGCCTGCAGCGGTGGAAATGATTTGGAATAAGAGATCGGATTGGAAGCTGTTGCTTCCTTGCCTGTGTTCGCTTGTCCCCATATCAGATCATGGAGTGGCAGCATCAGGCATCTTCATTTGCCGTTTTTATCAATATTTGATAAGAGGCATCAATGCAATATTAACAGGACGGTTTTCTTCTGCAGTTGGAACGGCCGCCGACGTATCAAAAGTGATTTCCGATGTGGCTGTATAGGTATTAAGTGTCAGTTTTTTCATCGGATAACTAATACCTGCATTGGTTTTATAACCAAAAGGCCCGGACAGAGTTTTTGACCATGTAGAATAATCAAGGTCGCTCATCTGTCCAAAACTACCCTTGATTTGCCGCATGGCATCACCCTGCACAGTTCCTGTTTGCCTGCTTGCAGTAGCGGCACGGATAAACAGGCCTGCATCATTGTTTGTCAAATCGGGAAGGGCAAAGGTAGTCGTGCCGTTTCCTCCGTAAGTAGTGCCGATGGCTGCATGGAGGGCCGGGTACTGGCTGATCTGCAACAGGGCTCCGTTGCATTCCAGCCAGCCGTCCGGCGGTGTGGAGCCGCAAAACCACATGAAGCAGCCCGGAGCAATTCCAGACCCGCCCGGACCCTCCGGACCGGCGGGGCCGGGATCGCCCTTGTCGCCCTTCGGACCTTGTGCCCCGGCAGGTCCCGGCGTTCCCGGTTCCCCTTTGAGGCCTTGCGGTCCCTGGGGGCCTGGGGCTCCGGGATCGCCTTTGTCCCCTTTCTCTCCCTTGGGGCCCTGGCCTCCGATGTTCCATTTTTCCTTTTCCTCCGCGGTGACGTGGATGGCCGTATTTTTGGCATGCCCGAAAAATTCATCCTGCATTACCATTGGAATTCCGTTAATAGTCGTGGTTTCACTCATGATGGTTCTTTTTTGGTTGTGAAGTGATGGAAAATTCCGTTGCCGCCCATAGGAAACAGGGATATTCGTGATGTATCCACTTGCCCGGAGGCGTTTTTCTTTTGCCGGATAAGCGGGAACAGCTGATAACACTTCAATGGAAATGTGCCCTCATTCCGGGAAAAGATCATCCCGTACGAAACGTTAAGAGTCCCAAAAATGTTCTTTCCCTGTAAAATGAAACCTGGGATGATGGCGGCGCATGCATCCTCCTTAGAAGGGCAGGGTGCTCATCCGCTGTTAAAGTGCCGATTGCTTCCGTACTAGGCTGTCGGCCTTCAAATTGCAGAAATACCTTCTATTAACTTGCCATCCGCTCCCGCTCCTGCGTTGCTGATCCGATCAGCATTCTCATTCTGGATGGAAGAGGCAAGCGCGAGATAGACGGGTGCCTGATCATATGTAACTATTTAAGAATAATGGAATTGATTTAGCTTTGTCCTTCAGGCTTGTCTTTGATAAACAGACGGTGTCCTGTTGCGAATCGAATTTGGCTCCTGTTTTTTTCGAGGAATTGTAATAATGTGTATTAATATGGTTTATTGTATTCGCCCAGCTTAGTTAAGAGCATGTGATCCAATGTAAACTTTGCCCCCGTCGGAAGTAATGTAAATAGTAGTCGCATCCTTTTCTGTCAAAGCTGCATATTGGGCGTTCGTCAGGTCTGTTCGCACCTTGGCCCATCGGGTATCTCCTTCCGCCAGATTTGGTACATCCGTAGAGTTAAGGGGCTCTTTCTGGCTTTGCTTGATAATTCGAGCCGGTTCTCCATCGGTACGGCCAACGTTCAAATTGACGCCCATAGCGTAATGATCATCTCCACATAGTTCAAATACACCGCTTGATCTGTTCTGCCATACGGCTGTACCCATCTGTACGGAAAACAAGCTGTATTCCTCACTATAAACGGCACAGCGGTACATGGTTGATAGTCCTTTAACGTTAAGCGTCTGATTCATTGTGACACCAGAATTGAACGAGGCTGTATCAAAAGCCTGAAATTCTCCAAACGTCGCAAAAATGCAATTGACACGGAATATACCAGTATTATCAGCATTCGGGCCTCCCACATACATCATACCGTTCACCGAAAATATACCGGTTCCCACTTCCCCTGACGATTCTAAGAACATGATTCCATTTGCAGCCCCGGAACCGGGTTTAATAGTTACTTTGGAATATTCCGGCGCATCGGTAAGGAGAGAATAACGGGCGTCGGCTTCTTTTCGATTAAGTACGGAGTTATCATTTAGAGAGCCGGGTTTGGCATTATCCTTGACTAGATTTGCGTATATGACATTGTTTTGGTCTCCAATTTGGACGGTTAGTTCACCAGTCCCAGATGCCCCCCCACCCGTCAAATACAGATGATCGTACGGGTGCTGGATCCATCCTCCTTCCCGACTGTCCATGCCTGGAAATATGGTTGCTCCTACGCGAAATTCTCCGCCTATTTCCGCGTACGAAGTAACTTTCAGTGTCTGACTCATCGTGACGCCGGATGTAAATGAGGCTGGCCCTTCTGCCGTAAAATTCTTTTGGACGGTTAAGTTTTCCAGTTGCGTGCGGCTGTACCAGTCAAATAATAACACAGATCCGCAATTACCGGCTTGATCTCGTAGCCATAGCCCACCATCTCGCACCTCAACATCTATGGCCGAATTATTATCGGAACACCACAATTCCGCGACTTTAGGTTGGGTGGGGGTTGAGTGGAGAGACCAATAATTAGTACCCGCATCATTGATTTGGGTAGTAATTCCACCATCTATCGTGACACTGCCAGAAAACGTTTGTGTACCATCCCATGTATTGTTTCCTTCGACCATGCCATATCGCTTGTCTGTAATATCCAGGGAGGCAGACTCACCAGGATCGCCTTTGTCTCCTTTCTCTCCCTTGGGGCCCTGACCTCCGGCGTTCCATTTTTCCTTTTCCTCCGCGGTGACGTGGATGGTTGTGTCTTCGGTATGCCTGAAAAAGTCGTCCTGCATTACCATCGGGATTCCGTTGATAGTCGTGATTTTATTCATGATTATTTTTTTGAGTTGTGAAGTATGAGAAATCTCCGTTGTATCACATGAAGAACAGGGATATTTGGAATATATCCATTTGCCTTGAGGTGTTGTTCTTTTACAGGATAGGCGGGAGCGACTGATACCACTTCAATGGGTATCTGTCCTCATTCCGGGGAAAGATCATCCCGCATGAAACGTTATAAGAGGACCGAAGATGTTCCACCCCTGGAAAGTGTAACCTGTGGTGATGGCGGCTGATGTTTTCTGCCGTAGAATGATAGGAGGGTAGCGGAGAACAGGTGAAGGCTACCCTGAAGTGCGTATTGATCCGGCCCGGAGAGCATATCTGCCTGTGACCTGTCTTTCAGCGGGAAACAGAAGGACGCTGTCTCACGCTGGCATATTTCCCGCGGTAGTCGGCATGTCTTGAGAAACAGGAAAATAAAAACCGCCTTAAGTGTTTAAACTTAAAGCGGTTAAAATTGGTCGGGTTGACAGGATTCGAACCTGCGACCCCCTGCACCCCATGCAGGTGCGCTACCAGACTGCGCTACAACCCGATAAAACCGGACCGACCGGGGCCGTGTCTTGCGACGGCGAGGTGTATATAGGAAAACTTTAGTGTTGGCAAGAGTCTTTTTTCAATGCATACCTTTTTTGTCATGAAGCAAGTTCAAGTAGCAGTTGTCGGGGCCAGTGGCTATACCGGGCAGGAGTTGTTGCGCATTCTACTGAATCACCGCGGAGTCAGGCTGGTATGCGCTACGTCCCGCCAATATGCCGGACAGCCGCTGTGGGAGGTGTTTCCCCGTTTCCGGCAGGTGCCGGGTTCCGATTTGAGGTTTACGGATTCCGATGTGGAAGCCATTGCCGCCACCGGGGCGGAAGTGGCGTTTCTTGCCCTGCCGCATGGCGTGGCCGCCTCCTATGCGCGCGGGCTGGTGGACCGTGGCGTGCGCGTGATTGATTTGAGTGCGGATTTCCGCCTGAATTGCCCGGATGTGTATGAAGAGTATTACGGAAATGCCCATCCGGATACCGCCCTGATGCAGGAGGCCGTGTACGGACTGCCGGAATGGCGTCCGGCGGAGATCGCCCGGGCGCGCATCGTGGCGTCTCCCGGTTGTTATCCCACCAGCATCCTGCTGCCGCTCATCCCTTTGTTCAAGGCCGGGATTCTGGAACCGGAAGACGTGGTGGTGTGTTCCGGCAGCGGCGTAAGCGGCGCGGGGCGCAAGGCGAGCATTCCCCTGCTGTTCTGCGAATGCAACGAAAGCTTCCATGCCTACGGCGTGCCGAAGCACCGCCATTTGAGCGAGATTGAACAGGAGCTTTCCTGGGCTGCCGGGGAAACTGTGGTGATGTCCTTCACCCCCCATCTGATCCCCGTGAATACCGGCATTTGCTCCACCATTACGGCCAGAGTGAAGGAGGGGGCGGATCCCGATTCCATCGGCCGCCTGCTGGAAGAAGCATATGCCGGGGCTCCGTTCGTGCGTTTGCTGGGCCGCAACCAGCCGGCGGATACCAAGAATGTGACCCGCACGAATTGCGTGGACATCGGCTGGGCCTACGATCCGCGCACGAAACGCGTGATTCTGATGAGCGCCGAGGATAATGTGGTGAAGGGAGCGGGCGGGCAGGCCGTCCAGTCCTTCAACATCATGTGCGGGTTTGATGAGACGGAAGGCTTGTGGGTATTGTAGTTTTTTGTTATGCTGAAAGGTACTTCAAGACGATGAATGATTCATCCTATATTCCGGTTGACGGGGGCGTTTGCGCGCCTCAGGGCTTTCTGGGCAGCGCGGTGAGCTGCGGCATCAAGAAGCCTGAGGCCACGCGCCTGGACCTGGCCCTGATTTATTCCACGGAACCCTGCGTGTCCGCGGGCACGTTTACGACAAACCGCGTTCAGGCGGCCTGCGTGAAAGTGAGCCGGGAGCATCTCCGCAAGGGGGATATCCGCGCCATTGTGGCGAACAGCGGCAACGCGAACGCCTGCACCGGAGCCCGGGGGGTGGAAGACGCCAGGGGGGAATGCACGCGCATTGCGGGGATTCTGGGGCTGAAGCCCTGCGAAGTGGCTGTCTGTTCCACCGGGGTGATCGGCCTGCCGATGCCCATGATGCGTATCTATCCGAAGTTCCCGGAACTGGCGGAAGGCCTTTCCCGCGACAAGGGGCATGAAGTGGCGCAGGCCGTGATGACGAGCGACACGAAGGAGAAGATTATCGCCATTGAATTCATGGTGCAGGGCAGGCCCGTACGCATCGGCGCCTGCTGCAAGGGGGCCGGCATGATCAACCCCTGCATGGCTACCATGCTGTGTTTTATCACGACGGATGCGGGCATTTCCCGCGACGTGCTGGAATTGTGCGTTCAGTCCGGAGTGAAAAGTTCTTTCAACTGCATCACGATTGACGGCGACATGAGCACGAACGATACGGTGCTGGTGATGGCGAACGGAGCATCCGGCGTGACGCTGGAATCCCCGGAAGACATTTACGCATTTCAGCAGGCCCTGGCATACGTGATGCTGGAGCTGGCCAAGCACATCGTGCAGGACGGGGAACGCGTGACGAAGTTCGTGACCGTCCGTGTGACCGGAGGCCGTACGGAGGATGAGGCGAAGAAGGCGGCGGAAGCCGTGGCCAAGTCCTCCCTGGTGAAGAGCTCCTGGAACGGGAATGACCCCAACTGGGGGCGCATCATCCATGCCGTCGGCTATTGCGGCGCGAAGGTGGATGAAGAGAAGATCGACATTGATATTGCCGGGCTTCCCGCCTGCCGGGGCGGCGTGCAGGCCGATACTCCGTCCGACGATTTGCGGCAGGCCGTGCAGGTTCCGGAGTTCCAGGTAGACATTAATCTGAACCGCGGCGAGTTTTCCCACACGGTGTACACGACGGATTTGTCTCCGGAATACGTGGATTTCAACCGTTCCGAATACGCATACTGGAACCAGGCGAAGGCCGACGGCCTGACCCGGTAGTGCTATCGATCATGGCCTCAGGCAGATGCCGTCATGGAAGGGCGGAGGGGAATGCCCCCTCCGCCGATGTTTTAGCGGCGGTGCGCCGGCTGCTGGAGGAAGGCGCCCGGCGTGTTTCCCGCGCGCAGCGTTTTTGTATGGGTACGGCGGATTGCTGCCGCTTCCGTCTGACGGGAGAGACGCCGCACGTTACCTTGGGCGAGGCATGGCTGGCCTGGAAGGCATGGCGCGCGTCCGGTCGCACCCGCGTGGAGTTGCCGGATGACGGAAGCTGCCCTTTTCTGAGCGGAGAGGGCAGATGCATGATTTATGAGGGAAGGCCGCTGGCCTGCCGCACCCATTTTTGCGTTTCCGCAGGCGGAGCCCTCCCGCGTCGGGATGTGATCGACTTGATTCATGGCCTGGAAGACATGGACGCTGCACTGGGCGGCGACGGCGCCTGCCGCCTGCCTGAAGCTGTCGAGCGGCTGTCCAAATACGGTGTGGCTCGGTATCGGAAAAAAAGGCGTTAGTAATCCTGACATTTATAAGAAATTATAAATAAACGGATGGAAGTGATGATGTTTCAAGATGAGATATACTATAGAATGCTGGATATCCATTCCAATTAATTTTGTATTTATTCATTGGAATATCCAGCCAAGTTAGATGGAAAGAAATTGAATGACATGACCAATTTAAATGGATATAATAATAAACAGTTTAATAAGGAGGTATATTTGATTTGGATTGAAATGAGTCGAGATGAAAGACATGGTGGAGGTGAATGGGGATTTGCTAAATGTCTCTGGTCTCCGGCATACAAAAGAGGAAGTAGAAAAAGTTCTTGGCTTTATTGGAAGAATATTCTGGAAGTTCAACAAGGAGATATTGTTGTACATTTGCGCGGCAAGGACGATTTGGCAGCATTTGTTGGATATTCTGTAGCTGCCACTAATGGTCATAAAACTTTGGAACGTCCTCCCCAAGCTGGGGAATGGAATTATGCAGCAAATTATTTTCGTGTTTTGCTAAAGGATTATCAGAAATTTGATAAACCAATTCCGTTAAATACCTTTTTTACTGTCCATAAACTTGAGTTGATGGAATATCTCAAGGAGCTTCCTGAAACTCCTGTTAACAGGTTTTTTGTACATCAAAACAATCGATTGCAATGCTTGAATGGTGCTTATCTTTCGAAGTGTGATGGGAAGTTGTTGTCTTTAATTCTGGGGAATGAAGCAAAAAATACTTTGATTTCTGGAAATAATGTGACTCCTACATCAGAAATATGGAGGAAAATAAAACAACGTATTGGCCAAGAACGATTTTCAAAAGCTGTTAAGGAAAATTATAAATTCAAGTGTTGTTTTCCGGATTGTAGAATTAACGATCCAAAGTTTTTAATTGGATCCCATATAGCGCGTTGGGTCGATAATTCTGATAAGCGTGGTGATATTTCAAATGGATTATGTTTTTGTGTATTACATGATAAAGCTTTTGAAAATGGATATTTTGCGTTGGATGATGATTATTGTGTGATACTCAGCGCCGATTCCAATATTCAAAAAAGTAAAACATTTGCGGAACATATTAAACCATTCGAACACAAAAAGATAGATTATGCCGAGATCAATCCCGACAAAGATTCCTTAAAAGAACATCGTTTCAGATGTAAAATATTTGTTTAGCTACAGTTTTTTAATATTGTAGTAAATTTGAAAAGTCCGATAATTCCTGTCATTTTACTGCGGTATATAGTTAAAAATGTTCAGCATGAACTAACTTTTTATTCCTGGGAACCGGATTCCTGGTTTTTCTCCTGCTTTGAATGGAGGTGGCGCAAGGCGCTTGCCGCCTTTTTATTGCCGTTGGCAATGGCTTTCCGGTACCAGGCTTCTGCCTCTTCATCATTTTCTTCAATGCCGTAGCCGTGTGCATAGCAGTTGCCTACGTTGAACATGGCTGTAGCGTTGCCCTGTTCGGCTGCTTTCAGGTACCATTTCAAGGCCTCCGCATGATTGACAGGGGTGCCTTTGCCGTTCAGGTGGCACCATCCCAGATTGAGCTGGGCCGTATTGTGTCCCTGTTCGGCTGCCTTGGTGTACCAGTAGACGGCCTTGTTCATGTCCACTTCCACTCCGCGGCCGTTGCCGTAGCACCACCCCAGGGTATATTGGGCTGTGATTTGCCCCTGCAGGGCTGATTTATGGTACCAGACCAGGGCTTTGTCCAGGTTGGGCTGGACGCCGAATCCGTTTTCATAACACCATCCCAGGTTGTACTGGGCCGTGGCATGGTTCTGCTGGGCGGCTTCCTCATACCAGTAGGCGGCTTTTTCCGGGTTTTTGGGCGTACCGCTCCCGTTGCCGTAGCACCATGCCAGGTTGTATTGGGCGCGGGGATCTCCCTGTTCCGCCGCCTGCCTGTACCAGTATACGGCCTGTTCCCAGTTCTGCTGGGTGCTGCTGTTTGCATAAATCCAGCCCAGATTGAGCTGTGCGACGGCATGCCCCTGTTCCGCCGCTTTCGTGTACCAGCTGATGGCCTGGTGTTCGTCCTTTTCCACTCCCAGACCGTTGATGTAGCAGAATCCCAGGTCGAACTGGGCGGTGGGGTGGCCCTGCCGGGCCGCCTTTTGATACCAGTAGAATGCCTTGTCGTTGTCCTGCGGGACGCCGATTCCATTGGAATAGGCCCATCCCAGATTGAGCTGTGCGGTGACATGGCCCAGTTCCGCCGCCTGATGGTAGCAGTAAAAGGCTTCCTGATGGTTTTCCGCCACGCCGCGGCCCTGCTCATAATTGATAGCCAGTTGGAACAATGCCTGGGGATCTCCCGCCAGGGCCGCCTGCTGGAGGGTTTCTATATCGACGGAATAGGTAGAGAGTGTGTTTTCCTGGTCGCCGTGATTGTCGGAAGCGTCGTTCATTTCACAAATGCGCACTGGAGAACATTGGAACAATTGGTGCTCTCCTGAGTTGTGCGTTTGCCTATTCTGCACATTTGCCCAGTAAGAATCAAGGCCCGTTTTTGAAAGAGCAGGGGAGTGGAAGCTCGTTTAATGGAGGACGCGTCTGCGGCGGGGCAGGAAAAGGAAGACGCCGCACAGGGAGAGAATTCCGACAGACGGTTCCGGAACCCTGAGATCGCCCAGAGGTGCTGTAAAACTCTGCATTTCACCAAGCATGGTGCCGGTCAGCTGTGCTTCATCGTAAGTATAGCCGTATACGTTTTCTTCTCCTTCCAGGCTGGTCAGATAAATGTCGCAGTGGAGAAACTCATACTCATCCTTGTAGTTGTTGATAATAACCTTTTGACGGAACATCCCCAACTTGTAATCGTCGGAGTCCGTCAGATACACAATCAGGCTGCCGTCCACATCCATATCATATCCCCACATGGTGATAGCGTGGCCTCTTCCATCCTCCCCAATTGTCAGCGTAGTTCCCCAATTGTTGTTAATGCTTTCCATCAACATTTGGTAAACTTCGTTTTTGGTATTCCCAGAGTGGAATCCATATCCAGTAAATAAAGGATTATCTACGGCGCCTCCAGTGATGGATGGCGGAACCGTCAGTCCAAGCTCCTGCCAGTATCCTCCCGGAGCGGATGTCGTGGATCCGGTTGGGTAAGCGGTGGTGGACAGCATGCCTCCGTTGAACCACCAGTTGTAGGCCTGTTCCACGGAACCGCCCGCATTAGACCAGTTTTTTGAGATCGTCTGGTAAATGGCCAATTGGGAAACTTCCGGCATGGCGTCGCAAGTGGCGGATTTTCCATTGGGCGTAGTGGGTTTCAGATCGCTTCTGGTGTCCTGCCACCATTGAAGGACGTTGGAAGCTGCCGCCGCCCAGCAGAGCTGTGAATCAACTGGCAGTGAGCTATATTCCGGGGGACGGACGGGAACTTGTATACTCGGATCGATGCTACCCGGCTTGCTGCCCCAGTCCCATTTGGCTTTCTTGTTGCAGTCGTACCATCCTCCGGATTCCGAGACGTTTTCCAGGAATACGGGAGTGGCGCATGACGGTTCAGGCAGAAGGCTCAATGCAAGAAAGGCCACTGGCAGGAGACGAGAAAATAAAGTAAACATAGGTATGAGAACAGAATTCTCCTAGTCCTAGGGAAAATCCTGTTCAGCGTCAAGATAATAATTAAACCAGTTTTTAAGCAGGATTCAGCCAGCGGGACGTGGGCGCCTCCGGAATGGCCGCCACGGCGGAGGGTGCCCCTTCCGCGACGATGTTTCCGCCGTGCCTTCCGGCGCCCGGTCCCATGTCGATGAGATGGTCCGCCGCATTCAACAGGTCCCGGTGGTGCTCCACGCACAGGACGGTGTGTCCGGCGTCCCTCAGCCGGAAAAGGGCCTTCAGGAGAAGTTCCACTTCATTAAAGTGCAGCCCCCCCGTGGGTTCGTCCAGAATGAACAGGGCGCACTTGTCATCTTCCGCCAGTTTCCAGGCCGGCGCCTTGGCGAGCTCCGAGGCTATTTTGATGCGTTGGGATTCCCCGCCGGAAAGGGTGTCCGCCCGGCGGTCGAGGTTGAGGTAGCCCAGCCCCACGTCTTTCATGCTTTTCAGAATGGCCGCGGCCTTGGGCAGCGTGGCGAAGAATTCCGCCGCTTCATCCACGGTAAGGGCCAGCGCCTGGGCGATGGATTTTCCCTTCCATGTTACTTCCAGTGTTTCGCGGTTGTAGCATTGGCCCTGGCAGGCGTCGCAGGGCATCGTTACGTTGCCCAGAAAATTCATGTCCACTTCTATCATGCCGGTTCCCAGGCACCGTTCGCAGCGGCCGCCGCGGACATTGGTGGAGAAGCGCGCCGCCGTGTAGCCCCGCTGCTTGGAGAGGGGCAGTTGGGCGTAAAGGGGCCGCAATATATTGAGCAGTCCCGTGGCGGTGGCCGGCGTGGAGCGCGGGGATTTGCCGATGGGAGACTGGTCGATGACGACCAGGCGGCTGAGACGTTCCGATCCCTGTACGAGGCGGGGGACTCCCTTTTTCCCGCTTAAATCCTTTTTAAGCGCGGGAATGAGGCAGTCCCGCACCAGGGTGGATTTGCCGGACCCGGACGGCCCGGAAATGCAGGTGAGGGTGCCCAGCGGAAGACGCAGAGTGATATTGTTCAGGTTGTGCCTGTTCGCATGTGTCAAAACGAGCTGGCCGCTGGGGGCTGCCCTGCGTGGTGGTGCTGGCATTTGCCGCGTTCCGGAAAACCATGCCCCGGTGGGGCTCTCGGCGTTTGCCATGATGTCCTGAAGGGAACCCTGCGCCAGGATATGGCCGCCTCTGGCTCCGGAGCCCGGGCCCATGTCCACCAGGTGGTCCGCCGCGCGCAGAATTTGTTCGTCGTGCTCCACGGCAAGCACCGTATTGCCCAGGTTGCGCAGCGTTTGGAGCGCCCGCAGCAGGCGGTCCGTGTCGGAAGGGTGCAGCCCCGTCGTGGGTTCGTCCAGGATGTACAGGACGCCGGAGAGGCCGCCCCCCAATTGGGAAGCCAGCCGTGCGCGCTGCAATTCTCCTCCGGAGAGCGTGTTTGCCTGGCGGTCCAGGGAAAGGTAGGACAGCCCCAATTCATTCAGGAAGTGGGTGCGCTTGTTGATTTCCTCCATCACGGGATTCAAGGCGGGGGCCAGGGCTGCGGGAATTTCCAGCCGTTTGGTCTCTCCGGCCATGTCCTCCAGCGGGAGCGCCGTGAGTTCCGCCAGATTGTAGGCGTGGTCCGGCGTGTGCATGGTAACGGCCAGAGCCAGCGGGGAGAGCCTTTGTCCGCGGCATTCCGGGCATGGACCGTTTTCCTGTTTGTTGAGCCCGGTGCCGTGGCAGGCGGGGCAGGCGCCCAGAGGGGAGTTGAAGGAAAAATGGCGCGGCGTGAGCTGGGGAAGCAGGTATCCCGTTTCCGGATTGCGGTAGCGGGTGTGGAAGGCCTGGACGGCGGGTTCCTCTTCCGGCCTGGTGATGACGGCCCTTACTTCGTCCGGATTGATGCGGAGTGCGGTTTGCAGGGAGTCCGCCAGGCGGGAAGAGGAGCTTTCCCCCCGGATAATGATGCGGTCAATGACCAGGGCCGCGTCCGGCGCCGGAGCGTCCGGAACCCCCAGTTCCTCGATATCCCGCACTTCCCCGTTCCAGTAGATGCGCAGAAAGCCCTGTCTCTGGAAGTCGCCCAGCGTGGCGGCGGGGTCCTGGGCCAGCAGGGCTTCCGCGGGGGCCGTCAGTACCAGGCGCGTTTGTTCGGGGAGGGAGGCCAGGGCGTCCGCAATCTGGTCCGGGGTTTGCCGGACCAGTTCCTTTCCCGTCTCCGGGTCGTGGGGGCGCCCGGCCGCCGCGTACAGGATGCGCAGGTAATCCAGGATTTCCGTGATGCTTCCCAGCAGGGTCCGGGGATGCTGGTGCCGGGCGGACTGCTCCAGGGAAAGAGCGGGGGGAAGTCCCGTGATACTGTCCACGTCCGGCTTGTCCGGCTGTTCGATTCCCTGTCTGGCCCTGGCGGACAGGCAGTCCAGAAAGCGTCTGCGGGATTCGGCAAAAAGCGTGTCGAACGCCAGGGAGGACTTGCCGGAGCCGGAAGGACCGCTGAAGGCGATCAGCTTGCCGGAAGGCAGGTCCAGGTTCAGATTCTGCAGGTTGTGCTGGCGGGCGCCGCGGATGGAAATGGGAAGATTCATGTCAGGACAGTCTGGTGAGGGAGCCCTGGTGGATTCCCCCTTCTTCAATGACAAGGCGGCGCGCCGTAATGTCACCAAGAAATTTGGCATGCCGGTGGATGGTGACAGTACCTTCCGCCGTGAGGGCGCCTTCCAGGGTCCCCTGTATCCAGGCGTTTTCCACATGCACGCCGCCCGTGACCAGTACGGCCGTCTTTTTTTCCACGGTTAGCCTGCGGGCGCGCAAGGTCCCGGAAATATGCTGGTCCGCCTTGATTTTGCAGACGCCGCTGCACAGCAGGTCCCCGGAGGCTTTTCCATTCAGGATCAAATCCCGGCATTCAATATGCAGCCCTTTCAGGTCGGCGTTCGCCTGCACGGTCACGCAGCCGCAGGTCTGTACCTTGGTCCGGTGCGTCCTGCTGTGCAGGGTAATGTCGTCCAGCTTGATATAGGCGGAGCAGTGGCTGCACCTGGCGGAGACGGCGGTAACGGGAACGGCGGTACGCCGTCGGCAGGC
>ULVI01047623.1_pt1 | contig 52029 bp, 47 predicted proteins | sample 1959331 | NCBI WGS metagenome assembly ULVI01 (sample SAMEA4835782, study PRJEB28245) | human gut metagenome | biome: gut microbiome; material: fecal sample | place: Denmark | collected 2008 | reverse complement strand
AGTTTTTCCCGTTCCTCCACTTTCTCCCCATCCTGCTTGCTTCTCTCAACCTTCCCGTTGGAGTAAATTCTCTATTTTGGAAAAATTCACCCAATTCACGCATATACTTTCTCAGGACATAGTATAAATTTCCAAAAAATCCATAAACTATATGCATATCTGCACGAACCAACTAACCCAAGAAAGGACAAACCAACATGAAATTCAAAACCAACGCCATCCGTTTTCTCTTCATCTCCATCCTCGGAGTGCTGCTGCATTTCACCTATGAATGGTCGGACGACAACCGCATTGTCGGGCTGTTCTCGGCGGTCAACGAATCCACGTGGGAGCATCTGAAGCTGCTCTTCTTCCCGATGCTTCTGCTCACGCTGGTCGAGCTGTTCTTCTTCCATGAAAAAATGCCAGCCAATTACCTCTGGGCGCGTACCCTCGGAATCTTGTCCGGCATGATTTTTATTGTCGCAGTTTTCTATACACTGAATGGTATCCTCGGAACAAACTACGACTGGATCAATATTGCACTATATTTTGCAGGCGTTATCTTCGCCCTCTTCGTGGAAAATGATGTCTACCGAAATGGGAAGGCAGAAAAGCTCATCCTTTCTTCCGCGATTTTGCTCCTCTTAACCGCGGCATTTTTCACCTTTACGGAATATCCGCCACAGCTCGGCATCTTCCAGTAAATAATTTTTCTATCTCAATTGTTTTATTTGTCCATCCTCCATTTCATACACATGATCACATAATGCTTCAATATCTTCCCGGTTATGGCTTGCCAAAAGAATTGTCTTTCCTTTCTGCTTTTCTTTGCAGAAAATTTGACGCATCTCTTCTACCCCATGTCGATCCAAACCATTCATAGGCTCATCCAATATCAAAACAGCAGGGTCTTCCATAATTGCCTGCGCAATTGCCAGACGTTGCTTCATTCCTAAAGAAAAGTTTTTTACCTTCTTTTTGGATTCCGGATCAAGTCCTACCATCCTCATTATTTCATGCAACAATTCCATGTTCTTTTTATTTCGAATTTCAAACAAATATTTTAAATTATTAATCCCACTTTCACTTTCCAGAAACGCCGGATTTTCAATAATTATCCCTGCATTTTTTATTAGTTCGCCACCAGATTTATATCTTTTTCCATCAATCAAAATCTCTCCGCTATCTTCAAATAATAATCCACATATACATTTAAACAGTACTGTTTTTCCTGATCCATTATGCCCTATAATTCCTGTAATTTCACCATTTGGGCAAACAAGCGAAACATCATTCAATACCTTTTGTTCACCAAAACTTTTTTCCAGATTCTTTACCTCGATCATTATCAAACCTCCATGCCTACGTTTCATTGATCCAATCAAATTCAGTATGCCTGATTCTTCTATATGCCGCAAAAAACGATAAACACATTATGCAGATTATCAAAATCACATATACATATTGTTTCGGATACTGCCAATCCATAAATATTGTTTCTCCGTATACTGATATTCGATACCATGTAAATATCGAAAGAAATGGCAGCCAGCGTTGGGTAAAAAACAGGCCTTCCGATAACCCTAACAAAGACAGCATCAAAACCACTACGATTGACACTGTACGATTGAACCAGATACTTATTGCAAACATCACACATCCTACCATGACCGAAACCAGCCATACCATCAAGAAACAGGTTTCCATTGCCGTGATCGGCTTATAATTCATCAAAATACTCGGTGATACCAGATTCATCAGATTATAGGAATACAAATTGGTTGAATATGCCATTGTATGTATTACTTTTCCCCATTCCATTGTAAAGTTGATTTTGGGAACAAATACAAGTACGCATACAGCAAACGAAATAATTGTAAACATAAACATGGATAGTATCATGGATAGCATTTTCTCCATAAACCACTTTTTTCGTCCCATTCTTGAAATGTAATATAATTCATTCGCATTAAAATAAGGAATATCCGATAACAGATAACATATAATAATTCCGTAAAATGCCGCAAAAAATGTATTACTAAATATATGAGGAACAATCCAGATGCTTACTTTTTCATTCACATCCCCAATTAATTGATCCATTCCCGACGTGACTGCTAACACTAATCCGACTACCATCATTACAGCACTTATGAATCGAAAGGAACGCATTTTTTTAATGCTGTCATAAGCAGCTGTTTTTATTATTTTTTGAACATTCGCCATTCACTTTCTCCTTCCATTCTTATAATTAATACAATAACTGACAATGAATATGTAACAACATATTTGGAAGAAAAATGTTGATGGTTGCTGTCCTGAAAGTGTCATTTCCAACTGATTCACCCCTAATGCCTTCCACGAAATGACTGCACCTCTTTGCCATCCAAGTAATCTTTGCATTAAAATATCCTGTACATACACACATAATAGCGGAAATGTATATGCCGCGATTTTATTGTTCACAAACTCTGACACAAACAACCCAAGCAATGACATAAAGCCTGCCAGTACTGACATATGGAAGATACAAACTGCAAAATACAGACCTGTTCTTCCTTCTTTTAAGTACTGCATATATGCGCGCTCCAAATCCAGTATTTCAAACCACTGTGTTTCATCCGGCATCCCCAATCGGATATAGTTTATTTGTAACGTAATCAAAAAGCCTAATATAAATGTAATCTGTGTCGAAATGAATACAACTAACATCTTCGAAATAATATAATATTCCCGATGATTACTGCGCAGTTCCATTTGAATCCGAAATTTATGACAGTTGTCATCTATATAACTACCAACATATGGTACCGATGCTATCCCCATTGCGATAAACAACAACTGCATCGTATTTACATGATTCATCCACGAAACAACATCCGCTGGCTCATCTTTGTTATAAAGAAGCAGTACACTAATTATAATCACACATATTGGGAATCTCCAATTTCCAAATGCTCGTCGCACATCTATTTTCAAATACCTCAATAGCATAATTTTCCCTCTCATTTATTGCACTATAATTTTTCCTGTTATTGCATTCACACGTAATTCATATTGATACTCCGAATCATTCAATGGTTTTTCATTTATTTGGAACGCCCATACAGGAATCAGTGTTTTTCCATCTTTCATATGGTCTACTATCAGTTCTGCCGAAATCACTTCCCGATCCGCTCCATCCACAATACCTTCAAAATATTCAATCACAGATTGCATAACTGCATCAAAGTTCAATAAAGATTCACTTTCATTCATTGATGTATAATCATACAAGTTTTGTATATAGCAAAAGATAATTCCTTTTTTATTATACATAACTGTGATTTGTGCATTTAAATCCTGTGCACTTTCCTGCCAAAAGGAATTACCCTGAAAATCACGAAGCCCAGAATACACATGATGAAAATAGAACAAATAGGTATCATTTTCTTCCGACCAATCCGTCTTATACTCCTCTTCCTGCTGATTTCCATCCATATCTATATGTTCTTCCTGTTGCTGCAAAATTTCATGATCCAAATAATACGTTTCACATGTAAAATCTTTTTTTAAATCTATGCCACACGAATCCATGATTTCATATATTTCCTGCTTTGCAGCTTCTTCAGAAGCAAACGTAAATTCTTTCGAATCCGTATATTCTGACAAATTATAATCTGAATAAAACCTGTCCGTTTTCAAACATGCATTCAATTCCAGATATTCCAAATCCGTATAGGTACAGGAATCCAATCCCCATGTAAAAAAAGATTCACTGACGCCATCCGACACCGCATTACTTGATATCATTTGTGCCTCCGCATCCAATGTATTGCTACCATCATCCGGCATAAACACTCTGCCTACTTTTTCATAATCCAACGAACATTCCGTCGCGGTTCCATTCTTCCAGCTTACTTCCTGAGGTGTTATTTCTTGTAAATCAATACGTAAATGTTCCGAACTATATCGATACTGTTGCGGGAATGTCTGCGTTTGTATATTATCAGCTTCTGTTTTCCCATTATTATTTCCTGAACAGGAAGTCACCACGCATGTTATAAACAGCATGCACATAACAACCAATTTCTTTTTCATAAAGCCAGTTACCTCCATCATACAAATAAAGCGATTTGAGACGTTTTATTTTGTTCCAAACCGCTTTATATTTCACTCAAAATTTATGGACAATAATTTCCTTTTCCGTGAACATTTGCATAATTCATAGGTGCGGAAGCATATACATAATATTGATGTCCACGTTTTGCTTCTACCAAATCATAATTATGGCTTTTTGTAGTACCCAAAGGATGACCAGGGTACGTCAACGCTGTAGACACCCTTACGTGATCGCTAGAGTATGATGTAAAGTTTAATGATGGACCATTGGTTAATGACGTTAATTTTATATAAAATTTCTGGTCATTATCTCCTTTAGCCTCTTTTCTTGAATAAGGATCCTTTGATGCTACCCCTGAAATATTAGATGCCGTAACATCTAACGAAATATTCCCAGCTCGAGCAACTCCACTTCCCAAACATCCAAATATAGCAAATGCTAATGCTATTTTTGATATTATCTTTCTCATAATTCATTACCTCCTCTACTGTACTTTTCCACTTTTCTTCAATACTTCTTCCAGCCCCTCTGGTTCTTCTGGTTCATACCAGCTTCCACGACAGCATTCCGGTGCAATAGCTGCTACACCAATCGCGAATGCGCATAGCTTTCCACTATACCTGACAAGAAATTCCAGTACTTTTTTCATGCTCTTTTCCCTCCTGTAAATAATTATTTGAGTTCCCTGTTAAACCTATTTTTATCCTATCATACGCACAGATGCTTCTTTCATTTTTTCTGCGAATGGTCAAAAAGTAGGGGCGAAGTGCACGTTACCCCCGTTTTTTGACCATTTACAGAAATTTGTATATTACCAATTGTTCTATGTTATGATGCTTATATGGAGGTAAATCGAATGAAAATTACAGAAACGCTCAGCGTAAAAATCACGGATATATTTATCGATAATCACGTTCTACCGTTTCAGCAACGGGCAGCTTACATATACTGCTTTGACTTCTGTTTCGACTTATTCCTATATAATCTCAGCCTTCTGATTCTTGGAATCTTTTTCCATCATGGATGGCTGGCACTTGTCTACGTTTTTACAATGTCTCCACTCAAGATGCTTGCCGGAGGCATGCATGCATCTTCGCGCGGCATATGTGATATTATTTCTTATCTCACCTTCTGTATTGGAATAATTGTCACGATCTATCTGCCAATCCCTGCAATCCAGACATTTCCAGCCTTCTGGTGTTTCTGTGTATTGCTGATTGCCATCATCATCCTTGCACCTGTGGATACAAAAAGCCATCGCCTGACTCAAAAGAAGAAACGCCGATTAAAATGCCTGACTGCAATATATTCGATAATGCTACTAAGCTTGTACCTTATATTTTTTAACTTTTTTAGATTTGATTCTATCCAGATTATGTTCTTTTGTGTTATCGTAATATGGATAAACCAATTATTGGGGCGAATCAGCAAAGGGGGATCTCAATGAAACTGAACATTGCAATCTGTGACGATGACGAAGCAGCAATTGAATATTTAAAATCCTGTATCACACATTTTTATTTTGCGTTTGATGTGGAAGTTTCTATCTCTACATTTACAAGCGGAAGAACATTCTTAGATTCCTATACAGAAAAAGGACAATATCAGTTAATTTTCATGGATGTAGAAATGCCAGAGCTAAACGGTTTGGATACCGCAAGCATCCTGCGTTCCACCATCGACCGTTATGCCTTGCTCGTGTTCGTGAGCAATTATCCGGAATACATGCAAAAAAGCTTTACAGTCCGGGCATTTTATTATCTGACGAAACCATACACCACAGAGGATGTCGAAGAAGTGCTGAAGAATGCAATCAATGAAATCGAACAAAGTCACACAATCTATTCCATCGTGTCTACAACAGAAGGAGAAACGACGATCTATATTCAGGATCTTCTCTATATCGAGGTTGAAAACAGTGATACACAGACATTACTGTTTCATCTTACAAACCACACGATCTCTGTGCGCGGAACGCTTTCATACTGGAAGGAAACGCTTGCCTCCCAGCACTTTTACAAATGTTATCGCAGTATCCTTCTGAATCTGAAGCATGTACATTATTTTGAGGACAAATTCGTTGTTTTAGACAATCAGGAGCGAATTCCTCTGAGTCGAAATGCCAGACGGGAACTACTTTCTATTTACATGAATCACCTCGTAGAATTAAACGAGTTAAATTAGGAGGGCGCACTATGTATTACGCGATTGAAGCACTTACCTATCTCTTTGATATGGGCATAATCATTATCTATATGAATGGCATCTTCCATAAGGAAAACCGCCGCACAGCCTATCCACTCTATATTGCGTGCTTCCTTATCATGGAGGTTCTTATCTATGTAAACCAGGCTCTGTGCACCGGACTGCCATCCAAGCAATTTACAATAGCCACAAGCACCGTTAGTCTGCTTACGACCTTTGCCCTGACCTTCCTATACAGGACGCGCTTGTCAAACCGCATATTTGTATCCATTTCCTTCCAGATTCTTGCTCTGCTTGGTGAAAGCTTTTTCCTGTTTCTGGTGAAAATAATAAACCCGGCAGTTATAGAGCTCCCTCTCCGCCAGCTTTCGATCCTCATGAATCTCGGTTCCAAGATCATGCTGTTCCTGTTGATTCTGGTTGTGATTTTCTACTGGAACCGACACATAAAATATCACGATTATAAATACAACCTGTTATTATTTACGACGCCCGTGCTTTCTCTGGTAATTACCCTTTGTATTCCTGTCCGCAGCAATTACCAGTCAAACAATGCGTACTATATGATCATCGCCTATTTTGCGATTGCCCTGTTAAATATATTGAATTATTGTCTGTTGGATAATTGTTTTAAGATGGAGCAGATCAAGGACGAAAACCTTTCTATGCGCAGACAGATTGATTTTCAGCAGGAAAAATATTTCCAATTGGGAACCGCCTACAAGAAAACCCGCAGCATCGTACACGATATGAAGAACCATTATTTTGCAATCTCCGAGATGCTCAAGCAACAACAGACGGAGCAGTTAGATGCATATCTTCACTCTGCGATCAACGACATAGAAGCGAATTATATCAGTGTCAACAGCGGCAACCTTGTACTGGATGCTTTCATCAGTAGTTTCCAGATGCTTGCAAAGGAAAAACAATTTGCTTTTTCCCAAAAGATTACATTGCAACCAACTCAGATTCCAGTTTCTGACTATGACCTGTGTACCATTGTCGGAAATATGCTGGATAACGCATCCGAGGCAGTCTGTAAATCCAGGAATCCGAACCGATATGTGCATTTCAATGTATGTGTTTCCAGCAATGATACCTTTATTATACATATGCGCAATACCTGTCTGCCAGAAGACCAAATAAAAAAGTACCCGGATCACCGAATGGATCACGGGTACGGTCTTGCGAATATAAAGATCATCACGGAAAAATATCATGGCTACATGCGGAGTCAATATATCGAGGATTCCTTTGAAACCATGATCGTTATTCCGATTCTTAACAGAAAACGATATTTTTAACGTTCCTCCTTAATCATAAGCAGGCATCCGGCAAGCAGCAGGACACAGGATACCCAGATTGCATGCACGCCGATCTGCATCGAGCAGATTCCTCCGGCACCGGCACCAACTGCAAAGATCAATATGATTCCGTAGTAATGCATCGCCTTGCGGAGCGCCCCCTTCTGGTGCTCCCGGATATAAACGGACAGGCTCTCGGTTCCGCTTCTTAAGTTTCCGATACACATCGTACTAGCATAGCCATAGCCATTTACCTTACGGAACGTCTGTACCTGCATCGCACAGGCAAATGATACGAGCATCGTCGCCGCCATGTTGAACTTCTGCGGCATAAAACCAACCGCTAATAAAATCAATATCTCAATCAAAACAACGATCTGCCGCCAGTGGATCTTTCTAGCATTCTTATAAGTATGTCCAATCCGTTCTGCCACGAGTACGCCAAATGCAAACGCAAGCACCGGGAACAAGTAGTGCAACGCGCGCATCCAGTTTCCTTCCATCAGATGCTGGCTCATCAGCACAACATTTCCGGTCTGTGCATTCGAGAATACGCCATTTCGCACATTGTATGTGTACGCATCCTGAAATCCCCCTGACAACGCCAGAATCGCACTTAATAAGAATGTCTCCGACGTCTGAATCTTTGCATGTCTTGATAATGTCTCCATCGTAGTTACCTCTATATATTTCTCTTTTCAAAATATGCAAGTTGTAAACAAATCTTTTGCAACTTCGTTACAGTTATGATACAACTTCGATGCAATAATACACTATACTGCAAGCAGATACAAGAGTGAAATATCTAAACTTACTTCAATCCGCGTTTGTTTTTAAAGGAGGAATGGCGATGACAACCTTAAATATTCGGATTCGTGCTTTGGAACACAATATCGAGATCATCAAATCTCTGGCTGCTGACGCACAGATCATAGCCGTATTAAAGGGGAACGCATACGGCTTGGGGCTGTGCAAATTTGCGACATTCTTACAGGCACGCGGAATCCGACATTTCGCAGTCACGGAGCTTGCGGATGCCATCGAACTTCGAGAGAAAGGAATCTTCGGGGAGATTCTGCTTCTGACACCACTTTATCATCCAGAAGATATTACACGCGCAATCAAACACGACATCACACTCAGTATCACAAGCGTTTCATGCGGGCAGATCTTGGAGGATACTGCCGCACGCTTAAATCATTTTTGCGCCCATGCGCATCTGTGCATCGATACAGGCTTTGGGCGTTATGGTTTCTTATGCAGCAAAACCTCGCAGATTGGCGACATCATCAACACTGTACATGCCATGACGCACGTGCAGGTCACAGGAATCTATTCCCATTTCTACGCCGCATGTTGCAAGAATGAGCGATTTGTCAAAAAGCAGTTTGAGGATTTTAACAACCTTTGCACTACTCTGACGGACGCAGGGATTCCACTTGGGATACGTCATATCTCCTCCTCTTCCTCCCTCGTCCGTTTTCCGTATATGAATCTGGATGCGGTCCGTATTGGTTCCGCATTTCTCGGTCGTCTCGCCGTTTCCAATTCCTGTGGATTTGAAAATGTCTGCGACTTGACAGCAAGTGTGGACGACGTATATGAGCTTCCTGCTGGACACAACATCGGCTACGGCAAAACCTGCCGTCTGACCAAAGCTTCTACAACGGCTGTCGTATCAGCTGGATATTTTCACGGACTTGGTATGACACGCGAGGCTGCTCCGAAACATCCCTCGCCGCTTCGTCTGCTTCGCCTGTGCAAGCATGCCTGCTTCCAGAAAAAACAAACGGCAGAGTTTGAAGGTCAAACCCTGCCAGTTCTTGGTCAGATCAGTATGAATTCATGTATCTTAGATGTGTCCAAAGCTCCCGTCTCTATCGGGGACTCTGTGACATTCCGGATCAATCCGCTCTTTGTGAATTCCGCAGTTCCACGGGTGTACTGCTAGATTATATAGAAAGATCAATCGGTCCATCAAACTTATTGATTTTCACGCCATTTACAAGTAAGTCATCGCTGATTTCGATTACGATACAATTTTTACCGTCGATCTTGCGTACCTCAATTGCATCCGTCTGTTCAACCGGAAGAGATACCTCCGTCTTGCCAGACTTGATCTTCAGCTTATTGCTTCCCTCAAACACATTGCTTAACAGCACTTTTCCGTTCTCTTCGGTTGCCTCATCGAAGGTCTTCGTAAACGCCTGAATCTCCTCTTCTTCAAATCCGCTTTCTTCTAAGATACGCGCCGTTTCCTTCTTGTCGACAACGACTTCCTCCGGGCTGTCCTTTAACTCCATCTCATGCTCCCGCATGTTCGAGTAGATTGCCTTCGCCTTATCAAATGTCATCTCCTCCACGGCTTCAATGGCATTGATAAACATCTCGTTCTGCTTACCCGCGGTCGCCGGAATCTCACAGCCAAACACATCCATAAGCAGGCTGTCATTTAGCTCAGATGGTTTCTTCGTATAGTAAAGTGCTGCGTGCACATCACTCATCCTCTCGTTGAATGCAGGGAATAAGAATCCATTCATCGGCATCTCGACCATCATATTCCGCATCGCATTCTCCAGACTGTTATCGACCGGGTTATACATCAGACCTGCCTTCGATGGCTTGAGCGGACAAAGTAATGTCAGGTTGAACTTGTACACGACATCGGATGCATCCTCCATCTCGATTCCGTCCGCGGTCTTTCCCGGTACATCGTAGACACCATACACTAGCATAATATAATAATTATCCACATACGCATACGAATCGCGGATCTTCTCAAAATATGCCTGCAACACCTGTGGATCTTTCAGCTCGCTGTTTAACACCTGCATGAGTGTATCACGGTTTGGCACAGCCACTCCATTTTCTGTACGAAATACAAGATTCAGCAGATTCTTACCGATCCGCCCGGACAATCCCTTCTTGATCAGATCAAAATATTTGTGCTGTTCTTCCTCCTGCAAAACAAGGAATTTGCCTTGCTCCAGAATATGCATCTCTTTATTCGCATCAACATAGCATCCGGCAAGCCCGTGAATGCAGCAGTCGTTCTTCGTCATAATCTTCTTGATCTCAGTTACTTCGTTCTGTATCATGTTCTATCTCCTAACTCTGATTTGTTCTTCATCCAAACACATACTTTTCGATCATGGAGGTAAGCTAATATGGTCAAACTCGCCTGGATAACATCCTTCCAGTTCGGCAGCCAGACGTACATCCAACGCCTTCGTATTAAACCACAACGGGCAGTTTCTACCACGTGTCAAAAAATAACTAATCTAAATTTAAAATGATAGCATAAAATCACCGGCATTTATACCATATATTTACTTTATTTTATAAAATCCGTTATATTTCGAGCCACATAGACACCGCTGGCAGATGCATGTGACAACGAATGCGTAATTCCACTGCCATCTCCGATAATATATAGTCCCTTATGACGTGTCTCCAGTTTCTCATCCACATCAACTTCCATATTGTAGAATTTGACTTCCACGCCATAGAGCAGTGTGTCCTCATTTGCTGTACCCGGTGCAATCTTGTCAAGCGCATAGATCATCTCGATAATGCCATCTAAGATACGCTTTGGAAGCACCAGACTCAGGTCTCCCGGTGTTGCACTGAGCGTCGGTGTGACAAACGCCTCATCAATCCGACTCTGTGTCGAGCGCCTGCCTCGGATCAGATCACCAAACCGTTGTACAATAACACCGCCACCAAGCATATTGCTAAGTCTGGCAATACTCTCACCATACCCATTTGAATCCTTGAACGGCTCTGAAAAATGTTTTGCCACAAGCAATGCAAAATTTGTATTCTCCGTCTGCTTCTCCGGATCTTCATAGCTGTGACCATTTACAGTGATGATGCCATTTGTATTTTCATTTACAACAGCCCCCTTCGGATTCATACAGAAGGTACGCACGCGGTCGCCGTATTTCTCAGTCCGGTACACAATCTTGCTCTCGTAAAGCTCATCGGTCAGATGCGCAAATACAACTGCTGGAAGCTCCACGCGCACACCAATATCCACACGATTTGATTTCGTTGGAATCTCCAGATCATCGCAAATCTTCTCCATCCATTTGCTTCCGCTTCGTCCAACCGATATGATGCAATTCTCACATGTATAGGATGCATCCTTGCAGACAACCGTGTAGCCGCCCGCCGCTTCTGCGACAACCGAATTCACTGGTGTATCGAAGAAAAACTCCACCTTATCCTTCAGATATGCATACAGATTTCCAAGCACGACATAATTGATATCCGTCCCCAGATGACGTACAGATGCATCAAGCAGATGCAGATCATTCTGAATGCATATCGTCTTGAACCGTGTACCCGCCGTCGAATAGAGCTTCGTGCCCTCGCCACCATAACGCATATTGATCTCATCAACATACTTCATCAGTTCGAGCGATTGTTTCTTGCCAATATACTCATAAAGCGTACCGCCAAAATCATTTGTAATATTATATTTTCCATCCGAAAATGCGCCCGCACCGCCAAATCCGCTCATGATCGAGCAGCTCTTACAGCCGATACAGCTTTTCACCTTATCTCCATCAATCGGGCAATGCCGTTTGTCCAATGCATGTCCTGCTTCAAACACAGCAATCTTTAAATCTGGATTTTTCTGTACCAGTTCATACGCAGAGAAAATGCCGCCCGGTCCTGCACCAATTACAATCACATCATACTTCATAAATAACCTCCCAAAATCAAAACATAAAAAAAGACCACGAAACAATTGTTTTCGTAGTCAACTCTTTACGGTAGCTGGTAGAAACGTTCAACCATATTATGAACATATACGCCTATTTGATTTACATATCAATTTATTTTATCATAATAAATAGGAATACACAATCGTTTTTTCTCTCTTTTTATAGCCTCTTTATAAATTTTTTCCTGCAATTCGCGAAATTTAATTCTTGACAAATATCGATAAAACTGTATAATAGTACATGTGTCTTGCGGACACACCCAATTATAGGGGATTGGTCAAATGGTATGATAGGGGTCTCCAAAACCTTTGGCGGGAGTTCGATTCTCTCATCCCCTGCTTGTGAAAAAGCCTTGAAACACAATGTTTCAAGGCTTTTTGTTTATAACATTTTACTGCATGCATCCAGAACATCAATCAGTTAGATCAGTTTTCCATCATCCTCATGTTTCGCTGTATCCAGATAGCGTGTTGAATTGAATATACGCATTGTATTGTGTATTGAGCTACTGCATATCATAAAACTTCATCGTCTCCCGGTCGCGATATTCATGTTTCTCATAATATCCGATTAATTTCTGCTCACTGTCCCGCAAAGCCACCATGTATACATCCTTGTTCTGCTTTGCATTGTAACTGGTATATACAATATTGTGACTTACATCTGCTGCAAACCAATCAACCACCTGTTGAATCCGCTTGTTCGATTCCGGATTGTGACAGGCAAGCAGACTTTTCCCTATGAGTGCCTCGCCACCGCGCTTTGCATAATTTTTAATTGCTGCAGGGTTCATGTAAATAATTTCATGCTGTAGGTTACAGATCACAACCGATACACGTTCCTGATCAATAATGCTTTTAAAATATGCGTTTAATTCTTTCATAACGTTCACTTTCCTTTTTTGTCTTTTGGGCACATCCGCGTGCCTCATTGTAAATTCCAAGTTTTCCCTTTCAACACCAGCTTCTCGAATGATTCTGCAAATCTTATATCATCTTCCTCGGTTCTTTTTCTAGGGCCTTTCAAATGATTCTTCCCCGAACTACGCCGTGCTTTCTTGTTCAAATGCCGCTCCATCAGCATCTGGTCAATGTTCGCATCTGTGTACCATTTCCCAGACTGATGGATCGCATATGCGCCTATCCCAAGTGCCATCGCCGCCACACCATAATCCTGCGACACAACGATATCGCCCTTATGGCAGAGACTAATCAGCTTGTAATCCACTGCATCCGCACCGGCACCAACCACGATCACTTCGCTGTAATCAGAGTTCAAGACATGATTCGTGTCGCAAAGCAGTGTCGTTTGGATATGATATTTTTTTGCGATTTCCTCCACGATACGCACGACCGGACAGGCATCGGCATCTAGAAATATTTGCATGATCTATTTCCTCTTACTATGCAACCATTGCTCCAAATGGCATCAGCGATAATTTCGCGAGCTTAAAAAATTGCTTTCCGAATGGAATACCTATAATCGTAATGCACAAGATGCATCCCCAGACTACATCTGCAATCGCCATCGGAATCCCCGTCAAGAGCAGCCAGAATATATTTGCGATAAGACTCATCGCCCCGCCACCATATGTAACTTCCTTGCCAAACGGGAAGAATGCAAGCCCGGCGAACTTAAAGCACTGCAAGCCAATTGGAATTCCTATGATCGTAATACACCAGCCGATTCCCGCAATCACCCACGAAAGCCCGGCTGCAAAACCTCCAAATATAAACCATAAAATATTTCCAAGTATACCCATATTTTTGTTTTCTCCCCTAGTATTTTTATTCTTAGTTTTTTTCTATTCGAATTGTTCCCGCGTTTTGCTTCTAGACTACAGTGGCTTACCACGGTGCATTCATACAATAAAACAGCATCACAAGCTGTGTCACGATCATCATCGGCAGTCCCACCGCAAAATAATTCTTCTGTGTCTTGTGATGAAATAAGTACATCGCAATTATACCACCGATCGCACCGCCAGCAAATGAAAATCCTAGCAAAGTCGCCACCGGGATTCTCCATTTCCCCTTGATTGCCGCATACTTGTCAATGCCAAACAGGATAAACGTTACGAGATTGATGGCGCCCAGATATAATAGCAGAATCTTCCTCTGGCTCATGTATCTTACAATGTTAAATGTCAGCTTGTCTGCCACATATCCTTTTGCAAACAAGAATATCACAATGGCAATCACCAAGGTACAGGCGAGCGTGACATGCAGCATCGCATTTGATTTGGTTGTTTTTTCATGTAGTTTCATATTATGACCACGTCTTCCATATTTCCGGATGATATCCAAGTGTCGACTGCTTTCCGTTCCGCACAACCGGTGTCTTGATCACCTGTGGATTCTCCAGTATCTTGTCCAACTTATCCTCCGGAGCAATGTACTGAATCAATGCCAACAGATCCTTATCCTTAAAATCCGGATTGATCATATTCTCCATGCCACCATTAACGGATGCCACAACATTGAACTCGCCTTTGCTCATGCCCTTTTCTTTCATGTCGATAAACTGATATTTAATTCCGCGTTCCTTGAAGAACCGCTCTGCTTTCTTTGTATCGTTGCACTTTTTTGTGCCGAAGATTTGGATGTTCATTTTTATTTTTCCTCATTTTCTTTACTTTGGATTATCTCTTGTATGATACTTATGTAATCTTCATACATATCTTTGTCCTCACTTTTGCAAATCATATTATTAAATATATTCATGGAAATACTGCAAAGTGGGAAAACAATAACCATTATAGCTACGATTGCAATTGTAACTACACTAATTATAGAAAAACCCATTTTTTCAAATTCCTCTCTTAATGCAACAATTACACTAATAAGACTGGATATCAATACACCAAAAACCGCTGCACATACCATATCACTAAACTTTTGTGTTGGGTTGATTGTGCGCAACTGCATTTTTAGATAATGCAAAAAATTATTTAACTGCTGACAATTATACGTTTCATATTTTGACCATACATAATTTTTCCATTCAGAATAAGAATTAAACTTAAAACACTCAGGCAAATTCCCCTTTTTCCTCTTACTTTTGCCACATATTATTTTATATATTCTCTTTTCTTCAGCATATTGAAATCCATAAATATCACCCAATTTCAATTTTTTCATGAAGTACTCCTTCTTTTCTTCTTTGAATGTTTAGATAAAAACATTACCTAATTCATTAAACTTCTCGCACATCTGAACTTCTTCTGTGTCTAAATATACAATGTTTTGCTTTTTTATATCAAATAATTGAATTGACTTTTCGTTTGACAGCACTTGATCTAGCAAATACCAAAGTTTCCCTTTCAAATTCGCATGCATAAGGCACATATCTTTTGTGCTATTTGGCACAGCGGAATATGATTTTTGTTTCAAAGTGCTAATATATTTCATTAAATCACTTCCAAACGCAATAACCAAATCTGTATATTCTGTATGATCAATTTGAGGTATCCATTCCAACGATTCATATCTTTTTAAGTTTGAACCATTATCCATTTTTTCATTTATTTTATATTTCATCAATCCCCATATAAATTCAAATAACAATACCTCGCCTGGTTGTTTTTTATGTTTTCCATTGCACAGGCCATGTATCATATCTATTTTTTCAATCAATTTATCTATATTTCTAATGTCTATTCTCGATAATTCAATTAATTTTAACACAATTGGACAACATTCTGCTAAATTCTCAAAATCATAAAAATAGTATCCATAATTATTCAATATTTGATTCTGAACTTTACCACTGTCTAGCTTTATACGAAAGGCAATAAATTTTCTAAGATATCGTTCGGTATCAACTTGCTCTCCATAAATTTCTTTCACTGAATGTTCCAATTGTGTACTATCAATTGCCAACAGAACAATTACATTATCCAATCCCTCAAACATATGATGTAAACGCTCTAACACCTTAATTGCATATTCGGGCATACATCGATCCAGTTCATCAACCACTAATAATACCGTCTTGTCTTTAGTTAATTCGCAAATTTTATTTCTCGTATAATCAAGGGTTGTCTTAAATCCAAACATCTCATCAAATTGAAATTGTTCTTTTTTCGATATGTTATCATGTATTTCTACTAAATCTATACCTATTTTGTTTTTAACTATCTGGCCTGCAATCTCTTTAATAACTTTTTGAGCTTTCTCTTTCTCAGATTTTCCTCCATATTTGTCCAACATCGCTGACACAATTGCGACCACTGGCTCCTCATAATAATCATACTGCCAACAATTATAATGGAACACATAAAATCGATCGTCCTGTGTTTCTTCATTTTTCAGTCCCTCTAGTTCCTTTTCTAACCGTTCCAGAATATATGTTTTACCATACCCCCACTTACCATCAAGCGCAAATACTCGCCCCTGTTTTTGTTCAGATAAGAGCACTAAAATTTGCTCTATATCGCTCATAATCTTTGCCCTGTCCAAAATATCAATCTTTTCTGTCTGTGACATATTCTCCTCCTTATGACCAACTTTTCTATTCTCTAATATTACGGATTAAGTAACAGAAACTAAGACATATGCCAGAAAAACTATATAACACAAATCCCCATTTAGTTATATATCCCCATTAACCAAAATCCATATATTTATATTACAATATTCTACAAAAAACACAAGATTAAACTTCAATTCGACAAGATTTAATTTAATACATTCATACATCGACGTGCACCACTATCAAAAAGGAGGATTTACAAATGAACACACCAACATCCAGAAATCCAATGCTGTTTTGTGATTACTACAAGCAATGGATCAACGTCTACAAAGAAGGAGCGATCCGCCCGGTCACCATGAGCAAATACAACATGGCGCATCAATGGCTGTTAAAGCTGGCTCCTGATCTGTCGATTTCCGAACTGGATCGGATTTCTTATCAGAAAATATTAAATGAATATGCGGAAGAACATGAGCATCAGACAACGATGGATTTTCACCACCATGTGAAATGTGCCATTTTAGATGCCGTGGATGAGGGGCTGATTCCGCGAGATCCAACCCGGAAAGCGATCATCAAAGGCAAAAAGCCACGTGAGAAAAAGCAGAAATTTCTCAATCAGTTTGAGCTTCACAAACTAATCGAAGACCTTGATCTGGGGCCGGAAGTATCATGGGACTGGTTCATCCTTCTGGTTGCCAAAACCGGAATGCGGTTTTCCGAAGCGCTTGCATTGACGCCGAGGGATTTTGATTTTTCACGGCAAATACTGACGATCTCCAAGACATGGGATTACAAAGGAAATGGCGGCTTCCTGCCAACCAAGAATCAATCGTCTGTCCGAAAGATACAGATTGACTGGTTAACCGTTATGCAATTTGCCGGACTGGTGAAAAAGCTTCCGGAAGATGAACCGATCTTCGCAAAAGGGAAAATATATAATTCCACCTTGAACGGAATATTGGAACGACATTGCAAAAATGCCGGAATCCCCGTCATCTCTATCCACGGTTTACGTCATACCCATGCCTCGCTCATGCTTTTCGCCGGCGTTTCCATCGCCAGTGTGGCAAGGCGCCTCGGACATGCCAGCATGACGACCACCCAGAAAACATATCTGCACATTATTCAGGAATTGGAAAGCAAGGACATTGACATCATCATGCGTTCCCTTGCGAACCTGAATTAAACTACTTCGCATCCAAATATGCACGTCGATTTATAATAAAACTGGGAATACCATCCATAGATATTCCCAGTCTATTCCAGCCTATCAATTTCTCATTCGTCGTTTGCAGAAAGCGTCCTATATATCCGCATCCCGACATTTCGTCAATCGCGCAGCGGCAATACATTCTCCATCAGATCATGCTTGAACTTCTCTACTATAATCTTACGGAACTTGAATTTCGGCATAGGTTCCTCTACACCCGCCTTATAAGATGCATACGCGCGATCTTTAAACGTATTCTCATTTTCCATTTTTCCATCCCGGTAATGATACACCTCATACCGCACATCATCCTCATTCAGGTTCCACAATTTCGCAAATGTCCTGATTTCCGTGTCAATCGCATCATAACGCATCTGGTTGATAACGACTCCAATATCCTGCCCTTTGTATCGGGCTTTATCCTGTTCGATGTTATCAATCACCTGTTGCAGCAATGCACCGAGCTGCTGATTATCCTCTGCAAACTCCTTTGAGATCTCCCGCAATGCCAGAATGTTCTTTGCAAATATCGCATCCTGAAAATCATCATGCGTCTGATCCAGATAATTGACCAACCCTTGAAGCAACTCTACAATGTATTCAAAATCCACCCGCATTTTGCTGTATGCAATCAGATCATAGTCGTCCATAACCGGATCCTCTTTTTCAGTTTTGTCCTTCGGATCCTTCAGCTCTTCCATGACATTTTTATACATTGCCGCATAGTTCTCATATTCTTCCTGCGAAAAATCATATTCTGTAAGCAACTCCTCACGATATCTGGAAAATGCTTTCAAATGTGCAAAGCTCTTATCCAGTCCTCGGAATGCATAAACAAACGCTTTCTTCTGTTCCCGCGACAACTGATGAATCTCTTCCGGTGTCCGTCCCATAGCATGTATCGTCTTAACTGCAATCGAAAATGTCTCTCGCACACTATTCCAATCTTCCGAAACGGCAACGCCTTCGCCACCACGCGAATATAACCGCAGCGCCCGGTCGATTTCTTTCTTGAATTCCTTCGGCGATTGGAATGTCACAACCTGACCATAAGTCTTATTTGCATCAAACAGTCGATTCGTCCTAGAAAACGCCTGTATGATATCCTGCGGACTCATTGGCTGTCTGTCCATATACAAGGTCGAAAGACATGGCGCATCAAATCCCGTCAGCAAACGATTGACAACAATCACAAGATCTAACTGCTGGCTCCGTTCCAGATATCGCTTCTCCTTCCGTGCCAGCCGGTCGTTCAGATTACTATTATAGGCATTGATGTTCTCCACATCGTAATGCGTGCCAAACATCTCGTTATAGTCCTTCATGGATTCCCGAATTTTATCCTGATTTACCGTTGACGCCTCATCATTCTCTGTCACGGAATATGTAATCGCGAACTTCGGGAAATCCGGAACGACTTTGCAGATTTCCTCATTGATTTTTAACGCGTCTTTTCCCTCTTTGATCCGCTTTAATAACTCGTAATACCGCTGTGCCTTTGCAATCGATCCAACGGTTAAAATGCCTTCGTATGTTCTTCCCTTTCCATTCTGCATGCCTAATTTCGTATAAGACTGATTCAGTATCACATCCAGGACCTGTCGCATATGCTCCTCTGTCTCAAACACAGCATCGTCCACATCCTCTTTTTTCGGTCCGAGATTCTCCACCATAAAACCAAGAACCGCCTCGTCATGTATCGCTTCTTTTATCGTATAACTGTGTAGACATGATCCATACAGTTCTTCTGTAGTCTGTGGAAGGTCGCCTTTCTGCTCATATCTATTTTCATCAAAAATCGGCGTACCGGTAAATCCATACCATAACGAATGTGCAAAAAATCGCTCGATTCTGCGTTTCGTCTCCGGTGTAACCGCTCTGTGACATTCATCTACCACAAATGCAACACGAAGGTTTCGGATCTTCTCATATTCCTTCGTTCCCTCCTGCAGTTTCTTAGTAATCATGGTCTGTAACTTCTGCCGCGTCGTAACAATCATCTGCCGGTTTCCATCTGCCATCCGCCGGATCAACGCATCTACATTTTCTGTATCATCCACGTCAATCGTATCATTGTCTGCATAGGATTGAAATGCCATCTTCGTCTGCATGTCCAGATCTTTCCGGTCAATCAGAAATACCGTTTTTTCTATGGACGGAATATCCATCAACAGATTCCGCGTCGCCTTGTAGGACGTCATCGTCTTGCCGGAACCGGTTGTATGCCAGATAAATCCTGACATGCCACGTTTCGAGGCTGCCCGCATCGCTTCAATGGCATGAATCTGATACGGACGAAGAATCAGCAATTTCTTCTTTTCATTATCGAGAACCATGTACTTTGCAATCATCTCATGTGCCTGTGGAATCCGTAACACCGCTTCTGCAAAGTCCAGATAATCACACACCGGGGAATTCTCCTCATCTACCCAGCCTGTTATGAATTTTTTACCTTTGTCTAACTCCGCTGCCGTAGCCGCCGCAAAATATTTCGTATCCACGGCGTTACTCACGACAAACATCTGCACATTTGAGAAAAGTCCGCGGAATTTTCCTTCCGAAACATACTTCTCTATCTGCCGATACCCATCCATATAGGAATGATCCTTGTTCTTCAACTCAATATGTATCATTGGGATTCCATTGATCAACAGCGTCACATCAAATCTTCGGTCCCGCTTGTCATCCACCTCATCTGTCTTGAATGCCTGATACTGGTTGATTACCTCGTAGACGCTCGTTCCCCCGGCAATATGCTCGTTGTTCATCACAACCAAATGCAATGTCTCATTGCCTCTTTGTACATGCACATAGACTTTTCCGTTCTCACCGACCTGCCATTTGCCTGCATCATAAAAAGAAGCATGCGATACATCATTTTTAATCTTTGCAAATTCACTGTCACTGAGTGGCATATCGTTCAGCTTTGCCTTGTTGTTCTGCTCCAATATGTATTTGAAGTTATCCCACAACTGCTCCTCCGTCCGAATATCCTTCCGATATGTCCACTGTGAATCCCCACCGCATAATTGGTCAATTAATCTCTGCTCAATTACTGATTCTAATTCTCCCATTTCTTTCGTCCTTTCTTGTAATTTTTTATGGTTTGTTGCGATATTCCTATCGCATTTTGTACTTTGGTTGACAAACATATGATTTGCCATATATTGTTTTAATTTTTTCAGTTCGCAACACTTACGCTGATGAAGAGTGATGAGGTCATCAAGAGACTTGAAATATTCGCCTATTTTAACCTGCTCTTCATATTTCGGATATGAAATATCTAAATTATTTACTTGCTCTAATGATAGATTAGGTTGTGCACCAATAGTCGGATTTTTTCGAATAAAATCTTCAACAGCAGGTCCTTTTAATACCGTTGTGAGATATGGAATATATCCTTCCTTGACTCTAATTATCGCTATAGCCTGATTTGTATTAGCGGGCAAAACATTTGATTTTACAACACTTACACGTCCAAGTGTTCCAGCAATTGAAAATAGAATATCATCTTCTTCCAATTTTGAACGTTTCAAATATCTCTCATGTTCTTCAGTGCTTATTTTTGACAATACAATAATTTCTCCATTATCTGGATTGATGTTTTCTACTTTAATAAAATTCACTTCTCCATTACCTGATTTATCTTTTGGGGTAGTGCCTTTTGTTATAAGTGAACAAAGTGTACCCAACTTACGCTGTTCCCAATCGTCTGTGAATCCCTTAAATCGAATCTTCGGTGTATTCATATTTTACACCTCCTCAAGCACACGAATAAATGCCTCGACAGCCTCTTTCGTCGCATCATCCTGGAAGGTCAGTTCTTTCATCATTCCGACTAACGCTGCATTTTCCTCTTTGATCTGTTTGTCTGTCTCGCGCATACTCTGTGTCAATGCATTTAAGTCGATTTCTTCCTCTTCTTCCGTTGTATCCACATATCTTGGGATATTCAGATTGAAATCATTTGCCACGATGTCATCATAAGACGCGAGATATGCTTCTTTCTCTACCGTCTTACGATTATTGTATAATTCCAGAACGTGATCGATATGTTCCTCTTTCATCACATTTTGCTTTTTCTCTTTTTCGAACAATTTGGATGCATCGATAAATAACACATCGCGCCCTTCGCGGTGCTTCTTCAGCACGATAATACAAGTAGGAATCGACGTATTGTAGAACATGTTCGATGGCAGACCAATCACGGCATAGATCGAACCATTTTCCAGCAATGTCTTCCTTATGCTCCCCTCCGCTGCTCCACGGAACAACACATCATGTGGCAACACGATTGCCATAGTTCCTGTCTGTTTCAGATGATAGAAACCATGTAACAAAAATGCATAATCTGCCTTTGATTTCGGTGCCAGCTTTCCACCGTAATCCATAAATCGCTCATCCTGTTTGAATCCTTCTGCCGCCGACCAATTTGCAGAATACGGCGGATTCATCGTAACTGCATCAAACTCGGTTTCTTCATCGGTTGGCCAGTCTGCATCCAAGGTATCTCCATTTCGCAGATGCTGATTCTCCGGCAGTACGCCATGCAGAAACATATTCATACGAGCAAGGTTGTAAGTGGATGGCATCAGTTCCTGTCCGTAATATTTGATAAAGTCTGGCTCTGTGGAATAATTTCTACAGCTAAGCATCAATGAACCGGAACCCATACACGGATCATATACCTGCAATCCTTTTTTATTTTCCTGTCCGGTCATCGCAATCCGGCATAAGATCTGCGCCGGTCCATGTGGTGTATAGAATTCTCCTGCTTTCTTTCCCGTTTCCGAAGCAAACTGACCGATCAGATATTCATATGCATTTCCCAGCACATCGCCCTCGGTATGAATCAGATCTGCATCATCCAACACCTTAATTACTTCTGCGATCGTCGCACTCTGCTTCTGATCTCCGGTTCCCAATCGATTTGAATACAGATCTACATCTGCAAAAAGTCCATGAAACAGTTCATCAGACTCTTCAATCCGATTAAATGCTGCCTGTAATTTCTCTCGATTGAATGCGTTGTTTTTCGCATCCTTTAAGATGCTGACATAAGTCATGTCCGGATCTAATGTATAATGCAAAGATTCTTTCAATTCCTCCAGCAGCTCCTCTGCATCTTCACTCTCCATAATTTCTTCGTAGGCGGTCTGTGCCTCTTCCAGACTCTCCGGCTTCGCATCATTCAGCAGATCATACACTTTTGATAGATACGAATCTGATAAGTATTTATAGAAAACCAATCCAAGCAAGTATGTCTTGTACTCATTGGCGTCCATCTTTCCACGCAGTACATCTGCCCCACTCCATAGTACCTGCAATAAATCTTTTCCTTCTGCCATTTTTATATCCTCCCTCATTCGTCGCTTCTGTTATAATTCACTTACGCTTAATTCTATCATAATTGTGCGGATGATAAAAATAAAATTTTTGATTTTGAATTTAATAGAATTGATTATTTTTCCTTCACCTCAACATTTCCCCTTGCATTTCCCCGTTTCCTGTGCTATAAAGTAAACAGCGTTTACCAAAGGAGTACAATTATGCGCGAGAGCACAAAAGCGACCAGAGCGACAATTTTACAAAGTGCGAAAGAGATTTTCTTGGAATGTGGCTATCAGGAAGCATCCATGCGAAAGATTGCTTCGCGGGCAGGCATTACCCCCGGTGCGATATACAAGCATTTTTCAGGAAAGGAAGAAATGTTCGGCGAGATATTCGCAGAGAGCGGAAATAAGCTGATGGCACTGAGTGAGTCCATGCTGGATATTGACTTTTCGGCAATGTCCGACGAGCAGCTGATGCAGGTATTCTATTCCCGCATATCCATCCGGACCCTCGAGCTGTTAGAGGACGATATGCAGCTCTTCCACATGCTGTTAAAGAACGATTCCGGCACCTATATCCGGAACTTCCGCAAAGTTTATATCACTCGATGCAACGAATTCGCAACGCGCTTTTATCATGAGTTATACGTGCGTGGACTTGCGAAGAATCAGCTATCCGAGAAAACATGTTACATGCTGTCGTTGTCTGAGTTCTCGATGATCTGTGAGATGATCGCCGATGATACCTGCAAGGACGGCTTCACCGAGGAGATGAAGCAGGCATTTTTAGAGGCGATGGATGTGCTGATGCACGGCATCGAAGCGGCACTTGGATTACAAGTCCAAGATGTGCCAAATCATTGAGATAGATTTTGCTAAGAAAGGATGATTTAGTTGAAGTACGGATTCTCACAGAAATTATTTGGATATTTTTATCACAGCTCCTGCATGAAGCAGGCAAAAAGACATCATTTGCAGATTGACAGCAAGGCGATCAAACAGGAATACCGTGCCATCCTGACGCGCGCCAAGGATATCGGCAAATCCCGGCTGATGAGTTCCTACTGCATGGGCGCATATTTCATCGCATTAAACCGGAACACAACCTTATCCCCGGAGGAATGTTATGCCCTGTATAAGGACGGCCTCTCCGCTAATCAGTTGTTCCACAAGGTCATGGGAAATGCAGACAGCTATCTCGATGCGAAGAAGCTTCCAGCCCGGAAAAAGTGGTCTGCCGACTCCCATAAACACAAATACGAAAATGACTGGGTCGTTGACATCTTAGAAGGCGGCGCGAATGATGATTTCGAGCTTGGCTACGATTATCATACATGCGGCATCTGCAGTCTGTGCCGGGATGAGGGATGTTTCGAACTCGCCAGATATCTCTGCCGCATGGACTATGTGCTTGCCGACATGATGCACATGCGCTTAGTCCGGACACAGACGATCGCAGAAGGTGCAACTCACTGTGACTTCCGGTACAGCCGGATTGATTCGACGCCGGGAAAAAATTCTTAACAATCGCTCTCCCGCTTCATGCTTGCCCGCCGCTTCCGGTCCACTTCGATCCATTCATCGAGCGTGAGCGGGACATAATCCGAGAACATACAAAAACAGTTGATCATCTGGCATGGAATGGAAACCGTTTCTTCCCCGCCAGATTTTCCAAGCACCGGGCGTGTGCAGGTGCGTGTCTGATTCTGGAATTCATTGATCAGGTACTCATCATACGTATTATGCACATGTCCATACAGCATGTACGTCTTCGGTTCCCCCTTTGCGTTCCGGCGGTACTGTCCGTTGTAGCACATGACCGGATAATGGCACAGGATTACCTTGCGATTGTTATCATTGATTTCCCTGTAATGCGTGATCCACTCAAAATGCGATGGATCAAATTGCTTATTTGCCGCAAAATAATCATGGTTCCCGAGGATCAGGTACTTCCTGCCATTTAAACGTTCGAGAATGGCATTCGCAATTTCCCCCTTCTTGGAGATGCAGAAATCCCCTAAGATCACAACCTCATCACGCTTACGCACACGCGAATTCCACTGTGCGATCATATATTCATTCATGGCTTCGCCGCTCTCAAAACCACGGCAGTCCATACGGGTATTCAGATTTTCATGGCAGAAATGCAGGTCTGCAATGTAATAACGCATGTAAACGTTCCTCCACTTTTCTTTAATCTACAGCCTTCCCAGATGTGGTTATGACTTACACAAACAAATTATCGCGCGATTAATCTCCACCCTGCATGGCATTCCGGGCACACTCGATTCCATTTATTATTTCCTGCTGCCATTCCATAATAATTGATAATATGTTTTCCGATTGGTCTCCGGCAGGTTTCATTGGAACAGAAATTCCGCACCCATGCCGTTCCACACGCAGGACAGGTCACCACATAGTGATCCATATTCGCGCCTCCTGAAACCATCGTCTCAATATTCTCCACCTTTACTTTATGTCCACAGTCCCAGCACATAGCATCATAAATTCCAAAATAATGCTCCATGACCATCGTGATCCAGACACGCAGGTAAATATCTTTTCCAGGGAGAAGATAATAAGACCCGATTCGGTTATCATTCACATAGTGATACTCCTCTTTCTGTGGGTTTGCAGCCTGCTGATCTGGATTTTTCTGCGCATTTTCCGTGAAAAACTTCCGTGCACGCTCTGATATCAACAAATCTCTGTCATCAGCGGTTTTTCCTTTCAGATATGCACTGTATTCCTGCCACAAGGAATCCAGACTCTGTCCACAATAGGCGTGTGGATTTCGATCCTGATACTCCCATTTGTCGGTACAACTATATGCATTGCTATGGAGAATAAATGAACCATCGATTGGCTGTACCTGTGACAGTTCCACAATGTATTTCTGCAAAGCGACTGTCATAAGATCAGAATACCAGCGTCTGGTTCCATCCTCTCCAGTTAAGCTATTCCGTGATCGGTATTTTGCATCAAGGCAAAAATGCTTTGTCTGTCCGCGATAGGTCATTTCCACATAAAAATCCGGTGCCAGTTTCTGCTTTGGTCTTCCACCTTCCGGGATAACCTCTTCCTGCCAGTCCACAGTATCGCCAAGAATAAATTCATGGTTATAGTAGATATCTACCTGCATCTCATCTGCTACTATATTTCTGGATGCATCATACAAATGTCCTTTCAGATGGAACACCGAATCCTTGAAATCTCCTTTTTTCAACAGTTGATTAATATATTTGTACAATTGTTTTTGAGGGGAATCTCCATACCCTTTCCCCTCATCATTCAAAAATTCGAATCCATAATCAACCACAAAGATATGCACCAGCTTTACCAAACACCAGCGTTCATACAACTGCTCTAATTTCAGAATTGGAATATCATCGGTCTCATTGTAATAAATTTCCTGATCAAATTCACTCGCATGTTTCATCAACTGGTACATGGCATGGTACTTTGGATTTGATGCAAAGATATTTGTACATCGAAGGCTCTCCCGGGTTCCCGGGATATGAGAAAGCTCTTTCGCTCTGCAAAGTCTCTTCATCCGTTGAATCAGTACATTCCACTCCTGTTCCACCTGTTTCATAAGTTCCGTGGACTGTTCCTGTCGGCGCTGCCGCTTCTCCCCTTCCTCGATCGCGAGTACCATTTGTCCGATAGATAAAGCATTTGCTCCCCAGCCGCTTTCCTTCTGTGCAAGATTCCTTAACAGAATCTTCGCAATCTCTGGTCCGTATTCAAGATAATCCTCCTGCTCGGAGTAGGTAAATCTCATCGTTTCCCTTACATTTTTCTCCCTGACTGTAATCGTGTTGATCTTGGAAATATATATGTGTAATTCATGTTTGTCCATCCTCGCAGATTTGACAGAATCTACCAATTCCACACTTCCATTTATATCAAAACGTACCCAGTCACTGCCATTCTTTAAATTTCTGCTTGCCGCATCCCGACGCGCCTCAGATACAACATAGTATAAAAATCGAAGCAGCTTATAATTCTTCATCCTCACCCGGATGTCCGTTCGCTGGAATTCATCCTGACTCCGGGTCAATGCACTGTATACCGCATATTGGGATGCAATATCATATTTATTCAGAGCGAGATCTGTCAGACATACCGATTGCCCATCTATATCATGGATTGCAGATGTGTCCGCAAAGTTCTTGTGATATACATTCCACGCTGGAGCCTGCTGATGTTTCCACCATACAAGTGAAAATAAAAAATCATCTTTTTGAACGACTTCCTCGCCATTTTGCATCGGATACCGCTCTGTATCATTGACCGTATTCGTGAACAGTTCCCTCTTTACCGTATCAAACTGCCAAATGCGCATTGCCTTCTTGATTTTCTTCAGCGTCTCTTTATCCGAAATGCTGTCTTCCTCTTGAAAATCATCCAGATACCCGAATTCCGCATGCATAATACTTTGCAACGCACTTGCTTTCTGCCGTCTCAGATAGGATTCTATCCGATGAAAGAACTGCACGATCATCCGGTTTTCATAGATATTACGCGTCTCCTTATATTTGACAGCATGCACATCCGGATTCCCGGTAAACCGGTATTCGAGCAGACTTTTGACCGTCATATTCTTAATCCGGTGAACCGGCATCTTCACATATTCCGTAGTCAGATCCCGCTCCATATTTCCATGCAGCCGCCTCCATGTAGTCTCAATCTGAGAGACAAGATTCTGCATGTTCCGAAGCTGATTATGCTGAACATTTTCAATAGAAACTTTGGTATGTGACCCGGTATCCATCAGCAATTCACTTGATATCGCATACAGCTCATTAATCATCGCCTGATAATCCTGCTCCTCAATCGACGGCAAACTTTTGACCCTGATTGTATCCCTCGTACCATTTTTGTAACAGACATAAACCCGCTCCGTTCCTGCAACGGTATAGTGGCTGCTGTCTACATCCTGATATCTGCCTCTTATGGACTTCCAATGTCTTGGAGGAACATAATAATCCGCCTCTTTATCCTCAAATTTCTGGTATGCCGTCTCCTCGCCAAGCATTACCGCAGACACACGTTCCCGATCTTCCTTCGTCACGCATATAATAAGATCTGCATTCTCATAAAGCCATTCTGCATCCTCACCATCCCGCTTCTTTGTACGCAGATGGGAACACAAAACAACCTTCGTCTCCTCACCTGGCTGAAAAGGTCCAAGCTGTACGCCAAGCTCCTCTAATGCAATCTTCTGTTTTTCATTGAACTCTGAAAATCGTACCCGACGGATTGGAGCGATGCCCTTCTTATCCATTGCGCGAAAATTATATTGTGCATTTCCAAGTTTGATTTCTATCATGTCTTATCTCCAGTAATAGCTTTCTTCAACCAGCTCGCCATTTACATCTGCAATCATCGCAAGAAGTTTTTCCTTCGCAGACGGATATTCCCTAGTCTCAAGCTCCACTACCAGTTTCTCAGCTTCCTTCACATTGTTCCTGTCAATCCGAACCGCAGATAATATCTTGTCGAAGATCAACCAATCGATATCCACATTCGGATTCCAACAAAGAATCTGATCCATATAATGATAAAACCGATTGGATATCGTACAGATATCCTGGAACAAGTCAATTATTTCCTGAACTTCCTTCCTCTTTGACACAATTCCCAGTTTCTCGTCCTCTGACAAAGAAGTTGGATTCAGAGGCAGGAAACTATCTACCGAAATTGTACATATTTCCTGTTTCGGAAGTGCATCCACTTCAGCCTGCAATTTTTCTTTTTCCTGATTTTGCAATACTCCTACACGAATCGCATAGCTTCTATCTACCACTTTCGGGCTTAAACTCTTGGTTGTCTCATCCATATTGATGGTTCCAATAAAGCGCACATTATCTGGAATCCGAAACTTCCCCGGATATAACTGTTTCATGCAGATATCCTTCGCCTCTTTGCAGTTTTCGGCTGTAATACCCTGCTCATCAAGCTCCAGCAGACGCATGAGATTCGCATTCTGTGTCTGTCCATACAAAGTCAGTGTCCGGTCATCCCGCGTCATCGCGCTTAACACTTCTGAGAAATAGTACTCCACATGCGCAAGATTCATTTCATCCAAAACAACAAGATACAATTTGTCGGGATGCTGGTTCGCCTCGACCAGACTCTCCAGAAATGGTGTCGAAATATACCGGTCTTCCAGCGCATTGTAATACCCTAACAGATCATGGTTATCCGACCAGCTAGGCTGCACTGCAACTGGTCTGCATTCTGCACCAATTGCCTCCGCAACTGCCTGTGGAAGAGACGTCTTTCCAGAGCCCGGTTCTCCCCAAAGGATCGTAAGCTGTTCCGTGTGCAGACTATCAAGAAACCGTGCAACCACAGATCGATCATACTGGAGTCTCTTTCTCCGCCACAGATAGCTCCAGACATAATCAGTAAGTTCTTTTGCTCCCAGGCTGACAACCGCTTCTTTCTCTGTTTCCTCTGGTAATATTTCCTCCATTGGCAGACCATACTTTCTGGCGATCCGCTGCATCGCCTGAACCTTTTGTTCCAGGGATGCGGCAAGCTTCTCATAGTTGCCCTGTGCTTCCGCTTTCTTCTGCTCATATTCCAGATCCAGATCGTGCCGTCTTTTCTCCATCGCAGCCTCAATCCGCTGGAAGTTCGTTTGTTGCTCTTGCAGCTTCGTTGTAAGCTCCTGGCTCTTCGTTTCTGCATCCGCAATCTGCGCACGAAGCTTATTGATCTGGTCGTTCAACGCCTCGAGATTTCCAAAATCATCATAGAACCGGCAAATAACCGGCCATCTCCGATCTTCATCTTCGACATGCTCCAGACAAAGTTCAAATATATAAATTGTGGAATCTTCTAACCGGATAGCTTTTCCTTTTATCGTACTTCCCAGATAGGCGATACCTTCCATCCCCTCAAGCAGCGCACGCGTGATCACCTTATCCTTCGATGGTGAATACGGATATATTCGTACACTTCTACGTGTTCCCATCTCGCTTGCCCATTCCTCAATCTTTACTTTTCCATAGAGTAACAGTTTTTTCTGACCCTCTGTCTCCTGCTCAAATACACAGTCTTCTCCAATCACGTCTTTTATGTACTGTACCTGTTTCTCTCGTTCCCAGGTGTTAAATTCGCCTTTTGATACAACTTCCATCTCCGGTATTTATCTCCTCTTCCTGTATTTTATATGTGTTTTTCCGCACTATGCCGGCTTGCGCAGGCGCAGCCGTCGCAATGCTCATTTTAGCACAATTTTATATGTGCTTCCAGTATTTTACAACGATAGTAAAAGCCCGCAACGCGATTCTTTCCGACCACGCTGCGGACTTCTCCTTCATAGTTCCTGTCCGGCAGTTTTATACCTGGTTATATTTCCACTGTTCGCTCTCTAACTGCACATCGACCATATGCTTATAGATACCATTCTTCTCCTTCAACGCTGACGGTGTTCCCTGCTCAGCTACCACGCCATCCTTTAATACAATGATCTGGTCAACCCCATCGACCGTACGCATACGGTGTGCAATAATCAGAACTGTCTTGTTCCGGATCAGCTTGGAGATGGACTCCTGAATCACGGACTCATTATCCACATCCAGCGAGGCGGTTGCCTCATCCATCAAGATGATTGGTGCGTCCTTTAAGAATGCACGTGCGATGGAGATTCTCTGCCGCTCACCACCGGATAATTCGGAACCATTTTCCCCGATCATGGTGTTCCATTTGTCCGGTAATTTCTCGATAAAGTCCGTACAGTTTGCAAGCCTGGCTGCTGCCATAACTTCCTCGTCCGTTGCATCCTTGCAACCGATCCGGATGTTCTCCATAACCGTGTTGTTAAAGAGTGTCACATCCTGGAACACGATGGAATACAGGGAAAGTAATGTCTCCGGCTCGACCTTCGATACATCCATACCTCCAACTGTAACAGTACCTTTCTGGATATCCCAGAATCTTGCCGCCAGTCTCGATACGGTTGTCTTACCACCACCAGATGGACCGATCAGAGCTGTTACCTGCCCCTGCTTTGCCGTGAAGCTGACATCGGAGAGCACCTGCTCGCCACTGTCATAGGCAAATGCCACGTGGTCAAATACAATATCATAGCCCTTGTTCGTCAGTATCTCTGCGCCGGTCTGCTCTTCGTGTGACAGGATCTCATCCATACGCTCACAGCTCGGCTCCAGACTGATCAGAGCGGACAGGTTCTGCAATGCAATCTGCAAAGGCTCATACATTCTTGTTACAACAAGCAGGAACACGAACAATGTCAGTACATTGATCTCTCCATTTACAAGCAGGATACTACCAACCAATGCAACCGTTCCAATGCCGAGCTTCAGGATCATCTGTGCGGAACATACATAAGCTGCATTCTTAAATTCCAGCACGATGGCATTTTTCTCTACGGCTTTGATCTTCTTGTTCAAGCCTTCCATGTACGTCTCTGTCATGTTGTTTGAACGCAGGTCACGGATCGTCTCCAGTCCCTCCTGAATTCCATCAAGACAGGAAAGCTTATATGTCATTGTCTTCTTCTGTACAGACTTCAGGCCCTTTCTCGAAGTCAGTACGATGATAAATGCAATCGGCATCACCCATACAGCGGCAAGTGCCATCTTCCAGTTGAAGAACAACAATCCAATTACAATAATCGTTGTGGAGATCATCGAACCGATCAGCTCCGGAATCCAGTGGGAGCTTCCTGTCTCGAGCAATGCACAGTCTGACATGATCGTATTCGTCAGATCGGACAGATCCTTCTTCCCGAAGAAGGAAAGTGGCAGGCGGCGAAGCTTCTCAGCAAGCGCACGTCTACGCACACCACTTTCGACATAGGTGGAAAAGAAGGTTGCGTTATATTGGAAATAAGTTGTAACTGCTACAAGTAAAAATACTACGACGATTCCGCCGATGAAGAATCCAAGCTTATCCTTTGGCACCTTGCCATCAAGCAGATACGAGGTAAGCTGATACAGAAGCCCAACCGGCAGCATCAGCACAAGGTTCGCGATTGTGACTGCCACAAACGCTTTTATCATGTTCTTTGCACCGTTTTCGGACAGTGCGTATTTATGTTTCAATTTCTCGATCATGCGGTTGCACCTGCCTTTCCTACCTGCCAGTTCACGGACTTGTTATATTCGTTCCACATATGTGTGTAGATGCCGTCCTTGGCTGCCAGCGCATCATGTGTACCGGACTCTGCAATCTTTCCGTCCTTCAATACGTAGATCTGATCCGCATTTGTCACCGTCGACAGACGATGTGCGATCATGATTACTGTCTTATCCTTGGACAGATTCTCAAATGCGCGCTGCACCTGTCTCTCATTGTCCGGATCAGCAAATGCGGTCGCCTCATCTAAGATCAGGATTGGCGCATTCTTAAGGAATGCCCGCGCGATCGACAGACGCTGCATCTCACCACCGGATACATACGTTCCCTTCGAGCCGATCACCGTGTTCACACCGTCCGGAAGCTTCTCGATGATGTCGCTGCACTGCGCCTTCTCCAGCGCTTCCATTACCTCGGCGTCCGTCGCATCCGGTCTGCCCATACGAACATTTTCCAGAATGGAGGTCTTAAGCAGCTTACTATCCTGAAATACATATGATACCTGATTCATCAGCTCCTTGCTGTCAATGTTCTTCACATCCACACCTCCGATCTCGATGCTGCCACTCTTGACATCCCAGAATCTTGCAATCAGTGATGCCAGCGTCGTCTTACCACCACCGGACGGACCAACAAACGCGATATGGGAACCTGCCTTGACGGAAAGCGTGATGCCGTCGATCGCATTTGCCTTTGCCTCATCATAAGCAAATGTCACGTCCTTCAACGCAATGGATGCATCCTTCGGCGTCTGCTTGTTTGCTACCTCCGGAAGCTCCTTCGCATTTAACACCTCATCCATTCGGTTCAATGCATCCTCGACAAGCATCTGTGATTCGCCCGCATACGCAACCTTCATCAGTGTTGTTGTCAGTACCGAAGTCACCAATATGTAGAAGATCAGGTTCAATACGAATTTATCTGTGACTGTATTTCCGCCTAATGTATAAGCAGCTACGATCAGCGCTGCGAAAATACCATTACAGAATACGGTAAATCCGATCATCGGAATCATCATGGATTTCGTATAATCGATCGTCCATTTCTCATATTCATCGATGGCTGCCTTAAACCGTTTGAATGAGAAGATTGTCTGTCCAAATGTCTTTAAGACCGGTACGCCTCGCACATACTCTACCGCCTCGGAGGACATTGTCTCCAGTGAGTTCTGATACTGCTTCATATCCTCTGCCATCTTCGGTCCCATCATCATCGTACCCATGATAAGGAATGCGAATACGGCAGGAATCAGGCTGATCAGACCAAGACGCCAGTCAAAGCCTGCCATCAGTACAAGCAGCCCGATCGGTGTTGCTCTTGATACGACCTTATCTGGCAGGTTGTGTGCCAGAAATGTCTCTGTCGCTGCGGAGGAATCCATAACGATCTTTCGAATCTTTCCGGTTCCCTCTGTCTCCACATAACCAAGCGGAAGCTTCATGATGTGGTTCATCATCGCGATACGCATATTTGTCTGCACGCGGAATGCTGCCTTATGGGAGCACATCAAAGCTCCGATATAAAGCACCATTGCGAGCAGGGCAAATCCTACCGCCTGCCATCCATACGATGTGATGTGTGTTGCTTTGGAATAGTCCGGTCTTACTTCCAAGACCTCTTTTATGATGCGCCACACATCATAAAACGGAATCAGCGCAACCCATGCACTGATTGCTGCCAGGACGCAGGATGCATAGGAAAAATACTTATGCTTCCCGGCAATTTTCATAAGTCTTGACAATGCACTTTGCTTTTTTGCCTTCATGACAAAACCTCCTTGAACGTTTATTTTGAGTTAGTTTTTGCTAACTTGTATTTTATTTTTTTGGCAGTGCACATCGCTATGCACTGCCTGTTATTCCAATCCAAAAACAGCTTTCCAGCCTGCGAAATTGAAGATTTGTACATTCTTCATAAAGGCTGCTGCCTCATCGTATGGCTTGTCGTGTGTCAGCACCTCGTAGATATACTGCCAGCCGGTTCTACAGAATACGTGGATAAAAAATTCATCCGCGGTCGCATTCTCATTTGCATACTGCTTCGCAAATATGTTGTAATACTGCTCCTCGATTGCCGCGAGCTTATCAAAGTAATCTTCATATTCTGTCCCCGCCGAATGGCAGAATAGAAGCTGAAATTCTTCCTTATACCCGTAGATATACGCCAATACCTGATCGGTTCCCTCGTTGCCCTCCTCGATGGCATGATCCATGTCCGGACACTCGGTTGCCTTCTGTATGCTCTGCATATACATCTCCATCAGACCATCTGCCGCTTCCTGTACGATTGCGGTGAAAAGTCCGCTCTTGTCGCCAAACCGGGTATATATGGAATTGGTACTGACTCCGCATGCCGCCGATATCCGCCGCATGCTGGCATCATGGAATCCATAGGTAAGGAATTCTTCCTTCGCTGCCTGAAGCAGGGATTCCGTCACACCGGCTGTCTCACGTCGCATGAGCTACTCCTTCTCTTCGTTAGTTGTTGCTGTTATTTATATTGTTTTATTTTTCATAACATCGTTATTATAACAGTGTTATTTTATTTGTCAATAGGTTTTTATATTATCCAACCATTACTTTCAACACGATCATCCCTGCCAGATATACGATTGCCAGCACATACACGACGCCATCCGCACGTACATATCGAAGCGGATACATCTTCGTTCTCGGTCTGCCAGCCTGATAACAACGTGCTTCCATCGCAAGTGCCAGATCGCCCGCCCGTCCAACTGCAGATGCAAAAAGTGGCATCAGAATCCGTCCGGTACGTTTCAACTTCTGGAACACATTTCCTGCCTCGAAATCCACGCCTCGTGCCGTCTGTGCCTTCATGATCCGGTCCAGCTCTTCGATCAGAATCGGAATGAAGCGGAGCGTAATCGACATCATGAGTGCAATCTCATGCACCGGTACATGAATCTTTGTAAGCGGATGAAATGCTTTCTCCAGGCCGTCCGTCAGCTCGGTCGGCGTCGTTGTGTATGTCATAAGTGACGACCCCAAAATCAGCTCCATCAACCGCACAACACGGACAACCGCCTGCATGATTCCTTCCCGGTAGATGTGAATAAACTTCCACTGGAAATACAGCATTTCTCCTTTTCCGAAAAACACATTTACGATACAGATAAATACCAGCAATATCCACACCGGCTTTAGCCCCTTGATCATATATCGAAACGGCACCTTCGATATCACGATACATGCAATCAATACTACGCCTGCCACCGCAAATACGATCAAACTTTTGCTAAGAAACAGCCCGATGATATAGAGAAGCGTTGCGAATAACTTGACACGCGGGTCCAGATGATGAATCGGAGAATCCGAAGGATAATATTGTCCAATTGTAATATCTCGAATCATAAATTATCTCCCTGCTTCCTTTCATCCAATCTGTTCTCAGTATCAACGCTTTTTCTTCCTGCTGTACTGTTTGTGCAATTACCAAGATAATCGAGCAGCTCTTTCTCTCGAATCACGTTCTGTGGAATTTGGTACCCGTTTGCGCGCAATTTGTCCGCCAGTTTCACAGTTTCCGGTACATCCAGTCCACAGTCTGCAAGCGTCTCCCGCTTGGCAAATATCTGCGCCGGTCGGTCATCCAATATCTTCTTTCCATCGTCCAACACAATAATCCGGTCTGCGTATTCCGCCAGGTCCTCCATACTATGCGAGACAAGTAAAACTCCGATTCCCTGCTCCCGGCTCATCCGCCGGATCCGGTCGAATATTTCGCGCTTTCCTGCTGCGTCTAATCCCGCTGCCGGCTCGTCCAATATGATATATTCCGGATGCATCGCAAGCACACCTGCAATCGCCACACGCCGCTTCTGTCCGCCCGATAGCTGCAATGGCGATGCTTGATAATATTTCTCTGGCAGGTCAACAAACCGAAGTGCTTCCTCCACACGCGTCTCGCATGCTTCCCCGGTCAAGCCCTGCTTACTTGGTCCAAATGCGACATCCTCCCACACGGTATCGCAGATCATCTGATGCTCCGGATATTGGAACACCATGCCAACCTTACTGCGCAGATAATTCCCAGAATATCCCTTTGCATGAATATCCTTTCCCTCAAATGTAACTGTTCCGCTGGTCGGTTTCAGCAACCCGTTCAGGAGTTGTATCATGGTGGATTTACCAGAACCGGTATGTCCGGCAAGTCCAACAATCTCCCCCTTGCCAAGCGACAGATTCACGTCGTCTAAAGCAACCTTCTCGTACGCTGTTCCCAAGCTGTAAATATAGCTTACGTGTTGCAGAGAGAGGAGAGCTTTATCTTTTTCAAATGTGTCAAGCGCATCTATTTTACACTTATCTCTTTTTTCACCTGCACCCGATTGCAGATTTGCCGCACTTCCCATTGCCTGCTGCACCCGGTAAGAAAGCGGTGCCTCCATCCCCATCTCCGCAAGCAATGCATCCGCTCCGAAGAATTTCTCTGGTCTTCCATCAAATCGCATCTGTCCGTCCGCAAGCAGAATCACCCGGCTCGCAAGTGCCGCCTCTTCCATATCGTGGGTGATCAGAATCACAGTCATTTCCTGTTCCTGATTCAACCGCTGTAACGCTTCCATCACTTCTTTCCGCCCTTTCGGATCAAGCATCGCAGTCGGCTCGTCTAAGACGATATAATCCGGGTGCATCGCAAGAATTCCTGCAATCGCAATCCGCTGTTTCTGTCCACCCGACAGATGGTTTGGTGCCGTCTTTCTCCGCTTCCACATCCGCACCTGTTCGAGTGCCTGCTTCACACGTGCCACGATGATATCTGACTCCATACCCAGATTCTCCGGGCCGAATGCAACCTCTTCTTCCACATTTGCCGCCACCATCTGATTGTCCGGATTCTGGAACACCATACCGACGCGCTGGCGGATCTCATACGTCTTATCCGCATCCTTGGTTCCCATCTCATCTACGGTTACCGTACCTTCTGACGGTCGAAGGATTGCATTTAACTGCTTCGAGAATGTTGTCTTGCCGGAACCATTTCTGCCAAGCAACGCGATGAATTCACCTTTTTTAATTGTAAGATCTACACCTTTTAAGATTTCCTCCGTCGCGATCACGTTTCCATCGACATCGCGCTTTTTATATTGAAATCTCACCTGTTTTGCCCGTATCACCGTCCGGTCCTCCATACTGTGAAATAAATTTATTGTGGTTCTTGCTCCATCCACATCTTCTTCAACCGCGCCTTATCTACTTTCCCGCTTGTGTTCTTCAGCAATGCCTCCAGCACAATCACACGCTTCGGAATCTCAAAATCCGCCAACTTTTCCTTCAACTGCTGCCGCAGATTCTCTGGCACGTCCGTGCCTTCCACCGTCACAAATGCACTCACGATCTCCGCCGGCATGTCCGCATCCTTTTCCTTCGGAAGCAGAACGACCGCCGCCTCTGTGATACCGGCGACTTCCTCCAACGCATTTTCAATCTTCATCATCGACACCTTGCGTCCACGCACGCCAACGATATCATCCGTCCGTCCAAGGAAATAGAAATTCCCCTGCAAATCCATCCGCCCGCTATCCTTCAGCGAATACGGCACGGTAATATTCTCCACGTGAAATGCATTGTCCACGTACATTTCATCATCCTGTATGAACACCCGCACTCCCGGAAATGGCTTACCGATCAGGTTCCGCTCTTCCGTCATATCCGCGGACTTCACGTACGTGATATAATTCAGCTCGCTCGCACCGTAATATAATGTAATCTCCGTATTCGGAAATATCTTCTTCAACACTTCCGCATCCTTTCGCCCAAGGCTCTGCGAGCCCGAAATGATCGTGCGGATATTCGCATTTACGCCTTTAAATACGCGAGGCAGCATAAGTAACTTGGACGGAATCAGGTAAATGCCGTTCGCCCTTTCGCACGCCATCACCTGCTCCCATTTACCGGGCAGAAATACATCCTCCGCAATCAGCGTGCCGCCTGCCGCAAGCTGTGCCATATAGAGATTCAGATTCCCGGTAAATGCAAGGCTTCCCTGCACGAACAGGCGGCTGTCCGCATCCACGCCAAACACTTCATTCTGAACCGTGAAGAAATCCGCCCAACTTTCAAAGCTTCGGAATAAAATCTTCGGAATCCCGGTTGTCCCGGATGTCATCACTGCCATTACCGCTCGTTCCGGCACGGGCGTATCAAACAGCGGATCTGTCACTTCGAGTTTGCTGTCCACCGGCACAATGACCGGTACCTGATTCGTTCCCGCACACGCCAGAAATAAGATCAACTGTTTCAGGATTCCGGTCTCCCGGATCGGGTACAGATGTTTTTCTGCAACCTGTGGAAGATGCGCGCGTGCATCCTGCACAAGCACATAGAGCTTTCCGTATGTATAGCGATCACCATTGATGATGATTGCGTCTTTGTCCGATGGTTGTTTTGTCAGATAATCAATATACTGCATGTTACATTCCTCCCGCCCGCAGCAACAGCGCATGTCCGATGCCGCCGGCTGCCGCAATGCTGCATACTGCATAGCCCGGTGTCTCCTGCAGCGCCCGGCATGCATGTATCGTAATGATGCCTCCTGAGGCGCCATATGGATGTCCATATGCGAGCGCCCCACCATACCGGTTGTAATGGTCAACTGCTTCCGGATAGGCACGCGCAAAAAGCTCATCAATTACTGCAAATGCCTCATTACATTCAAATACCGCGATATCTTCCGCCGTATGTTTCGTCTTGGCAAGTAATTTCTGAATGGCAAGTATTGCTGTCTCCGGGCTTTTGTCCGGGTTCCCGCCAACCGTTACGGAATCAACGATTTCCGCAAGCGGTGTCAGATTATGCTCCTTTACATACCGCTCCGATGCCACCATCAAAAATGCCGCACCATCATGCATCAAGCATGTATTTCCGGCTGTTAGTATCGCTCCGTCCGGCAAAAGCGGTGGTAGCTTATCTAAGAATCGTTCACTTATGCGATCCCTGATACCCGCGTCTGCAGTTGCCCCCTGCACGCCGACCAGATATGGTTCTAGCACGCCAGCTTCTCTTGCCTGTTTTGCGAGAGAATGTGAACGTAATACCCATTTATTTAATTCCTGTCTGGTCATCTGCACATCCAGTGCCACACGCTCTGCGCCGCGGATCATCGCATACGGATCATGCTCGCCCGGTGCAAATTTTGCGACGGAATAAAAGGATTCCTCGCCTCCATAGCGTTCATAGTCCGGATGATTCCGGTTATACGCACGTCGCGGTGCCGTTGACGAACTATCCACGCCACCTGCCACAATCAGATCTGCCTGTCCACTTCGGATCTTCGCCGCGGCAATCGTCAGTGCTTCCAATCCCGATCCACACTGCATATCCACTGTGTACGCGGGAACCGCCTGTGGGAAATGTGCCGTAAGCGTTGCCAGTCTGCCAATATTTCCACTGGCTCCAACTCCATTTCCGACGATCACCTCATCGACAGTCTGACGTACATCTTCCGGTACAAGCGCACAGAGTACCTCCGCCGCAAGCACCTCGGCTGGCAGATGTTTATACATTCCATTTTCGACACCGATATAGCTGCGGCGCCCGTCTATAATATACGCATGTTCCATACGATTTCCCTATCCTCTCGTTTACATTCATAGATCTGCTTTCCGCGTTCGGTTCTTGCCTCCACCTGCAGCTTCTCATCTACATATACCGGTTTTTCAAAACGGAATCTGCAAATAAACGTTTTGCTATCCGGCATTCCCGCCTGCATCTCATTTTGCGTTTCCACCTGCACACCTGCCTGCATCTCGTTCTTCATTCCCGCCTGCAACTCTACATCAGTTTCCGTTTCCGGCTGTTTTTTCATCCACATATCAAGCATCCTCTCCACCATCAAAAGCCCCGGCACAACCGCATGCGCCGTCCGGTGAATCGAATTCGTATCGCCTACGGCATCCACAAATCGAAGGATATCGGAATGCGTAAATGAAAACGTTTTTTCCCCGCCTGTGTCCGCGTTTTCTTCCGTTCCGACCGAATGGCGTAGATTCATCCGCTGTTCTTCCAGCTTTGATTTCTCGACATTCATGGCCATATTTTTTTCCATACCTGCTTGTTTGCTAGTAACTGCCCCCTGCACCTCCGGCCTTACCACATGCAACTCCAGCTGATACACGATTCCATCCTCTTCTATCTGATTCCGCATAACCGCAAAGCTTGCAGTTTTCTTCACAATCTCGGACTTGCAGGAATTTTGAATTTTGATTTTCTGATTTTGAACTACTGTCAGATCATTCCCACAGCCAAATTCTGTGCCTGATACGCGTTCTCCTGCCGCTCCCCGCTGCGCATACACACACGCCCCGATCATCCAACCATCGTATCCATCAAGCATATGAAAATCAGCCAGTTGTTCAAATATTTTTTCAAATTTGTTCTTCATTTTCTCACTCAATGTTTCCTATTATATTTCCCAAAGTTTGCAATGTCAACTTTTCTCTCTATTTTAGGTTGACATTCTTATTTTCATCTGCTATTCTACATCATGTACCTGCTATGAATTCAACAATAGCATGGCTATTATAACAGAAACTATGGAGAAAAAGAAATGGACACAAAAACAAAAAGCAAATTTTCAACCTACTCAATTGTCATGATGGCACTTTTCGCAGCCATCCTGTGTGTATCCGCTTATATCAGCATCCCGCTGCCAAACGGAACACACATCACTCTTTTGAATTTTGTAATCACCCTGATTGCACTTGTATTTCCACTTGCAGAATCCTTCTTCATCGGACTGATCTGGATGTTACTCGGACTGGTCGGTGTTCCGGTATTCGTTGGTGGACAGGCAGGTCCGGGATATTTATTTGGCACATATGGCGGTTTTTCCTTCGCCTTTATCTTCATCGCCATTTTGATTCCGATCTTTCGCGGAAAGAAGTACAATCGTATCCGTTATACTATTGTCGCTATGTTATCCGCTGTTCTCGTTGATGCAGTCGGTTCTCTCTGGATCATGATCGCATCAGGTTGCAGTATCAAGGCTGCTTTTGTAGCCGGTTTTCTTCCTTTTATTGCACTTGATCTTGTGAAAGCAGTCGTTGCTGCACAGATCGTACCAGCATTCCGAAAACTAATTTATCTGCGTAGAGAGGTCGAGGACGAGGATTAACATAAATCGAAACTCCCTCCCCTCAAAGAACTTGAGCCGTTGCAATCGCAACGGCTCTTTTTCATTCCTATCAATTATCACTTTCATCTGTACTTACTGTATTAGTTCCGGCTTCGTCCGCAATCACAAAACTCACTTCATACGTTTTGCCCATCGCATCACCGACGTTCTTCACATACTGCTCTAACAGCTCCTGTGCCCGCTGCTGCGCCTGCTGCAACAGGGATTCATCCGACTGGACATTCTCCAGCATATTTTCCTGTGCAGTCTTGATTGCTTCCGTCTGATCGTCCGCATTGATCTTCTCTGCGCCAAGTCCTTCACGGGTTGTGTAATAGGAGTCTTCATTTAACGACGTCTGATCCACCTGACAGCTAAGCACCTCTGCCTTTGGCATCGTGATCGTTACCTGATCGCCATCTACCTGCATATCCAGATTCGCAATGTCCACACCGAGCTTTACGATGCCGGAATACTCGATCCAAAGCTCTGCCGATGTATCCCACCACAGAACTTCCTTTTCCTTCGTCAGCTTTGCCACATTATGATAATAACATTTGAGTGTTGCCAGCTCACAGATTGTCTGCATCTGCGTAATGCTCAATTCTTTCGTTACTTCTTCACCTTTTTTTCCACATGCAGTGAACAGCATAATAACTGCAAGACAAAGGACTACGAATTTTTTTAATTTCTTCATTTGTTTCTCCTCCTTCGTCCCCTACTGAATCACCAGTTCATACGACTCATCCTGATTCTCTATGATCGGCATGAGCAGTGCCTTGACTGTATTCTCACAATTTTCTTTCGCCATCTGTAAGAACACTTCATTTCCCCGGCATTCAGAACCTGCATCTGCGATACATGCCGCATACGCTTCCTCGGATACATCTGCCGTGTTCGCACTCTTCTTGACAAACATATAGTCAAGCGAAGCCATATCGACATCAATCTGCTTGACCTGCAACTGCGGCAGCGTCACAATGATTTTCTTCGCCTGCCCTTCTCCGACATTGTCATCGATCTGAACATCAATATCTGCCATGTTGATACTTGCCTTCACTTCGGCCTCATAAGAGACATAGTAGGCAACCTTCGTCGGATGATTCTTCTGCGGCACCTCTGCCACACCGTTGTAGGTAATCTCACAGACTGATAAATCATCTATCTGCAACACCTGTTCTAGCTGGCTGCTTGTAAGGATCGTCGTCTCTACCTTCGGTTTCAACCCGAACCATCCAAGCTGCTTTGCAAGCTTATAGCCAACCACAACCAGAATAACTACGACCGCTAAGATGATCACCCACTTCAGAAGCTTTGTTACATCGCGGGCAGAAAGCTTCTGTCCTTTATCTTTATTCCTTTTGTGTTTGTTCTTCCTGCCCTGTTCTTGCATCCCAGTCTCTTTTGCTGTATCTTCTTCGATTTCGTTCATTCCGGATTTGCCCATATGTCGTCTCCTTATGCTTATTTTTCGCTTTCATCCGTATCGTTCACTTCTGCTCTCATATATAGCATATATACCCGCCTACTGTAGCGACACCTTATCTCCATCAATCTTAAAACAGCCAAAGCTCTTCAGGAAGCTGGAAAATTTGCTGTATCCATATTTCTTGATACTGAAATTCCGGTTCTCATTTTTTAACGTACTGTTTAAGAGTCCCATATTGCTGTTCTTCTGTGGATTCTTCTTCAGAATCTGAATAATCTGCTCCTCAATTTCCCTCTTCGGTACAACATCATCGATAATCTTCACATAATTCTGACGATTCTGGGAAATGACCTCGAAATTACCAAATGCCTCATTTATAAATGTTGTAAGCTTCGAGTACCCATAATTCCGCACATCGAAATCAGAGAAACGCGCCTGTAATTTGCTTCCAATCTCGCCGACATGCGTCAGTTTATTATTATCAGCATTGCCATCAATGATATCATAGATTACCTTCTGAATAGACTTAATGCTTGTAATATTCGAGCTGTTTTCATTTTTCTCGGTTGATACTTTCGCAACATTTTTCTCATCCGTGACCTGTGAGATATCTTCGCGAATGAGCGCATCCAGCATCTTGAAGCTCGTACACGCCTTGACAAATGCTTCCGGCGTCTTGTTCTCACCCATGCCGACTACTTCCTTACCAGCCTCTCGCAGACGCTCTGCCAGCCGGGTAAAATCACTGTCACTCGACACCAGGCAGAATCCATCCAGATTTCCAGTATAGAGCAGATCCATCGCATCAATAATCATCGCCGAATCCGTCGCATTCTTACCCTGGGTATAGGCGAACTGCTGGATCGGAACGATGGAATTTCGAAGCAAAGTTGCTCGATTCCATCCATTGACACTTCGCGCCCAGTCCCCATAGATTCTTCGCACCGTTACCATACCACGGTCCGCCAATTCATCAAAAATTGTATCTATATATTTGGCAGATACATTATCCGAATCAATCAATAATGCATATCGTTTTTCTTCACTACCCATCGTTACTCCTCATCCTTATATCCCTGTTCCAGCCGTACTTCAAATTCGCTTTCCGGCATCGGCTTATCAAATACATATCCTTGCACAATATCACAGCCAACCTGTCTTAAATACCGTAACTGTTCCTTCGTCTCTACCCCTTCTGCAATCGTCTTCTTCCCGAGCTTGCGCACCAGATCAACGATACTGACAAACATTACCATGTCCGTCTCCTTGCCCGGATATTCTGTCTCCATTGGAATAAATGACTTATCAATCTTAATCACATTCAGATCTACCTTCTTGATCATGTTCAAGGATGAATAACCGGTTCCAAAATCATCAATCGAAGTTGCGATACCTTCGCTGCGAAGTCCATCGACAATCTCCGACATAATCTCATAGTTCTGAAAATCCTCACTCTCTGTCAGCTCAATCTCGATATAACCATGATCGATACCGTACTTGTCAATCACATTGACGATCTTTTTCACCAGATAATCTTCCTCCAGATGTCTTCTGGAGAAATTCACAGAGATACACGGAACCGTCTTTCCTTCATCCAGCCGCTTGCGGATAAACCGACATGTTTCTTCCAATACATAATAATCAAGCCTGCACACGCTTCCTTCCCGTTCAAGCTGTGGAATAAATTGCATCGGTGGAATCAGTCTGCCCTCATGCATCCAACGTACCAACGCCTCTGCACCACAGATTTTGTTCGTATTGGCATCGACCTTCGGCTGATAATAGACCACAAATTCATGTGCCTCGAGCGCAGGAAGAAAGCTTGCAATGATTCCCTGTGCCTCCATTATTTTATTCTGGATCTCTGTCGAATAAAATGCAACCGTTCCGCTGCCCTTCTGTCTGGCAGCCTGATATGCAATACTTGCGCGTGCCATAACATCTCGCGGTGCCCGGATATCATCCAGCTTACCGACACCGATCGTCGCCCCGAATACAAACTCTTTTTCCTTGATTTCGGTTCGATGATACAGCCGGAGATTCTGGAGCTTCGATAAAATAATTTCACTCCGTTCATTCTTCACCAACGCGACAAAATTATCGCCACCCAGACGCGCGACAATCTCATCATCCAGCAACATCTTATCTACCATTCCGGCGTAATTGCGTAATATAACGTCCCCCTCTTCATAAGGGAAAATCTTATTCACATATTTGAAATTATGCACATTGAAGAAAAATACCGTGTATGTATGAATCTGTCCGGTCGCTAACTGTTTGCCAATAAACTGCATAAACGCCTCCGGATTCGCAACACCGGTTGCCATATCCGTCAGCAATACGCCGCGCAGTAATCCCTGCATCATAACACGGCTAAACTGAATATATATCTCCTTCAGCAAAATCTGCTGCGTATCCTGTTCTTCCTTTGAGTAGTCCACATCCTCACACGGATAAACGGAAAACGTCATTGTTCCGCCATCCGGCAGTACAAATACCTGATGCTTTGCTTTTCCATATGCTCCCTTCTGATTATCAAATAATTTTCCAACCCGATGCTCCCCGTGCGGACGGATCTTAGATACCGGAGCATCCAGCTCATATTTCACTTTGCCAAGCTTCAGATCGTCTGCAACAATCGCAAGTGCCTGCACCACATCTTCCTCACACTGTTCGAAGGTCTGAACCTCCCGGTGCAAGACTTCTGTAAATGCTTTGTACTTCTCATTGAACTCCAACTTTTCACACATTTTTTATTAAACTCCCTGTTTTCCTCTATCCCATTATGCAAACAACGTCTCTACCTGTGCAGCATCAAATACCACATGTCCTGCATGCTCTACCTCGATCTGATACAAGGCATTTGCTGCCAGATGTTCCGCCGCCTGCTCGATATCACGAATTCCCGTCGTATTCTCAAACTGATGGATCACCGCATCTAAGCCCGCATCTGTCACAACACACTCCTCTTCCCGAAGCCCGATGCGCTTCAGTACCTTCGGCATTGCGAACTTCGTGAATATAATCTTCTTTTCTTCAAATGTATAATCCGGAATATCAATCAACGCGAATCTCGACATGATCGGTGCACTGATATCTTCCTTGTTGTTTGCCGTTGCAATCGGGTAAACTCCTGTCGTTGGCACCATACATTCCATATAATTATCTGTAAATCCAAGGTTATCCAGAAGTGTCAGCAGCACATCCGCCGGATTTCCGTTTCCCTTGCCGGATGCCGCCTTATCCAGCTCGTTGATGATAAATACCAGATTCGATTCGCCTGCATTCGAGAACGCTTCCATGATAATTCCAGGTTTCGCATTTGCATAGATTCGCGAACTTCCCGTAAGCTGCTCCGGATCCTTAATGGAACTCATATCGAGAGTTGTCCAAGGCAGTTTCAGAATCCTTGCTACCGCATATGCAATCTGAGATTTTCCGGTTCCTGCCGGTCCTACCAGAAGAAGTCCATACGCCGGTAATGTATGTGTCCGGTTGATCTGGATGATCGTCTCCATGATTCTCTGTTTTACACGCTCTAATCCGTACAGCTCTTCATCTAAGATTTTCCTTGCCCACACCGGATCTATCGCCTCGAAATAATTGCTCTTCCACTGCACGTTCAGCATAATAGAAAGAGCACGCTGTGCATGTCTGCGTTCCTCCTGTGACACCTCACTCGAACGAGCAACTGCAAGATTCCGCCGTGCCCACAGACGGATATTGTCCGGCATCGTCTTACCTGCACACATCATGAAATCAGAAATGCTCTGCAGACTTGTGAGCTTCATCTCATCGCCGACTTCGTCCGCGTCCTCGTCCTCCTCGACTTCCTCTGCCGCACTACTTGCAAGCAGGCGCTCGATCATGAACTGCAGGAAACCATCCTCTGCGGACAACTTTGTCGCACCGCCATATGCAGTCTCCCGGATCTTATAGACGGCATAGCCATCCTCCATGTTCTGTCCAGACAGACGGATTGGAATCCGGTTATCGCCGAGCCATTTGATCAGACTGATAAACCGCGCATCCACGCGCAGAATATCTGCCGACCATGTTCCATCCGTATCGTTAAACTCAAACGCCGTCCGCTTACTCTGATTTGCAAACATACCGGACGCATGATGTGACCACTGCCGTTTCGTATTATCTAACACTAAGATTGGTTCTTCCGGTGTTTTCTCTTTTGCATCGGAAAGAAATGATGTATATGTACAGACAGGCTTCGCCTGCTCCTTCGATGAGCTTGACGAGCTTGAAAAATCAAAAACTGGCATAATAAAATTTCCCTTCTTATTTATAATAGTCTCTAGTTCCCCTACATCCTATAAAACCACATTTTCGTCAAATTTACAATATACAGATCATAAATTTGTCAGTTTTTCACAGTAAACAGAAAGAGCACACCATTTACGATGTGCTCCTGTCTTTCTTCGTCCAAATCCCTGGTTCATTCTTTCTTATATTGTAATTGCAGCCGCTCAATTTCTGCCTGCACAAGCGAAACAACTGACTCCGGGGCTACAATTTTCGCTCCATCGCCAAGTCCCATTACCCAGAATACAAACTGCCGACTGACTGCAACATCCACATTTACTGTGAACTGCTTTTCGCCCTTCGGAATCAAATTTACATCCCTGCCAAACCGGTCCAGAATCACGTTTGCCAATTCATTATCACATAGCAGCTTGACACGCTCTTCCGTTCCCCCAAACATGCCAAACATCTTCTTATCATAGACAGCCGTGTCAAACTCATTAAAGACTTCCCTGCCAAGTCGCTTTTCTTCTGTCATCTGAATATCCAGCATCTTATCCACCCGGAAATGCTTGATTTTCTCCTCCTGCTCGTCATACGCAACCAGATAATAGTTCCCATCACTGCAAGTAAGCGCCCAAGGGCTTACCTTATAAAATGCACCACCCTTACGAAGCTCCGCCTCCTTCTTCACATTCCACTGAAAATAATGGAACTGGATCTGTGAATTTTCTGAGATTGCAGCATGCAGATGATCTACATTTCGATAGATACTGTCATTCATCGTTTTTACACGTCCTGCGACAAAAACCTGTCGTTGCAACTGTGATGCCTCGAACTTTCCCGCAAGCTTTTCAATCTTTTTTATCAGTTCATTCGTCTTTTTCTTTGTAATGAATTTCGCGGACTGCACAGAATCCACTAGAAGCTTTAATTCCGGCAGTTCAAACGGACGGTTGGCAACATAATAACTGTATGTACGATCCTTCTGCACCCGTTTGATGTCCATTCCAAACGATCGGAGACATTCAATATCATCGTAAATACTCTTCCGTTCCGCCTTGATCTCATGCTTCGTCAATTCATCAATAATCTGTGCCGTAGTCACGCGATGGTCTTTATCTGTCTGTTCTAACAGAAATTTCCGAATGTATAACAATTTTAATTTTTGATTTTCCGATTTTGCCATCGCTTGTACTACTCCATATCCTCTAATTCATCGATAGCATCCCAATAATTCTCCATCCATGCCGCCTGCTTTTCAAAATCAACCGGCACTTCAAGCACTTCTTCCATCGACATAACCGTCCCCGGTGCATACAGCAAACCATCTGCACCTACGATTGCCAGTCCACCGACATCCAGCTTACGTGTATACATCAAGGCATCTTCCATCATCACGATCATTGTCTCTCCGGTATCTGCCTCCAATACGACACGCACCATCGGTTCCTGTCCTTCCGGTCTACCCTCGCAGCCAAAATCTTCCTCATCAATTCGAATTATCTTGTATATCTGTTCTTCCATATAATCTCCCTGGCATATGGCTCTCTATCTTATACATATCACGTTTCCTCATTTCCCATATGCGCCACCGACAGTTGCATCAGTCCACACGCTTCTTACCCCAGAAAAATAACGCTACCGTACCCGGTCCTGTATGGCTGCCGATCGTTGTACCAATGTGATTGATCTCTACCCTTCCATTTAACTTCGGGAACTTCGCTTCGATCAGATCCGCAACTGCCCGTGCATCGTCATAGCAGGCAGACTGTGAGATATAACATTTGCCGGAATAATCCAATCCATCCTCGGCACATTCCTCCATCCGGTCTACGATTGCCTGAATTACCTTTTTCTTTGTACGGATCTTATACCGTGGAATCAGTTTTCCCTCATAGTCCACATTCAAAAGTGGGCAGATATTCAACACCGAACCAATAAATCCAGCCGTCTTTGTTACTCTGCCGCCCTTAATGAAGAATGTCAGATCAGAAGTGAAAAACCAATGATTCAGATTCAGCTTATGTTCCTCTACAAAATCGCGAACCTCATCAATCGTCTTCCCGTGTGCCCGAAGCTCCGACAACTTATCCATCAACAAACCGTATCCCGAAGATGCCGCCAGGGAATCAACAACATAGATCTTACGATCCGGGAACTCCTCCTGTAGCGTCTCCTTCGCGATATTCGCCGAATTGATAACACCACTGATTCCAGATGACAGACTCACATGCAGGATATCCAGTCCCTGCTCTAAGAATGGCCGGAAATATTCTTCGAACTCCTCTGCATTTACCTGAGAAGTCTTTGTATCTGCGCCATTTGCCATACGGGAATAAAACTCGTCAAACGGAATGCTGACCCCCAGATTATCCTCGTACTGCTTTCCATCCAGTTCAAAGTGAAAACATATATATTTTACATCTATCGCATCAAAATGCTCTTTCGAAAGATCGGCTGTTGAACAACAGCTAATTACATAATTTTCCATAATTCCATCCTCTCCTTGAGTGCATATATTTTATTGTCCCTATGGAACAGTCCTACTGTTATCATAGCTAATTTCATACCAAAAATCAATTGCTATTCCAACCTTCTGTCCTTAATTCTGCCCGAATTTGAATCTGTCTAATCGTAACCAGTTTCACAAGACGTCCTGCTAAAAATGCGATGACTAACAACATCGCTCCCAATAACGGCATGGACGTAACGATTATTCCGCCAATCACCGCACTACACACATAGATACCCTCTATAATTTTATTACTGTTTACATATTGTCTCATTTTCATACGCGTCCTTTCTTTCAGTCAAATCTCATCGATCCCGCTTTGTTGTACTCATCTTACCCTTTTATGTGTACAAAAAAACTCCCACGCAAGAAATTAATGAATTTTCTATTAAATTTTTATTTATCTCTATAATTTCCGTCCATATATGGTACAATATCTCTAATTTATTTTATGAAAGAAACCATTAAAGGGGGTATTTCATGAGTAATATCATTGATTATATGAAATGGCGTGGAGACCTGACTTTTGCACAGGATTCCTTTAATGAAATTGACAACCTGATTCTGTCGCAATTAGTCTATGTAGAACTGAATAATATTGTTCCCGGGGACGAAGAACCGACGATCTCTCTGCTCGACGCAGCCAAACTGTTTTTCAAGCAGAATAACGAACAGGAATTACTCGATCATGTCTCCATGACCAAAAACGCGATTCTGGTATTTAAAGAAATGGCGAAAAGTGTACGTTTTAAAAATGTACAATTATCCCGCTATGTAAATGATATCAATGAACAGGAGCAGTCACAATTTTCTGCTATCACGATCAAATTACCAGACAACAGCACCTATATTGCATTTTCAGGAACAGATGCAACGCTTGTCGGCTGGCATGAGGATTTTAATATGCTTTATCTAAAGCAGACACCGGGACAGGAAAAATCACTGGCTTATTTAAATGCCCTTGGGAATCTGGACACTCCGCTTCGTCTGGGAGGACATTCCAAAGGTGGAAACTTCGCTATCTATGCTGGAATGTATTGCGAAAAATCTCTGCGTGATCAGATTATCGCTATCTACAACAACGATGGACCAGGATTTTCGAAAGACGTTGTGGCAAGTGCAGCATACCAGAATCTATTGCCCCTTATTACAACGATTGTCCCAGAATCCTCTGTGGTTGGGCGGTTATTTGAACATCAGGAAGATTATGTTGTTATTAAGAGTGAAAATAAGGGATTAAAACAGCATGACGCCATGTCATGGGAAGTGCTTGGAAATCATTTTGTACACGCTGTTACACCTGCCAATCAAAGCCTGCTTGCAAATCAGGCAATCCGGGAATGGATTGCGTTAATCCCAAGAGAAAAGCGCAAAGAAATCGTAGAAGCTGTTTTTCAGATTTTGGACGCAGCCGGTATTGAGACCGTCGACGATTTTCTTACATTGAAATTAAAAGATATCCGTACAATCATTCAGACAAAAAAGAAATTGCCACGCGAGACAAGTGATTCCATCTCTGACGCGGCATTCCTATTGATTAAAATTATGATCAAAACCTTTACCTCAACCTAAAACAATCTTCCATGCCTCTGTCAGCTTCTCGAGGTTCCAGCTTGCATTTGCCGGACTGGTAGAAGGCAGACAGATGGCATTTCTTTTTGTCTGCGGATAAATATATCGCTGATATAACTGCTCTGCCTTTTTCCCGTTCACAAAGATCTGTTCTATCTTTGTGGTTTCTAAGATTTTTGAAATCGGATTCGGAACGACATTCCGAATTGAGCTATCGGAAGAACCAGTAATCTCACATTGTCCGATCACATCCCACACAGCAATTCTATGTTCCAATAAAAATGCTTTCTTCTCCTCTATCGTACCAGGTACCTCTGCCTGAAATACATTTGCAAGCACTTTCCAAAAACGATTCTGCGGATGTCCATAAAAGAATCCTGCCTCTCTCGATTTGACTGAAGGAAAGCTCCCCAATATCAAAATACGAGAATGTTCATTATACACTGGTGAAATTGTATGTATCTGATGCTGCTGTTCCATACCTCTCCCTCGGGGACGCTTCTTTTGTCACAAGAAGTGTCCCTCTGTCTCATGTTATAATACAAAAAAAAGACCTCATCGGTCTTTTCTTTCTGTACCTTCAGAACTTCATACAAAGATCTTATATCTAACCCTTAACAAATCATCTTTCCGTTCTCAAAACCTCTAAGGATAAG
>ULVI01032325.1_pt1 | contig 76901 bp, 92 predicted proteins | sample 1959331 | NCBI WGS metagenome assembly ULVI01 (sample SAMEA4835782, study PRJEB28245) | human gut metagenome | biome: gut microbiome; material: fecal sample | place: Denmark | collected 2008 | reverse complement strand
CCGGCGGGTCCGCCGCCGATAACGGCAAGGTCAAAGATATCCATAGACGCTCCTTTCGCTTTTTTTCAATTATATCCGAATTTTGCCCTGCGGTCAATCGAACGCTCTGTTTTTTGTTGACTTTGAAGGCTGTAAGCATTAAAATTATCGTTGTATAAAATCTTTTGCTGTGAGGTATTCGATGAAAACACCGGCTTATCACAAATCTCTTGAAACGCTCCATGTAAACTGCCTTGAGCCGCGCGCTTATTTCATTCCCTTTGCGGATGAAAAGACCGCCGCTTCGCGCGAGCGCAGTGAGTCCGATTATTTTGTTCCGCTCTGCGGCGAGTGGGATTTCCGCTTCTTCAAAAGCTTTGAAGATGTCCTGCGCGAGCCGCCCGAATATGTCGGCGAGAGAGGATTTGATAAAATATCCGTACCGCGCAGCTGGCAGACCTATACCGACCGCGGCTACGATGTCCCGCTTTACAGCAACCTTGAATATCCTTTCCCGACCGACCCGCCGTTTGTCCCGGATGATAACCCCTGCGGGCTCTATGTCAGAAAATTTACGCTCGATGAAAAGCTCTCTTCACGCGATTTATTTTTGAATTTCGAGGGCGTGGATTCCTGCTTTTATGTCTGGCTCAACGGAAAGTTGGTCGGCTTCAGCGAGGTCTCGCACTGCACGAGCGAATTTGACGTCACGGACTTCGCAGTCAGCGGCGAGAACACCCTCTGCGTGCTGGTTGTCAAGTGGTGCCCCGGCACTTATCTTGAGGATCAGGATTGCTTCAGATTCTCGGGAATTTTCCGCGAGGTCTATCTGCTCGCGCGCGGAAAAGAGAGACTTGATGACATCTTTGTCAAAAGCTATGTCTCCGATGATTTTAATTCTGCCAAACTTCGCGTTGAAGCGAAGCTCAGCATACCTTGCGAGGTAAAATATAAGCTCGTCGCGCCGAACGGTGCTGTTGTGTCCGAAGGCGTCGGCGGCGAAAAATTCAGCATAAGCGTCGATTCTCCCGTTCTCTGGAACGATGAACAGCCCGAGCTTTATGAACTCTGGCTGACCGTCGGCGACGAAGTCGTTCTGCTCGATACTGCGGTGCGCCGCTTTGAGATAAAGGACGGGATATGCCTTCTAAACGGAAAAGCGGTCAAGGCTCGCGGCATCAACCGCCACGACTCAAACCCCGTCACGGGTCACGCCGTCACGCTCGACGATATGATTGAGGATATTATGCTCATAAAGCGTGCCAACTGCAATATGATCCGCACGTCGCATTATCCCAACGATCCGCGCTTCCTCGCGCTGTGCGATAAATACGGCATAATGCTGACCGACGAAGCCGATATCGAGACCCACGGCATGGGCTACGACTGGGAGGGCGAATGGGACTGGACGCGCTGGTCGCATCTCTCGTCCGCTCCCGAGTGGCGCGAGGCTTATGTCGACAGGGCGAAGAGACTCTTCGAGCGCGACAAGAACCACGGCTGCGTCGTGCTCTGGTCGCTCGGCAACGAGTCGGGAGCGGGTGTCAACCATCGAGCGATGGCGCAGTATATCCGCTCGCGCGATGACCGCGCTCTTGTTCACTATGAAAACTCCCACCTCGAGTTCAAGGCTGTCCCCGAGGGCGAAAATTTTGCCGATATCTCGGATGTCGAGAGCCGTATGTACGCCGGCACGGAATATATAGAGAACTATCTCAATAATAAAGAATATAAGAAGCCTTTCTATATGTGCGAATATGTCTGCTCGATGAGCACGGGTGATGTCTATCCGTTCTGGGACCTTGTCGAGAAGTATGACAACAATTTCGGCGGCTGCATCTGGGAGTGGTGCGACCACGCGGTCAATGTCCCGGACAAAAATGGCAATGCACGCTATTTTTACGGCGGCGATTTCGGCGATTTCCCGAATAGCTCCATTTGCTGCATTGACGGACTCGTCTATCCCGACCGCACTCCGCGCCCCGGCTATTTCGATATGAAGCGCGTCTATCAGCAGTATTCGGCTGAATATAATGGCGATGGCAGCGTGACCGTCACGAGCCGCAGACGCTTTACTTCTCTCAACGATACGGCGATCCACTGGACTCTTTCAGAGAGTGGCAAGACTGTTTCAGAGGGCACTACCGCCGCGCTTTCAACACCCGCGCAGGGGAGTACGATTGTAAAGCTTTTTGACCCCGCAGATTTTGACTCGCTCCCGTCCTGCCTGCTGACTCTGAGCTTTGTCTCGACGAAAGATACCCCTTGGGCGGAAAAGGGCTTTGAAACGGGATTCGAGCAGTTTGTACTCAAGGACTATACGCCCTATGTGCCAAAAGACGGCAGAGTCGAGCTCAGCGAAAATGACCGCTTCGCGGTTATCAAGGCGGGAAATATCGCCTATACTTTTGATAAGCCCTACGGACGCATATCTTCTATAACCTGCGGCGGTAAAGAGCTGCTGAGCGCACCCGTTGAGCCGCAGATCTGGCGCGCGCCATGCTATAACAGAGGCTCGTCGGAAATGTGGAGACTCAAGAACTTCAGATATGCCGCGCAGAAAACATATTCCTGCCTCGTCTGCGAGACTGACGGCGGCGTGTGCATCAAGACGAAGATAGCAATCGGCGGCCCGTCCTGCCCGCCCGCTATCCACGCCGATGTTGATTACAAATTCACGTCCGACGGCTGTGTTACGCTCTGCTTTGACGGCGACGTTATCGAGAAATGCCCGATACTGCCGAAAGTCGGCTACAGGCTCTTCATGCCTGCGGAAAATGAAAGCGTCAGCTATTTCGGCTTCGGCCCGAAAGAAGCTTATGTCGACAGATACAAGTCTCAGCGTCTCGGACTCTGGAACACAACGGCGACGGATAATTTTGAGCATTATATCCGCCCGCAGGAGAACGGCGCGCATTACGGCACCCGTTTTGCCGAGGTCTATTCAAACGCGGCGGGACTCAGATTCGAGCCGTTCGGCATGGGACATTTCAGCTTCAATGCCCAGCATTTCACGGCACAGATGCTCGAAGATACGAAGCATGATTTTGAGCTTGAGCCCCTTGAAGATACCGTTGTCAGCCTCGATTGGCGCATGACGGGAATCAGCGAGGCGGAGTATCACAACGACCCTGAACGTGCGCTTCGCCGTATTGACGAAAAGAAACTCAATTTCGGCTTTGTTATAAGACCGTTTGAAAAATAAGACTTCACGGGAGAGATACAATGTTTCTGAAAGAACTGCTTGAGGGCACGACCGTTGCGGGTGATTATCCGCAGGCGGATATATGCGATATAGTCTACGACTCGCGCAAGGCAAGACCGGGCACGGCATTTGTCTGCATGAAAGGCGAGACAACTGACGGACATAAATACGCAAAGAGCGCATATGACCTCGGCTGCCGCGTGTTCGTTGCGGAAGAGGTGCTCAGCCTGCCCGATGATGCAATCGTGCTGATGAGCGAAAACACGCGCCGCGACCTCGCGCAGATGAGCATAAACTTCTTCGGCCACCCTGCGGATGAGCTGAAAATGATAGGTATAACCGGCACGAAGGGCAAGACGAGCATAACTTATATCCTGCGCAGTGCGCTCGAAAACTGCGGCATAAAAACAGGCGTTATCGGCACTATCGGCGCGTTTTACGGCGACAAAAAAATACCGACCGTCAACACGACTCCCGAATCATATGAGCTTCAGAAAATTTTGCGCGAGATGGCGGACGGCGGCTGCGAGGCTGTCTGCATGGAGGTCTCATCGATAGGGCTCAAGATGAGCCGCGTCCACGGAGTTGAATTCTATGCCGGGATATTCACGAATCTTTCGCCCGACCATATCGGCGGAAACGAGCATAAGACATTTGAAGAATACGCCTATTGGAAAAAGCAGCTCTATGTCCACAGCGGTTTCACTGTCGCTAACCGAGACGATGCGTTTTTTGATGATATCGCCGCCGCATCAAAAGGCGAGGTGATAAGCTACGGACTCGACGAAAAGTGCGATTACTATGCAGAGAATATAAATCCTCTGCGCCGCCCGGGCTTCCTCGGAATAGAGTTCGACTGCAAGAGCAGGTTCGACGCCCCGTGGCACGCGCAGGTCAGTATGCCGGGATTTTTCAGCGTCTACAATGTTCTTGCGTCCGTCGCGCTCCTGCGCAAGATGGGCATACCCGTTGAAAAAATGCGCGAGGCGTTTTCGCATGTGAGCATCGACGGCAGAATGCAGATAGTCCATGTCAGCGATGATTACAGCGTAATTATAGACTACGCGCACAACGGTCTTAGTATGGAGAATGTCATTGAGACCGTCCGCGATTATAAACCCAACCGCGTTGTTGCGCTCTTCGGTTCGACAGGCAACAAAGCGACTATCCGCAGGCAGGAGCTCGGTCTTGTCAGCGCAAAGATGTGCGATTTTATTATAATCACGAGCGATGACCCGGACTTTGAAGATCCCGATGCAATAATAGACGAGATAGCCGGCTGGGTCGAAAAAGGCGGCGGAGCGGGTAAGTATGTCAAGATAACCGACCGCGCCGAGGCAATAGAATATGCCCTCGGCCATATGCAGAAAGGGGATATCCTCCTCCTGCTCGGCAAAGGGCATGAGCATTTCATGAAAGTGAAAGGCGAAAAAATATATTTCAGCGAGCTCGACTGCATTGCGAATTATATGAAAAAGCACGGGATGAAGTAACTCTTATAAAAAGCACATATAAAAACACAAAACCCCGGAGGGCATTCCCTCCGGGGTCGCTTGCTTTTTATCAGCCGATTTCGATTCTTCTCGATGTCGGCACATTTTCTTCTTTCTTGGGCATCGTCAGGGTCAGAACGCCGTCCTTGTATTCGCCGGTGATGTCCTCGGTCTTGACGGACGAGACATCGAAGCTCCTGCTGAACGAGCCGTAAGACCTCTCGCGGCGGACAAAGTTGCCTTTGTCATCCTTCTTCTCGGTCTCGTTGCTGCGCTCTGCGCTGATGGTCATGTAGCCGTCTTCAATGTCGACGTGAATGTCTTCCTTCTTGAATCCGGGCAGCTCTGCCTCGAGCACATATTCCTTGCCGTTGTCCTTTATATCAGTCTTGAAGTCTGTTGCGGACATGTCGCCCCAGAAGTTCTTCTCGAAGTTTTCCATATCTCTGAAAGGATTAAAGAGTGCACGCTGATGTCTGCGTTCATAAGGTGTAAGTTCAAACATAATTGATTCCTCCGTTTGATGTTTATTGTTATTCATATTGAAGTGATTGTTTTATTTGTCTGACTGCTCTCCGATTTCCATCGGACTCACTCTCTTTCTTCTCCGGGGCTCTTGCTCCCTTCGTTTGATTATATAGTACCCCTGCTTTGTTAAAAAAGAATACAGTGATATGTGAACAAATTGTAAATACTTAGCACTCTAATTAAAAGAGTGCTAAAATGCGTTTGAAAACACCGCGCAGGTTTTTATCATACGCGGGACATGGGAGGAATATAAATGCATTGACATTTTCTGTTAAGGAGAGGAATGCGATGCAAATCAACGTTATAACGCAGTCGGTCGGTGTCGAAGAGACGCTCGGCAGCTGCACTGCGGAACAGCCGATAGATGCCGATATAACCCTGCCGGATTATTGCCCGGATATCAGGCGCGTGCTCAAATGCCTTGTCACTCCGCGCATAACCGCAGTCCAGACCGCGGGCGACAGAGCGACGGCGGATGGTTCAGCCGGCGTGTGCGTCATCTATGCCGACGAGCAGGGGACGGTCTGCTGCTTCGAGCAGACATATCCGTTTTCGAAATACGCCGATCTCAAGGGTGCGGATGAAAACTGCTGCGTGAATGTGCGCGCCTATACTCAGTATGCCAACTGCCGCGCCGTCAGCCCGCGCAGGCTCGATATCCACGCCGTGGTCAGCGTGGCGTTCGGCATATCCGGAGTAAAAGAAGAGGAGATAATAACCGGAGCAGAGGGCGCGGGAATCCAGCTCAGATGCTGCGACAGCCGCACTGCAAGCCTCGTCGCCTGCACCGAGACTGCGTTCCCGATGAGCGAGACCGTGCCTCTGCCCGACGGCGACCCGGCGGTGTCCTGCGTGCTGAGCGCGCAGGCGGCGGCGCTCGCGCAGGAGATAAAAGTCATCAGCAACAAACTGCTTGTCAAAGGCGAACTCACCGTCAGCGCGGTCTGTCGCGGCGAGGGCGGCGAAATATTCAGCTTCGGCCATTCCATGCCGATAAGCCAGATAATAAATCTCGAGGGCATTGACGAGGACTGCACCTGCTGCGTCTGCCTGCCCGTCACTTCGCTCGAAGTCCTGCCGAAGGCCGACCAGGCTGGCGACAACAGACTGATTGATATCAGCGCGCGCGTCGGCGCGGGAGTCAAGGCTTATCGCGAGCTGAGCTTCCCGACCGTCACCGATGCCTATTCCGTCTGCTGTGACCTTGAAACAAAGAGCCGCAATGCCGATTTTGCGGTTATCGCCGATAAGTTCAACGACACTTTCACCTGCCGCAGCACGCAGGATCTGCCGGAGGCGAGACAGATTTTGGCTCTCTGGTGCTCCGATTTATCCAAGAGTGTGGTGCAGGACTCCGACGGAATAATAATCTCCGGCGAACTGACACTACATTTTCTCTATACCGATGCCGAATCCCAGCCATGCTACGCCCAGCGGCAGACGAACTACGAATACCGTCGGGCGGTCAGAAAGTGCGGCGATCTCAAGTGCTCGCCGTGCATCGAGATAACCGCCGCGAGCGCCGCCTGCGCTTCAGGCAGTGCCGATGTCAGGGTCGAGATGAATATCTCCGGCTGTATCTTCGACAGCGTCCGCCGCAAGACCGTCACTTCTATAGAATGCTCCGATTCCGACGGCAAAAAGACGGGCGGCGCCGCGCTGACAGTCTATTTTGCGGATGCAGGTGAAGAGATATGGGATATCGCGAGGCGGTATAACACGACCGTTGAAGCGGTGGAGCAGGAAAACGGCATAACGGGCGAAACGGTGGCGCAGAAATGCATGCTGCTGATACCCGGAGTCTGAGGAGGGATAACCGTGCAGGAGAGAAATATTTACAGCGACATTGCAAAGCGCACTCAGGGCGATATTTATATCGGCGTTGTCGGCCCTGTCAGAACCGGAAAATCAACGTTTATAAAGCGTTTTATGGATGCCCTCGTTCTGCCGAATATCGAGAGCCAGAGCGTGCGCGACCGCGCGACCGATGAGCTTCCGCAGTCCGCGGCGGGACGCACAATAATGACCACCGAGCCGAAATTTATCCCGGAAAATGCGGTTGAGATATCGCTACAGGCGGAGGCGACATTCCGCGTGCGGCTTATAGACTGCGTGGGATATATTGTCCCGAGCTCTTTGGGATATATTGAGGGCGAGAGCCCGCGAATGGTAAAAACCCCGTGGTTCGAGCATGAGATACCGTTCAATATGGCGGCGGAGATAGGCACACAGAAGGTCATCAGCGAACATTCGACAATAGGTCTTGTCATAACGACTGACGGCTCGATAAGCGAGATTCCGCGCAGCGAATATGAAGAAGCCGAAGGCAGGGTAATATCCGAGCTCAAAGGGCTCAAAAAGCCTTTTGTTGTCCTATTGAACAGCACGAATCCGGAGTCCGACGAAGTCAAAAATATGGCGGCGTCGCTGACCGATAAATACGGCGTGCCCGTCATGCCCGTGAACTGCCTCGAGATAGGCGAGAAGGAGATAAAAGAGATTCTCACTCAGGTGCTCTTCGAGTTCCCCGTCAAAGAAGTCAGTGTCGGTCTGCCGGGTTGGGCTATGACTCTCAGCCGCGATCATTGGCTGCGCTCGGGACTTTGCAGCGCCGTGAGCGAAGCGGCGCAGAATCTCCGCACCCTCCGCGATGTAAAACACCTCGCCGAGGATATCTGCTCGTGCGAATATGTGACGGGCGCGAAGATAGCGAAAATGGATCTGTCCTGTGGCGCGGCGCGGATAGAGGCGCAGATAGACGGCAGTCTCTTCTATAAGATACTCGCCGAGGAGACGGGACTCGATATCTCCGGTGAGCAGGATCTGATGAGCTGCATGCGCGAACTCGCCGCCGTGCGCCGCGAATACGAGCGGCTCAAGGGCGCGCTCGACGAAGTTGAAGCGACGGGCTACGGAATAGTCATGCCGTCGCTCGATGAATTGAGCCTCGAAGAGCCGGAGATAATGCGCCAGGGCGGCAGATACGGCGTGCGCCTGCGCGCCTCCGCTCCGTCGATACACATGATGAAGGCGAATATAACAACAGAAGTCGCGCCGATAGTCGGCTCGGAGTCCCAGTCAGAAGAACTTGTCAACTATATGCTCAAGGAGTTCGAAGAGGACCCGACAAAGATATGGGAGTCGAATATCTTCGGCAAGTCTTTGCATGAGCTCGTCAACGAGGGACTGCACAACAAGCTCTACCGTATGCCCGCCGCGGCGCGCATGAAACTGCAGGAGACGCTCGAAAAAGTCATCAACGAGGGATGCAGCGGACTCATCTGCATCATCCTGTAAAATAATATCGGCTGTGCCCGAAGTTTAGGCGCGGCCGATATTTTTTATATTAGCTCTTGACACAAACAAATGTTCTGATGTATAATGTGTACGAACAAATGTTTGAAATCTGGTGAGAACGTGGATCTGTTTGACAAGCTGGAGATACTTTCCGATTCGGCGAAATATGATGTCGCCTGCACGAGCAGCGGAACGGACAGATCCTCAGGCGGCGAGGGGATAGGCAACGCCGCCGCGTGCGGCATATGCCACAGCTTCGCGGCGGACGGCAGATGTATATCACTGCTGAAAGTTCTCATGAGCAATGCCTGCGTTTTTGACTGCAAATATTGCGTCAACCGCGTCTCCAACGATGTCCGCCGCGCGACATTTTCGCCGCGTGAGCTCGCGGAGCTGACGATGAATTTTTATCGCCGCAATTATATCGAGGGGCTTTTCCTCTCGTCCGCAGTTGTCGGCAGTCCGGATTATACCTGTGAGCGCATGATTGAGACTCTGCGTATCCTGCGCGAAGAATATAAATTCGGCGGATATATCCACGCCAAAGCGATTCCGGGCGCGGATAACGCGCTGATAACCCGCCTCGGCATGCTCGCGGACAGAATGAGCGTCAATATCGAGCTGCCGTCGAACAACAGCCTGCAAACTCTCGCGCCGGACAAAACAAAGGAGTCGATACTCCGCCCGATGGGGCTTATTACAAATAAGATAAAAGAGAGCTCGGCGGAGCTTGTCAGATATAAGCACGCGCCGCGTTTCGCCTCCGGCGGTCAGAGCACTCAATTGATAGTCGGCGCAACGCCCGACAGCGACTACCAGATAATGTCGCTCTCCGCGGCGCTCTATAAAAAATACGAGCTCAAGCGCGTGTTCTATTCGGCGTATATCCCGGTCGTTGAGAACCCGCTTCTGCCCGCGAAGACAACGGAACCGCCGCTTCTGCGCGAGCACAGACTCTATCAGGCGGATTGGCTTTTGCGCTATTACGGCTTCGATGCGAACGAACTGCTCGATGAAAAGCACCCGTTCTTAAACCCCTATGTTGACCCGAAATGCAACTGGGCGCTCAATCATATGGAGCTGTTCCCGCTTGAAATAAACCGCGCAACAAAGGAAGAACTGCTTAGAATACCGGGCGTCGGCGTGCGCAGCGTTCAAAGAATTTTGGCGGCTCGGCGTGTCTCGCCGCTGAGCTTTGAAGATCTCAAAAAACTCGGCGTGGTGCTCAAACGTGCCCAGTATTTTATAACCTGCAAGGGCAAACATTTGGCAGGACTCAATGTCAATCCCGACAGAGTCCTCGGCTCGTTAATTTCCGAGCGGTGTCAGTCGCTTTTGCCGAATATGCAGGGCGAACAGCTGAGCCTGTTCGACAACAGGATAACAAGGGAGGATGTAGTACAATGTCTGCACGGTCAGATGTAACATATGTATATGACGGTTCGTTCGAGGGACTTCTGACAGCTGTTTTCGAGAGCTTTGAGAACCGCGAGCTGCCGTGCTCTATAGTCGCGGAGGATGAGTTCGTGCCGACTCTCTTTGCGTGCAAAACCGTTGATACCGATCCGCAAAAGGCAGACAGAGTCCGCCGCGGGCTCAAAAATGTCAGCGCCGATGTCTGGAACGCCGTGCGGCTCGGGTACCTGACCTGCATCGAGGACAGGGGAACGCTCATCAACGATTTTGTGCATATGGCGATGCACTACGGCGCGGGTGTCATGCGTATGCTCGTCGACGACACCGTTTCGCGCCTGACGAAAGCCGTCCGCGCCCTCAAGCAGGAGAGTCATAAATATACCGGCTTTGTCCGATTCAGCATCAGCGAGGATAATACCCTCACTTCAATTATAGAGCCGAAAAATTCCGTCCTGCCTCTGCTCGCGCCGCATTTCTGCGACAGATATCCGAACGAATCGTTTCTCATATATGACAAGACCCATTCGCAGGCGCTCGTCTGGCATAACAGGCAGAAAATGATTATCCCGTTAGACGGCTTCGAGCAGCCGCAGGCGGGGGACGAGGAGCTGTATTTCCGCGCGCTGTGGAAGCATTTCTATGATACGGTAGCTATCGAGGCGCGGTATAATCCCCGATGCCGCATGAACTTCATGCCCAAACGCTATTGGAATCAGCTCCCGGAGATGGATGAGAGCAATTCTCCCGATGCCGTGCGCGGAGTCAAAAGAATCGGAGCATAAAAAAAGCAGGAGCCGTGGGACTCCTGCTTTTGATATTTTTTTAATCCTGCGCGTGATTCGAAAGCTTTATCTCGTTGTCGTCCGTGAACTCCGCTATAATTCCGTTTTCGTCAACCGTTGCGAAAATCGCGCTGTGGCTCACCATCGTCAGCGTCCATTTGACATCGGGATATATCTTCCCGAGTCTGTTTGTGATTATCGCTATCTTCGGCGAAAGTCCCTTTGCGAATTTCCACGAGGTCGAGCCGTAGTAGCCGTGGTGTCCGACCTTGAGCAGATCCACCTTATGAAGCTGCGGCAGAAGTAAGCCCTCGAGTCCGGTGGTTCTCGTTATGTCCGCGGCGAGGAATGCGCTTTTTTTGCCCTTTTCGACCATCGTTCCGACGGATTCGGCGTTTTCGCCCTGCCCGTGAAGCCGCGCGTCATCGAGTGCTGTATTGTAGAAAGTAAGCGTGAAGTCGCCGAATTTGAACGGCTCGCTCGGTATCTCGGAAGTAACAACTGTGCCCCTGTTCTGAAACGCCTTTACCGTGTCTGCGTATGTTGTTTCGATGCCCCAGCCGTTGTATTCGTATTCGTGGGCAATCTCGCGGTTGACGGGCTTTATGTAGAATGTCTTTACCGTGATATCCGGGTCGTTGGCTATCGCCTCAAATGTGCCGACATGGTCGTAGTGATTGTGCGTGCCGAGCGCAAATTCAAGCGTTACTTTGCCCTCTGCGTCGCCGGCAGCCTTTTTCAGATATTTTATAACAGCCTCTTCGCTGCCGTTGTAGCTGAGCTTCCTGCGCGGATTGTGGTCGCCTTCGCCGGAGTCGATGAGCGCGAATTTTCCGTTTGATTCTATGAGTATTGCGTCGGAGTTATAGGTGTTGAGAAAATGTATCCTGTCCGCCGTGCCGTCCGACGAAAACTGCGCCGGGGTGATTTCAAATTTATTCTGATATCTGTTGCACATCGCAACGCAGATTATATCCAGCAAAAAGACCGAAAGCATTATCGCCATCATTATCCATGTCGCAATTTTTTTGATTAGCTTGTCCCTTGTCATATTCCCTCCGAAGCGCAAAAAAAAAAACGCTTTTAAAAGTATATCATACTTTTTTAGTAAATGTCCATATGCAGACGCGCCAAAAAGCGCCGAATTTAATTGTATTCGGCGCTTTTTTGTGATATCATATATATATTAAGTGTAATACTAATCCTGATTTTCACCCTTGGGGTCGATAGCCTGCATTATCAGCGAGCCGAAGAGCATGACTCCCATGCTCGGGCGGATGCAGTCTATCGCGTCCTTTGCGAGATATATGCATCTCCAGTAGTCGAATCCGCGCCCCGCGAGCAGCAGCGCGCAGACGGCGAGAGTGAAGAGCAGCTCAAAAATAATGACCGCGCCGAGCAGCATCCTGCGCGAAACGGGATTTATGTAGCTTAAATTTTCTGCGATTTTTTCTTTTATGCCGCGCATATCTTCACCTCCGTTTGTTTGATTCTAACCCGGAGTGCGATTTTTCGCAATGCAAAGATTTTTACTTTTGAGGAAAGGAGAGGAAAACGAATGTCCGTCGGAATATCCACCGCTTGCTTTTATCCCGCGGCGACCGAAGAGGCTCTGCGCTGTGTCGCCGAAGCGGGAGCAAAAGTTACCGAGGTGTTTTTTAACTCGCCGTCGGAATTGGAGCCGGATTTTCTCCGCCGCATTTCGTCTATAGCCTCTGACAGCGGCATCCGCATCCGCTCGATACATCCGTTTACCTCGTTCGCCGAGGGGTATATCCTCTTCAGCCAGTATGAACGCCGCTTCGACGATTACAGGGAGTTTTACAAAAAATATTATGCCGCCGCATCTGCGATAGGTGCGAAAATAGTCGTGCTCCACGGCGCAAAGCTGCCGGTGAATATCAGCACGGACGAATACGCCGAGCGTCTTAGCTTGCTCGTCCGCGACGCGCAGGAACATGGGATAATTCTCGCCCAGGAAAATGTTGTCCATCATAACGGGCAGACGCCGGAGCTTATGAATGAACTGAAAGCGCGCCTCGGTGCGAATTTTCATATGGTGCTCGACATCAAGCAGGCGTACCTCGCCGGAGTCGACCCGATAGAATTTTTCAGGGAGTTTTCCGATAATATCTGCCACATACATCTGAGTGATCACGACGAAAATCACAAGTGCATGCCGCCGTTTGACGGAAAATTCGATTTCGCCGCCCTCTTTTCGCTCATGAAAGAAACCGGATATTCCGGCGACTGCGTTATCGAGCTCTACCGCTCGGGCTTCGAGCGCATAGATCAGCTGACCGATTCGATGCGAAGACTCGAAAAGCTTGACATTTGACCGTTTTTGTGCGATAAATATTATATGTTCATCAGGGAGTGATAGCTTTGAAGTGTCCGTTCTGTGGTTTTGAAGAGAGCAAGGTCATCGACTCGCGTCCCACCGACGAGGGCGAGAGAATACGCCGCCGCCGCGAATGCATCAGCTGCGGCAAACGTTTTACGACCTATGAGATAATCGAGACCGTGCCGATAGTCGTCGTCAAAAAGGACAAATCGCGCGAGGTTTTTGACAGAAACAAGCTTTTCAACAGCATGCTCAAGGCGTGCGAAAAGCGCCCGGTCTATATGGAACAGCTCGAAAAGGCAGTCAGCGAGATTGAGGCTGTGCTCCAGAATTCGCTCGACCGCGAGGTGACAACCGTCTATATCGGTGAGCTCGCAATGGAGAAGCTCAAGAGCATTGACGAAGTCGCATATGTCCGCTTCGCTTCCGTCTACAGGCAGTTCAAGGATATCAATACGTTCATGGATGAGCTCGCAAAACTGCTCAAAGAAAAATAAAAAAGCAAGGATCGCTCCGGCGGTCCTTGAATTTTTATCGCAATATAAATTTTACTTCGACTCCCTTGCGTAAAGGAAGACGGTTCGGCGTAAACCAAGACCGATGAATTGTTTTGCTTTGCTCAAAGTAATATAAGTGCACGGTAGGGGCGGATATCATCCGCCCGCGAAATCTCACAATTTTAGCAGCGCACAACTTGTAGGGTGCAGCGACTTGACGCGGCGCTGCCGGGGTCTCGGGGCGTACACTGAGTTCGCTTTTCTTTTGCAGGCGTTTTCTTTTTCGAATAAAAAGAAAATGCCGAAACGCGGGGAATATAAAAATATATTTGCTGTAGGACGCGAAAGTTGAGGGCGGATATCACACCGTTCAACTATTAATGTATATTAAGCCATAATCATGGCGCAAATTTTTTCTTCTCGTTGCCAAAGCTGTGATAAAGTGATAAAATCTAATCAACATATATTAATGGATGGGGTAAAAGTGAAGTCTGTCAAAATAAATCTGAAAAACAACTGCAAGTCGGCGGGAAAGTATCTGCTGACTTTTCTGAAATGGTTTGCTCTCGCCGCAGTCACGGGAGCCGTCGGCGGCGCGGTCGGCGCGCTGTTTCATCTGAGCGTCGAATATGTTACCGGCGTGCGCAAGGCTCATTCGTGGATAGTGTTTCTGCTGCCCATCGGCGGGCTTGTGATAGCCGGTTTGTATAAGCTCTCCGGCAAAAAGGATATCGGTACGAACGAAATACTCGATGCCGTGCGCTCGCCGCAGGGCGTGCCGGTTTTGCTCGCACCGCTGATATTTGTCTCAACTGTTATAACGCACCTCTTCGGCGGCTCCGCCGGACGAGAGGGCGCGGCTCTTCAGCTCGGCGGCAGCATCGCGGGACTGATAGGCAAAATATCCCGCCTCGATGAAAAAGATATGCATATCATGACTATGTGCGGCATGAGCGCCGTGTTCTCCGCGCTTTTCGGAACGCCGATAACCGCCGCCGTTTTTGCCCTCGGTGTTATCAGCGTCGGTGTCATTTACTATGCAGGTTTGCTCCCGTGCGTCGTGTCCGCGTTCGTCGCATATTTTATCTCGACTCTTATGGGCACTGAGCCCGTCGCGTTTACCGTCTCGAATATCCCAGCATTCTCGCTCAAGAGCTGCCTGCTTACCGCTCTGCTCGCCGCGATATGCGCTCTGCTGAGCATCGGATTCTGCCTCGGTCTGCACGGCACGCATAAACTCTTTGCAAAGCTGTTTAAAAATACTTTTGTCCGCGCAGTCGTCGGTGGATTAATAATCGTCGCGCTGTCCCTTATCTGCCGAAGCGGGGATTACAACGGCGCGGGAATGGATATAGTTGAACGCGCCATCGGCGGTAATGCGAAACCAGAGGCGTTCCTGCTCAAATTTATCTTCACCGCCGTCACCGTCGGCTCGGGATACAAGGGCGGCGAGATAGTCCCGACTTTCTTCGTCGGCGCGACTTTCGGATGCGTTGTCGGCGGACTTATCGGGCTCGATCCCGGATTTGCCGCGGCGGTCGGACTCGTCTCGCTTTTTTGCGGCGTTGTCAACTGTCCGCTCGCTTCTATATTCCTGAGCATCGAACTCTTTGGCGCGCAGGGTATGCCGCTGTTTGCGCTCGCTGCCGCCGTGAGCTATCTGCTCTCCGGCTATTACGGACTCTACAGCAGCCAGAAAATAGTCTATTCAAAACTCCGCGCAGAGCTTGTGAATATAAACGCAAAGTAAATTATTGACTTTGTACCCGTTAACTGATAAGCTTATTCTAACCTATCATGGGAGGGAAAATATGGATGCATTAAAAGCAAAAAAAGGATTTATATGTGATATGGACGGTGTCATATATCACGGAGACAGACTGCTTCCGGATGTCAAAGAGTTCGTGGAGTGGCTGTATAAAGAAAACAAGTCGTTCCTGTTCCTTACGAATTCGAGCGAACGCTCGCCGCGTGAGCTTCAGCAGAAGCTTGAGAGAATGGGACTTTATGTTGACGAGAGTCATTTTTATACCAGTGCCCTCGCGACGGCAAAATTTATCAGCAGTCAGAAGCCCGGCTGCTCGGCGTATGTTATCGGCGCGCCCGGACTCGTCAACGCGCTCTATGACCAGGGCATCACGATGAACAGCATCGACCCGGATTATGTCATAGTCGGCGAGACTTCGAGCTATAACTATGAGACGGTCGTCCATGCGTCGAACCTCGTCAGAAACGGCGCGAAGCTCATCGGCACGAATACCGATCTCACGGGTCCGGTCGAGGACGGCATAGTCCCCGCGTGCCGCGCGCTCATATCTCCGATAGAGATGGCGACGGGCAAGAAGGCGTATTTTGTCGGCAAGCCCAATCCGCTCATGATGCGCACGGGACTCAAGATGCTCGGCGTCCATTCGGCGGAGGCTGCGATGATAGGCGACAGAATGGACACGGATGTCATTGCGGGCATCGAAACAGGTCTTGACACAGTCCTCGTCCTCTCCGGAGTCACAAGCCTTGAGGATGTCAATCTCTATCCCTACAGACCCACATATATATTCAACGGCGTCGGCGACGTCTTTTCAGAAATATAACAAAAACGGAGAGTTAAAATGCATTACGAAAACAACTGGGAATCGCTCAACAGCCGCCATGTGCCGGATTGGTTCGCAGATGCGAAGTTCGGCATATTCATCCACTGGGGTCTCTATTCCGTGCCGGCGTATACCGAAAAAGGGCAGTATGCCGAGTGGTATATGCAGCAGATACGCGACGAGAACAGCGCCGCGCGCAAGTTCCACGACAGGGTGTATGCCCCCGGAACGCAGTATGAGGACTTTGTCAGCGGCTTCAAGGCGGAACTTTTTGATGCCGATGAGTGGGCGCAGCTCTTTGAAAAGTCCGGCGCAAAGTATATAAACCTCGTCTCGAAGCACCACGACGGCTTCTGCCTGTTCAAGAGCGACTACGCATGGAACTGGAACAGCGTTGATGTCGGACCTCACAGGGACTTCTGCGGCGAGCTGAAAGCCGCGCTCGAAAAGACGGATGTAAAGTTCGGCGTCTACCATTCGGTTTATGAGTGGTTCCATCCGCTCTATCTCAAAGATCCCGAGGAGTATGCCGTAAAGCATCTTATCCCGATGCTCAAGGAGCTTATAACAAAATATGAGCCATGGACTCTGTTCACGGACGGGGAGTGGGATCACCCGAGCTCCGTCTGGCACTCGACCGATTTTCTCCAGTGGCTCTATAACGAATCGTCTGTCAAAGATACGATAGTCCCCAATGACCGCTGGGGCACGGAGACAAGAGGACGCCTGGGCGGCAATTTCACCACCGAATACGGCATAATCGACAACGGCAGACGCATCGAAGAGGTCGAGCTCGACCGCCCGTTCGAGGAGTGCCGCGGTATCGGCGCATCGTTCGGACTCAACCGCATCGAGGGCGTTGACGAATATCTGAGCAGCAAGGAACTTATCGAAACGCTCTGCTCGCTCGTCTCAAAGGGCGGCAACTTCCTGCTCAATATCGGCCCTGCCGCGGACGGCACTATCCCTGTTATTATGCAGGAGCGCCTGCTCGATATGGGCAAGTGGCTCAGCGTCAACGGCGACGCTATCTACGGCACGCGCATTTATACCAAAGCGCCGCAGGAGGGTACATATTACACCAGAAAGGGCGACAAGGTCTACGCGATAACGAACGCCTATCCGTTCGACAGCCTCACGCTCGACAAGGTGGATTACAATCCGGATATAAAGGCGAAGCTTTTAGCGCATGACGCGCCCATAGCCGTCGAAAACGACAACGGCAAAGCAAAGCTCGTCTTCCCGCAGATAAACCCCGACGAAATGAAATGCGGCTGGCTCTATGCCTTTGAACTCAACGGAGTGAAGTAAGAGCAATATAATGCAAAACAAAAATCCCGGAACATCAATGGCGATGTTCCGGGATTTCCTATATATTTTTTTAGCTGGTTTAGTCCGTAATACTCTGCATTTACTCTGCACTTTCCAAGCTTTTTTGTATGTGAATACAGGATAATAGAAATGTTTTCATTTGCGGTTTGCTTAAGCAAGTGTATTAATAAACCTTTTAGCTAAATATCAAAGTGTTAGAAGAAGTGTTAGAAAATATATACTTTCTAATCCTACGCAAAAAATAAAAAGCCTTGAAACCGTTAGATTTCAAAGCTTTTTAACTGGTCCGAGTGGCGAGACTTGAACTCACGGCCTCTTGACCCCCAGTCAAGCGCGCTACCAGCTGCGCCACACCCGGTTGTACCTAAATTCAGTTTGCTTCCCGCTTGTCGGCTTTTGCTAATCGCCGCGGCGCTTCCTTCAGAAACATAGTCGCGGTACTTCGCTTGGAGCGCTCGTTCCGCTCCTTGTTTCTTCACCTCGAAGCAATGCCTTCATCCGCCACAGGCGGCGGCATTTCTCCTCGCCCAGCTGCGCCACACCCGGAAAGCTCATCAATAATACCACAAGAAAAACGTTTTGACAAGTCTTTTTTCAAACTTTTTTTTAAAACCCGGCAACTTTTTTATTTTTCTGCGCTCTCTCTTTACTTTTCCGCTTCCTCTATGCTAAAATCTAAAGGACGGAAGGAGAGTCAGATATGGCAAAAATAATCGGAACAAACATACCAAACATCCCGTGGGAGGATAAACCCGCAGGATTTGAATATCCCGTGTGGCGTTACAGCAGCAATCCCGTTATCACCCGCGACAATCTGCATATGGCGAACAGCATTTTCAATTCCGCTGTTGTGCCTTACGGCTCGGGCTTTGCCGGAGTTTTCAGGGCGGATATCCGCTCGCGCGCCCATAAGCTCGTTGTCGGCTTCAGCAAAGACGCGATAAACTGGGAGCTTGAGGATAAATATATCTTCAACGGCTACGATCCGCGCCTGTGCGAACTCGACGGAAAATACTATCTCTCGTGGGTCAATCTCACCCCTCACGGCACAACTATCGGTATAGCCTATACCGAGGATTTTAAGAGCTGGACTCAGCTTGAGGATGCCTGCTATCCCGTTGCCCGCAACGGCGTTCTTTTCCCGCGCAAGGTGAACGGCGAGTATCTTCTGCTCATTCGCCCGTGCGACAGGGGACACACCCCTTACGGCGATATATTCATCAGCCAGTCAAAAGACCTCACTTATTGGGGTAAGCACCGTTTTGTTATGAGCCCGGTCGAGAACTGGGAGGCGACAAAGGTCGGAGCGGGTCCGACTCCTATTGAAACCGATGAGGGCTGGCTCATGTTCTATCACGGCGTGCTCACGAGTTGCAACGGCTTCACTTACAGCATGGGCGCCGCCATCCTCGATAAAGATGAGCCGTGGAAAGTGCTCCACCGCGCGGACAGCTTCTTATTAGCTCCCCATGAGCTCTATGAATGCGTCGGCGATGTGCCGAACGTCGTGTTCCCGTGCGCCGCGCTCGCGGATGCCGAGACCGGCAGAATAGCTATCTATTACGGAGCCGCCGATACTTCGGTTGCCCTCGCGTTCACAACTGTTGATGAAACTGTGAAGTACATCAAGGATAACGACATTATAAAATAAAAATGCAGCCGTGGGATGATTCTCACGGCTGTTTCATTCCTTTTCCGAGCCTTTCGAGCGCGCGCTTTTCTATCCTGCTGACATAGGAGCGGGAGATGTTCATCATCGACGCTATCTCGCGCTGTGTCATCGGCTCGTTGCCGTCGAGCCCGTAGCGCATAACGATTATCGCCCTTTCGCGCGGGTCGGGTATGCCGATGACGAGCCCGCGCAGCTTCTCGCTCTTTATCTTCAAATCAAGATCGTCTGCGATGCAGTCCGGTGTGCAGATAATATCCATTAGCGTGAGCGGGTTTCCCTCGCTGTCGCTGTCGATCGGGTCTTCGAGCGAGATGTCGTGCGCGCTCTTTTTCATCGAGCGAAAGTGCATCAGTATCTCATTTTCAACGCATTTCGCGGCGTATGTCGCAAGGCGCGTGCCCTTGTCGGGCTTGAACGAGTCTATAGCCTTTATCAGCCCGACCGTGCCTATCGAAATAAGATCGTCCTGATCCGAATATGCGGCGTAGTATTTTTTGACTATGTGCGCCACGAGCCGCAGGTTGTGCTCAATGAGTTCGCTGCGCGCCGATTTGTCGCCTGCGTGCATTTTTGCAAGAGCTTCGCGCTCCTGCGCCGCACTCAGCGGCGGGGCAAATGAGCCCGGCTGGCTCAGATGCAGGATAAAAAAGAGAAATCCGTTTGAAAATAACTGCAAAAACCAACCGAACACAGCACCGCCTCCCGTAGAATATCTATATTCGCGGTTTGCCGGAGTTTGCAAGTCCGGGCTTTTTTTGTAAATTCACTTGAAACTTCGGGACGGCTATAATATAATAATCTGTAGAAAAAGCGGGAACGGAGGTGCTCTCGTGTCGGATATCAAACTCGGCGCGCAGCTCTATACTTTACGCGATTACATACAGAATTATGAAGATGCTGAAAAGACTTTTGCCTATCTTGATTCTATCGGCATCAACACGATTCAGATTTCCGCTATCGGACCTATCGAGCCGGAGAAGGTCGCATATCTTGTTGATAAGTACAGTATGGATGTCTGCGTCACGCACACTTCGTTCGACCGCATGCTCAGCGATACCGAAGCCGTTGTCAGGGAGCATAAAATGATCCACTGCGACACGCTCGGAGTCGGCTGTATGCCGGGGGAGTACAGCGGCAGCGAAGAGGGCGTGCGCGAGTTTATAAAGCTCACGGGCGAGCTCGCAAAAAAGCTTCGCGATATGGGGATGCATTTTGCCTATCATAACCACGCCTTCGAGTTCAAGAAATATAACGGCAGGCGCGTTATAGATATGCTTATCGACGACACCGACCCCGAGCTGTTCGGCTTTATAATGGACACATATTGGGTTCAGTATGGCGGCGGCGATCCTGCGGATTTCATAAAGCGCCTCAGCGGCAGAATGAAGGTCTGCCACTTCAAGGATTATAAAATCAACAGCGAGAACAAGCCCGATTTTGCCGAAGTTGGCACAGGCAACCTCAATCTCGATGAGTGCTACCGCGCGTGCAGGGATTCTGGTGTAAGATATATCGTTATCGAGCAGGACACCTGCGATATCGACCCGCGCGAGTCGATGGCGATAAGCTACAAGAACCTTGTTGATATAGCAAAGAGAAACAGCTGATTTTTGGGAAGGGATGACAGAAGTGGAAGGAAAGATGAAGCTCCCCGTGGTTGATAGGGGATACGATATTGCGGCAACGGATGCGTATATCTCGATGCTGCAGGAGGAATATAATAAAATTTACGCCTGGGGCTCGGAGCTTGAAAAGCGTGCCGAAGCTCCTGCGGGCGAAGCGGCTTCGAGCGAAGAGATAGAAGCACTCAGAACGCAGAACCGCAGTTTATATAACAACTGCGTGGCGTTTGCAAAGCATATAAAGCGCCTCGAAAAGCTCAGAGACGATCAGGGCAGATATATGGTTGACGAGCTCAACGCCGCAGAGAGCAGAAAGAAGGCTCTCGAAAAGGAGATATCCGACCTTGAGGCGCAGAAGAGCCTGCTTAAAGTGAGCAATGAGTCGGCTCGCGGCCAGTCGGATGCAATAGTCACCGCCGCGCGCAGCCAGGCGCAGAAGACAGTTACCGAAGCGCAGGAGCAGGCGAACGCAATAGTCGCCGAGGCGCAGAAGAAAGCCGAAACTATCCTGCACGAGCGTATCGGCAGAATGTCCGCCGTGTGCGCCCAGCTTAATGATATGTTTGATAAGGGCGAATAAATATCGGCAATAAAAATAGAATGCGGCTGTTCATCATGAGGCTCAGTGCCTGCGTGATGATAACAGCCGCTTTTGTTTTTGCTACCCTGTAAAATCTTCTATCAGCTTTTGAAGTGCTTCGTCGCCCTCGACCGTTATTCCTTTGTAGACGCGCTCGGCTTCGCCGCGGGGCAGGGAGGATGTGAAAACATCGAATACCTCCTGCGGCTCGTCCTCGCCGTAGACGAACCCCGCTATCCTGCCGTTGTAGTCGCGCATGATGTATTTTTCGCTCCCGTCCGGTGCGGTGCTTTCGATTATAGCCGAGACGGTCAGAAACGCCGCGGCGCAGAACGCGAGGGCAACGGCGATGCTTTTTATCGTGGTTTTCATCTTTCCTTTTCCTTTCCTCAGGCTTACTTTCCCTGCTTTCGTGGTGATTTTTGCCCCTTTCGGGCGTTTTTATACGCTGTTTTATACACTACTATTGTTTTGATTTTACAAAATAATGAGAATATTTGGATTTAGGCTAAACTTTTTGCAAAAAGTATGCTATAATTTTTAACTGGATTGTAATGTGAAGGAGGCGCACGGATGGCAAACAGCTCCGCAAACGCATCGAAAAAGATGGGAACAGCCAAAAAATCTTTCAAAAATAAGAATAAAAAGCCGAATAAAAAGGCCGGCAGGATAGCTCTGCTGGTCATACTCTGTGTGCTCGTCGTCGGTATGCTCACTGCGGCGATAATCGGAGGTTATGTTTTCTTCAATATCGTGTCTTTTGCCCACGGCGAGATCGCGATAAATCTCGACGACTACAAGGCGAATCAGAACCAGACCTCGTTCGTCTATGCCTATAACAGCAACAACGAGCTCGTTGAAATGGCTCAGCTCCACGGCGAGGAGAACCGAATATGGGTCGATTCCGATAAGATGCCGGAGAATCTCAAAAACGCTTTCATCTGCCTTGAGGATAAGCGCTTTAAAAAGCATCACGGTGTCGACTGGCTGCGCACTTTCGGCGCGGCAACCGGACTTTCAACCGGCGGCGGCTCGACAATAACCCAGCAGCTCGTCAAAAACCTGACCAACGACAAGGAGGTCACGGTCGTCAGAAAGTTCAAGGAGATAGAGCGCGCTCTGAATCTTGAACAGCATTACAGCAAGGATGCTATCCTTGAGGCGTATCTCAACACCCTCTATCTCGGCAACGGCTGCTACGGCGTCCAGACGGCGAGCGAAACTTATTTCGGCAAGGATGTCAGCGAGATCAATCTCGCCGAGTGCGCCACTCTTGCGGTCATAACAAAAGCTCCGACAACGTATAACCCTCTGCTCAATCCCGAGTCGAATAAAAAGCGTCAGGAGCTTTGCCTGAAATATATGCTCGAGGAAAAGGCGATAAGCAAAGAGGAATACGAAGAGGCGGTGAATTATAAGCTCGTCTTTACAAACAGCGAGGGCTATGTCCCGAAGCCGGGCAAGACCAAGACCACTACCGAGGACAAGAACACCGAGAAAGAATATCAGGATTTCTATGTCGATTATGTCATCAAGACCGTCTGCAAGGATCTGATGAGCAAATACGGCTACACCTACCGCCAGGCGATGGAGAAGATAAATTACGGCGGACTCAAGATATATTCTGCCGCAAACCCCGATGTTCAGAAGGTTCTCAATACCGTATATTCAAACAGAATCGCTTTCGATAAGGAGGCTGACACCGCCGAGCATCCCGCCGCTCAGTCCGCGGCAACCGTCATGGACTATGAGGGCAGAATCGTCGGCATAGTCGGACAGGCGGGCGAAAAGAACGGCAACCTCTGCCTCAACAGAGCGTCCGAGTCCCCGAGACAGCCCGGTTCGTCCATAAAGCCCCTTTCGACCTATTCTCTCGCGCTCGAGAAGAACTATGTCAACTGGTCGAGCATGATCCTCGACTACTCGATCTATCAAAACGGCAAGCTCTGGCCGCAGAATGCGGACGGCACAAACGGAAGCAAGAAAGAGATAACCGTCCAGTATGCTATCCAGAAGTCGTTCAATACCGTGCCCGTCAGAATAATTACGGAGATGCTCGGAGTCAACGAGGCCTATAACTTCATGAAAAAGACGTTCCATCTGACAACTCTTGATGATTCTGCGGATGCGAATATCGCGCCCCTTGCAACCGGCGCTCTGACAAACGGCGTCACTACTGTCGAAATGGCGGCGGCATATGCTGTGTTCGGCAACAACGGCTATTACTACGAGCCCTATTGCTATTATAAAGTCACAAATGCCACGGGTACGGAAGTCCTGCTCGAAACGAAGTCCGAGCCCGAGAGAGTTCTCAGCGAGGATACCGCAGAGGTCATGCGCGAACTGCTCAAGACCGTCCCGGCAAGAGATTTCCGCAAGAGCAAGAATCTCGGCAAGTTCGAGCTGATGAGCAAGACCGGTACCACGAGTGACACCAAGGACAGCTGGATAGCCGGCGGCACGCCTTACTATGTCTGCGCAGTCTGGCTCGGCTACGATAAGCCCAAGGTCATTCCGTTCAGATACAGTGCTTCCGGACGAGTCTATATCGAACTGCTCGACCGCATCCACGCGAACCTGCCCGTCAAGGAGTTCCCCAAGACCGGCAAGGTCGAGGAGAAGGACTACTGCAAGAAGACCGGACTTCTCGCTTCGCCCTCGTGCAAGGAGACCGCAAAGGGATATTATAAGAAGTCCGCAATGCCCGCCGAGTGTACCGCATGCGGCGGCGGATCCGTCAGCGAGGTCGTCAGCGGAGTCGGCGAGGCGGTCAGCAATATTATCAATTCCATCCTTCCGACAAGCCCGCGTTCGGACGATTAAACTCAACCTGCGGCGAAAAAATATATAAACGGCCGCACCCGATAACGGTGCGGCTAATTTTTTAATTAAGAGGTATTTTATGATAATCCTGTCGGTAGATTACGGAGATACGCGAACGGGCATAGCCGTCTGTGACAAGACTGAATTTCTGGCGTCTCCCGTGACCGTTATAACAGAAAAAGAATCCGAGCCGCTGATTGAAAAAATAACAGAGATAGCCAAAGAGAAAAAGGCGGAGCTGATAGTTGTCGGTCTGCCCGTCAATATGGACGGCACCCACGGCGAACGCGCTCAGCGCTGCGAGGATTTCGCGGCGGCTCTGACCGAGTTCTCGGGCATAGAGACCGTGATGCGCGACGAACGCCTGACAACGGTTTCGGCGCATAATGCCCTGAATGTCACGAACACGCGCGGCAAGAAGCGCAAGGCTGTCGTCGATGCCGTCAGCGCCGTGATGATTCTCCAGGATTATCTCGACTATCGGCGCATCAATCACCTTTCCTGAACAGCTCTTTTATGCCCATGAGCAGCAGAAATCCGCCGAATATTTTCCCGGGAATATTGCTGTTCATGTGCGATACCGCGAGACTGCCGAGCAAAACTCCCGGCAGACCGCCTGCGGCAAAGAGCAGAACGCTTTTCCAGTCGATGAGCTTTTTGAATGAATAAACTATGCTCGAGAGCACCGCGCAGGGGATGAAAAACAATAGATTTATGCCCTGTGCCTTGAGCTGCGGCATGCCGAGCGCGAACACGAGATAGAGCACAAGCACTCCGCCTCCGCCGAGTCCGAGACTGCCGGCGAGACCCGAGAAAAAAGCTGCCAGTATAGTCTTCATCGCATCAGCATCCTCACTCCCGCCCAGAGCATGAAAAGGGCAAAAATCTTGCCGAGTATTTTCGTCGGTATCTTCGGCAGAATGAAAGAACCGAGAACGCTTCCTATAAGCCCCGCCGGGAGATAGGGGAGCGCGTCGCCGAAGGTGACTTTCCCTGTGTAAATATATATCCCCGCGCTCGCCGCGGTCAGCAGCATAATGAGTGCCACCGCGTTTGCCTGCGCCCTGTTTTGCTCCATTCCGCTTTTTCTGAGCATCGGCACAGCAATCATCCCGCCGCCGGCTCCGAGCGCGGAGTTGACCGTCCCGATGGCAAGACCGCCGATAATCTTTGTTATTCCTTTCATTTTCTCAGCTCCTTTTTCCTATTTTGCCCGCCGCTGTTCTAATAATGCCGCGACTCTCCGCATATTCTTTTGTGGGGGTGTCGGTATGGTGATAAATTTCAAAAAGCGTTCAAGACTCGTCGCTCTCGGTATCGCGGCGGCTGTTGTAATAATGATTATATGCTTCGTGATGATATCCTCGCGCGGCTCCGGATATGCGCGCAGGGCCTCTTCAAATGCGCTCCGCACAGTGACTGTTATCGTTGATGCAGGTCACGGCGGCATGGACGGCGGCGCGACTGCGGCGGACGGAACGGTCGAAAAAGATATAAATCTGTCCATAGCCCTGAAGCTGCGCGATATGCTCGATACAGCGGGCTACAATGTCATCATGACCCGCGAAACGGACGACGATATAGCCGACGACTCCGCAAAAACCGTGCGTCAGCAAAAAGTCTCGGATATAAAAAACAGAATGAAAATCATCGAACAGACGCCCGACGCCCTGTTCGTGAGCATACATCAGAACCACTACGGCGGCCCGTCATACAGCGGCGCGCAGGTGTTCTATTCCAAAAACAATCCGGAGAGCGAGAAGCTGGCAAAGGCGATTCAACAGGATATCCGCTCGCTTATCCAGCCTCAGAATCAGCGCGCCGTCAAGCGCACGGGCACTGAGATATATCTGCTCTATCATGCACAGTCTCCGGCGGTTATGGTCGAGTGCGGCTTTCTCTCGAACGCCGCCGAGACGCTGAAACTAAAAGACGATAATTATCAGAACGCCATGGCTTTTTCAGTCATGTGCGGTATAACAGACTATTTAAAACAAGACGAAAAACTGACGGAGGTAACATAAAATGGCAGGCAAGGCAAAATCGGTCTATATCTGTTCCGAATGCGGCTATGAAAGCCCGAAATGGTTCGGCTGCTGCCCGGGCTGCGGCGAGTGGAACACCATGAACGAGGAGATAAAAGCGCCCGCCGCCCCGGCGTCCAAGAGCGGCACGAGCGCGCGCAGCGTCAGGACATATGCTCTCAGCGAGATAACCGCCGATGAGGAGATACGCTATCAGACGGGACTCACCGAGCTCGACCGCGTCCTCGGCGGCGGAATAGTCAAAGGTTCGCTGGTGCTCCTGAGCGGCGACCCCGGCATAGGCAAATCGACGATTCTTCTTCAGATATGCCAGTATATCGGCAAGGATCTCGATATTCTCTATGTCTCGGGCGAGGAGTCGGTCTATCAGATAAAGCTCCGCGCGGACAGGCTCGGGGTCACGAGCCCGACCCTCACTCTCATGAGCCAGACCGATGTTCAGGCTATATGTGAGTATATAAATATCAACAAGCCCGGGCTCGTTATTATCGACTCCATACAGACTATGGTCATAAGTGACCTCAGCTCCTCTGCGGGCAGCGTCACGCAGGTGCGCGAATCGACTTCGATGTTCATGCGCACCGCGAAGAACAGCAATATTCCGATTATAGTCGTCGGTCATGTCAACAAGGACGGCAACATCGCGGGACCCAAGGTGCTCGAACATATCGTTGATGCGGTGCTCTATTTCGAGGGCGACCGCAATATGTCTTACAGAATCCTCCGCGCCGTCAAGAACCGCTACGGCTCGACGAATGAGATAGGCGTTTTCGAGATGCTCGACAGCGGACTTTCTCAGGTTGAGAATCCGTCACTTATGCTAATTTCAGGCAGACCGAAGAACACTTCGGGCACCTGTATCGCCTGCGCTATGGAGGGCACCCGCCCGATACTCGCCGAGGTTCAGGCTCTTGTCAGCGCGTCGAGCTTCGGCAATCCCCGCCGTATGGCGACCGGCTTTGATTACAGCCGCATGGCTATGCTCTTAGCCGTCCTCGAAAAGCGGGCGGGCTATTTCTTCGGCAATATGGATGCATATATAAATGTCATCGGCGGACTCAAGCTTGATGAACCCGCGACCGACCTCTCCGTTGCGCTTGCACTTATTTCGAGCCTCAAGGATGTCCCGATAAGAGACGATGTGCTCGCTTTCGGCGAGATAGGTCTCGGCGGCGAGATTCGCTCCGTCAACCACTGCGAACAGCGCATAAAAGAGGCGGCTCGGCTCGGCTTCAAGACCTGCATTATCCCGCGCCATAATTTCAAATCCGTGCCGGACAAGCTCAAAAAGGAGATAGAGGTCATCGGCGTCAAGAATGTCTATGAGGCGTTCGCGAACTGCGTTGACTGATGAATTTTATGACCCCTATAGAATCGCCGAACTTGCCGAAGAGGGGAACCACCCTCGCCGCGGTAAGCGTCGGCGCAGTGAAAGCAAAAGAATATCTTCGCTCGCGCGGTATCAGTGTTTTTGATATCCTGCCGTGCGCCGCGATAACCGACGGCACAGCCGCCCACGCCGATTTGCATTTGTTGCATCTCGGCGGGCGAAAAATTATACTTAGCCGCGAACAGCGTGAAAATATAGAAAAGCTCACTGAACTTGGCTTCAATGTGCAGGTTCTTGACACTCCGCTCGGCGATAAATATCCCGCCGATGTGCCGCTCAATGCCGTGCTTTTCGGCAATTATGCGATACTCAATCCCAAAACCGTCTGCAAAAACATCGACTTTTCCGGGCGTAGTTTAATACCCGTGCGCCAGGGCTACACAAAATGCTCGGTAGTGCCGGTGACTGAAAGCGCGATAATTACCGATGATGTGTCAATAGCCTCGGCGGCCGAAAAAAACGGACTTGCCGTCCTGCTCGTCTCAAAGGGCGATGTCATTCTGCCCGGGCGCGAATATGGTTTTATCGGCGGCTGCTGCGGGCTCATTGCGCCCGATACAATGCTCTTCAACGGCTCGCTCGCATCTCATAAGGACAGCGAAAAAATCAGAGCCTTTCTCTCTTCATTCGGCGTGCGTGCGGAGGAGGCGGGGGACTTTCAATTAACCGATATCGGCTCAATACTTCCGCTCGCAGAGAGATAAACCGGAAATCTTTTTGAAAATTATATTTTATTCCAAAATCCGATTTTTATTATTTGCCTTTGTGCTATCATATTTCGGAAAACTTCAGTGGAGTGATAACAACGAAAAAAGGACAGCTTAAAGGCGGCATCTTTCTCATTCTCGCCGCTGTTATATGGGGACTGTCGTTTGTGGCTCAGAGCGAGGGACTTGAAGTAATCGGAACTCTGACCTTTAACGGCATAAGAATGATTATGGGCGGCACGGTGCTCCTGCCGGTCATTGCAATAATGTCGGGAGTTCAAAAATCAAAAAACAAAAAGCTCGGCTCGGCCGAACAGAAAACGCCCGAAGAGGAGAAAAAAGACAGAAAAAGTCTCATTGTCGGCGGGCTTGTCTGCGGAACGGTTCTCTGCGTGTCGAGCAATCTTCAGCAGGCGGCGTTCGGCTATACAACGGTCGGCAAGGTCGGCTTCATAACCGCGCTCTATATGCTCCTGGTGCCGATAATCAGCCTCGTTTTCTTCAAAAAGCGCGTCAGTCTTCCTGTGTGGATAGGCGTCGGGCTCGGCGTTGTCGGACTCTATCTGCTGTGTGCGGGCGGCAAGGCGACTTTCGGCAAGGGCGAATTGCTCGCTCTCGCGTGTTCGGTCGGCTTTGCGATACATATTCTTGTTATTGACAAATATTCGGCGATAGTCGACGGAGTCAAGCTCTCGTGCGCGCAGTTCTTTGTCTCGGGTATAATTTCCGTCGTTCTTATGTTTATCTTTGAAAAGCCGAGTATCTATGCCATAATGAGCGCAGCGCCCTATCTGCTCTACACAGGTATTTTGTCCTGCGGAGTGGCGTTCACTTTCCAGACCCTCGGCCAGCGCGATTCAGACCCAACGGTCGCTTCGCTCCTGCTGTGCCTCGAATCGGTGTTCGCTGTCATATTCGCGTGGGTGCTGATAGATCAAAAAATGTCCGTAAGGGAGCTCAGCGGCTGCATCATCATGTTCGTCGCAATAGTCCTCGCCCAGCTTCCCGCAGATGTGTTCAAGAAAAAGCAAAGGGCGTAACAAATCATAATTTTTATCCGACAGACCGTGTTATTGCATGGTCTGTCTTTTTCTATACCCATTGATATCATTGACAAAAAGCCAATATATGGTGTATAATTAAATATGTATGATACAAAATAATGCGTAGCATTTGATTTACGGGGGACAGCTAAATGGCGAATAAGGCAACCTACAATCAGGAGAGCATAGAGGTGCTCAAGGGCGCCGACCGCGTGCGCAAAAGACCTGCGGTCATCTTCGGCTCCGACGGCATAGAGGGCTGCGAGCACTCTGTGTTCGAGATTATCTCGAACTCTGTTGACGAGGCGCGTGAGGGCTTCGGTAATACAATAACCGTTACCCGATTTGAGGACAAGTCCGTTGAAGTTCAGGATCAGGGACGCGGAATACCCGTTGAGTATAACCAGAAAGAAAAGGAATATAACTGGAAGCTGACTTTCTGCGAGCTGTATGCCGGCGGCAAGTATAAGACAAACGACGGCGGCAGCTATCAGTATTCTCTCGGCACAAACGGACTCGGTCTTTGCGCCACCCAGTATGCCTCGGAATATATGGAGGCGGAAATACATTCAAACGGCTTTTGCTATCATCTGAATTTCAAGGGCGGCAAGCCCGTAGGTGATATGATAAAGGAGCCGTATAATAAAAAAGACACCGGCACGCGCATAAAGTGGCGCCCGGATCTCAAAGTTTTCACCGATATCAACATACCACTCGAGTATTTTCAGGATATGATGCGCCGCCAGGCGATAGTCAACGCGGGCGTCAAATTCGTGCTCAAAAATCAGAACGGCTCAAAGTTCGATACTTTTGAATATTTCTACGAAAACGGTATCGCCGACCATGTCCGCGAGGTCGTCGGCTCAAACGGACTTTCTTCCATTTGCACATGGAGCGGCGAGCGCGTCGGCCGCGACAGAGCGGATCAGCCCGACTATACTCTGAAAATAAACGCCGCGCTCTGCTTCTCGAACAAAGTTCAGCTCAAGGAGTTCTATCACAACTCGAGCTACCTTGAACACGGCGGCGCACCGGATAAAGCTGTACGCTCCGCTTTCGTGTCGCAGATAGACGCTTATATAAAAAAGAGCGGAAAATATCTCAAATCCGATTCAAAGATAAATTTCCAGGATATTGAAGACTGCCTTGTGCTTGTCATCTCGTCGTTCTCGACCATAGCTTCATATGAGAACCAGACGAAAAAAGCTATCACGAACAAGTTCATTCAGGAGGCAATGACCGAGTTCTTCAAGCATCAGCTCGAGGTGTATTTCATCGAAAACAAGCTCGATGCGGACAAGATATGCGATCAGGTGCTCGTCAATATGCGCGCGCGCGTCCGTGCGGAGACGACGAAACTCAATATAAAGGGCAAGCTCCAGTCGAGCAACGATATGGGCAGCCGAGTGCAGAAATTCGTTGACTGCCGCAGCAAGGATGTTTCTGAGCGCGAGCTGTTCATAGTGGAGGGCGACTCGGCTCTCGGCGCCTGTAAGCAGGCGCGCGACTCGTCTTTCCAGGCGATAATCCCCGTGCGCGGAAAGATACTCAACTGCCTCAAGGCGGAATATAACAAAATATTTGCAAACGATATCATAACCGATCTGATAAAGGTTCTCGGCTGCGGAGTCGAGGTCAAGTCGAAATCGATGAAAGATATGGTCGCGTTCAATATCGATCAGCTGCGTTGGAGCAAGGTCATAATCTGCACCGATGCCGACGTTGACGGATTCCAGATACGCACGCTTATCCTCGCGATGATCTATCGCCTCATGCCCACGCTTATTGAAAAGGGCAAGGTGTATATCGCGGAGTCGCCGCTCTATGAGATAAACTCAAAGGATGAGACGTGGTTTGCATATAACGAGCAGGAGAAGCAGGATATCCTTTCCCAGCTTGAAAACAGCAAGTTCACCATCCAGCGCTCGAAAGGACTCGGTGAAAACGATGCGGACATGATGTCGCTGACGACGATGAATCCCGCAACCCGCCGCCTTATCCGTGTCGACCCGACCGACGCCCAGAAAACTGCCGAGATATTTGATCTCTGGCTCGGCGACAATCTCGCCGGCAGAAAAGAGCATATCGCACGCGACGGCGCGGCATATATCGACATGGCGGATGTTTCGTAACAGCTTAACTATTGAAAGGATTTTGATATAAATGGCGGGAAAAAGAGGCAAAAAAGAACCCCCGAAAAATGAAATCGATCCGCTCAAGAGCGGAGTTCATATCATCGGCGCGGGCGAAGTTGTCGAACAGCCGATAACCGATACCATTGAAACGAACTATTTCCCTTATGCGATGAGCGTCATCATGTCGCGTGCTATCCCGGAGATAGACGGCTTCAAGCCCTCGCACAGAAAGATACTCTATACAATGTACAAAATGGGTCTGCTCACCGGTGCGCGCTCAAAGTCGGCTAATATAGTCGGACGCACCATGCAGCTGAACCCCCACGGCGACGCCGCCATATACGAGACTATGGTCAGGCTCTCACGCGGCTATGAAGCTCTGCTGCACCCGTATGTCGATTCAAAGGGTAACTTCGGTAAGGCGTATTCGCGCGATATGATGTGGGCGGCTTCGAGATATACCGAGGCAAAGCTCGATCCCATAAGTGCCGAACTTTTCAAGGATATCGACAAGGACACCGTCGATTTTGTCGATAACTACGACAGCACCATGAAAGAGCCGACCCTTCTGCCGGTCACTTTCCCGAGCGTGCTCGTCAATAATAACACCGGTATAGCCGTCGGCATGGCGAGCTCCATATGCTCCTTTAATCTCGAAGAGGTCTGCCGCACGACTATCGAGCTTATCAGAAACCCCGACCACTGCGTTGCGGATACTCTCAAAGCACCCGACTTTGCGGGCGGCGCGAAGATACTCTATGACCGCGCGAAGATTGAGGAGATTTACCGCACAGGCCGCGGCTCGTTCAAGCTCTACGCCAAATATACTTATGACAAGTCGAACAACTGTATTGATATAACGGAGATCCCGATGACCTCGACCGCAACGAGCGAGTCTATAATAGAAAAGGTTATCGACAGAGTCAAGGCGGGCGCGATAAGAGAAATAAGCGATATCCGCGACGAGACGGACAAGAGCGGTCTTAAAATAACAATAGACTTAAAGAGGGGAACAGACCCCGACAAGCTCATGCAGAAGCTCTACAGGCTCACTCCGCTCTCGGATTCGTTCGCCTGCAACTTCAATGTCCTGATTGCCGGTTCACCCCGCGTCATGGGCGTCAAAGAGCTGCTCAACGAGTGGATTGCGTTCCGCATGGAGTGCGTCAGACGCAGAACCTATTTCGACCTCAAAAAGGCTAAGGACAAGCTGCATCTGCTGCGCGGACTTGAAAAAATCCTCCTCGATATCGACAAGGCAATAAAGATCGTCAGAAATACCGAAGAGGAGGCGGAGGTCGTCCCGAACCTCATGATAGGCTTCGGAATCGACCGCATCCAGGCGGAGTATGTCGCGGAGATAAAGCTTCGTCATTTAAACCGCGAATATATCTTAAAGCGCACGCAGGATATCGAGGATCTCGAAAAGCTCATTGCCGATCTTGAGGATATCCTTGCAAAGCGCGGCAGAGTCGGCGCGATAATTATCAGCGAGCTTGAGGAAGTTATCAAGAAATACGGCAAGCCGAGAAAGACGGAAATTATCTACGCCTCCGATATCGCAGAGGAGGAAGAGGAGGAGCAGATACCCGATTATCCCGTGACGCTCTTCTTCTCGAAGCAGGGCTATTTCAAGAAGATAACCCCGCAGTCCCTGCGTATGAGCAGCGAGCAGAAGTTCAAGGAGGGCGATGAGCTCGCCCAGACCGTGGTTACGGATAACGCGAAAGAGCTTCTCTTCTTCACGAACCGCTGCCAGGTCTACAAGGCTCGCGTCAACGACTTCAAGGAGACAAAGGCGAGCGCACTCGGCGATTATGTGGCTAGCACGCTCGGCATGGACGAGGGCGAGACGGCGGTCTATATGGTCGTGACCTCGGACTATTCGGGTCATATGCTCTTCTTCTTTGAAAACGGAAAGGCGGCGAAGGTCGAGCTTTCCGCCTATCAGACGAAGACGAACCGCAAGAAGCTCATAAAAGCTTATTCCGACAAATCGCCCGTCGCTGCGATGCTCCATATCGAGAGCGATGTCGAGCTTGTTATAATCTCTTCCGCGGGCAGACACCTTTTGATAAACACCGGCGCAATCTTGCCCAAGACTACCAAGGACACTCAGGGAGTCGGCGTTATGAGCCTCAAGAAGGGTCAGAAAGTTATGACCGTCCGCGCGTATAAAGAAGGGGAGTTCGCCAAGGCGTACAGATATAAGACAAAGAACCTGCCCGCCGCCGGAGCGCTGCTGAGCGCGGAGGACAAGGGCGAACAGCTTGAGCTCGGAATATAAAAAAGACCGTTTGCAAGGCTTCCCCGCAAAACGGTCGGCGGGAAAAGCCCTGCAAACGCATTGACTTCGGACTCTTGCCGCTGAGAGTAGTTTGCTCAGCCGCGCGCCGATAATACATCTTTCGGAAGGAAAATTTCTCCGTTCGGCAAAAGTTTTTGTAAAAACTATTGAAATGTGTCAAAGTATATGCTAAAATATCTTAGCAATTTGTGTTTGGAGGTTAACTTCATGGCAGTACATGAGATTATATTGGGCATAGTCCTCATTCTTCTTTCGGTCGCTATTATTGTTCTCGTCCTTCTTCAGGAGGGCAAGTCCGCAGGTCTTTCCGGCGCTATCGCAGGCGGCGCAGAGACTTTCTTCGGCAAGAACAAGAGCAGGACTATGGAGTCGAAGCTTGTGCTTATCACGAAGATCATCGCTATCTCTTTCTTCGTTCTCGCACTCGTTGCAACCCTGCTTCTTCTCTTCCTTTAATACAGGACAAGTAATATCTGAAAGCTGAACTTATGCGATCCTTCGGGGTCGCATTTTTTCATGTGTAAATATAAAAACCGCTCCGGGCTTCACAGATTTTCCGTGAAGCCCGGGGCTATGTGTGTTTAAGGGAGTTTTTATATTTAACCGAGATTCAGTTCGACGCGCCCTTTCGGGATATACATTATCGTTCTGCAGCCGTTGGCACGTCTGAACTCGGCAACATATCCGCCCGTGAGGTCGAATCTGTAGCCGTAGGCGTTTTCGGCGAGTGCGTTTATCGTTGCGCCGTCGGTGAATTCCCTTGAATTTTTCGGCATGTAGTCGCCGCTCGTGTATGTGCTTATCTGTTCTCCGGTCTCGCGGTCGGTTTCCGGCTTTGATTTGCCGTTGTCCCAGAAAGCGTTGAATATCGGCGTGGTGTATTCAAGTGCGTCGACGGTGAGCTTGCCTATGTCCGCCACTCTGACGGCGACTATAGGCGATTCGTCAACGAGCAGGTCATAAAGCCCGTGGACTTTGAGATACTTGACGGTATTTGTCATTTCCTCGGTTATCGGAATAACGGACTTGAACTTGCCGAAATCGCCGTATTCCGAGCCGTTGGTCATCATCTCGCCGTAGTTGCCTGTCTTCCAAGCCTTTCTTATCGCATCTTCCGGCGTTTCGGTGTCCCCATTGACTGTATCGGGCGAGTAGATTTGAGTTACCGCTTCCATTTCCGCCTTGATACCGTCACGGTACAGAGCCGCCGCGCCGAGCCATTTCGAGTCGGAGCAGAGTATTCTGTCCGCGCCCAGAGCGGTTATATCCTCATATATCGCGCGGGCGAGTCCGCGTGTAAATTTTTGGTCAACGACGGTCTTTTTGTCCATCTGTCCCGAGAAGAGAACGGGGAATACTTTTTCGCTGTTTATGTTCAGCAGCTCGTTTTTGATTTTGTTGTTCCAGTTCTCGGTGTTCTCTATTGAATAGAGCGAGAGATAGTCGCCAAGCCTGACTGTCTGATATTCTCTTATTATCTCGCGTCCGTTCTTGAGCTTGTATTTTATAATAACAGTGCTGCGCACGGCTCTTTCGGAATAATCCTCGCTGCTTGAAACAACCTTTCTGCCCGAGGCGATGAGCCTTTTGTGCAGCTCGCGCACGGCGTTAATGTCGCTTTCGCTTTTGAATCCGTCGATAATTATGCGCCTTTCGTCGGCGTTGCTGCGATAGTAGCAGCCGCTGTTTATGCCAACCGGGTTTCCGTCCTCGTCGAAGGCGAGATAGTAGCCGGAGTTTGCGTTGAATTTGAGCTCGTCTGCTCTTGTGCGGTAGCTTCCGAGAAGTATGTCCGGAGCGGATACCGATGCGCTCTCGATGCTGTCGGTATCAGGCACGCGGCTGCTGTAACCGAAGAACCCGGTGTAGAGCGAGAGCATAACGGCGACCGCGAGAGCCACATGGACAAGCCCGTATTTCCAATCCTTTTTGAGTGCCTTAAAGCTGAGATTGAGCATAATATCGAAAACCACGAATATAACAGCGCTCAAAAGCACGGTTGTTATGCCCGTTATAAGATATTGCTTGTTGGTGATTTGCGAAAAATAAAAATTAACGGCGACGATAGTCGAGCCTGCGGAAACAGAGAGCATGGCGGTCAGCAAAAAGCTTAAAGCCTTGCTCCTGCCGCTGAAGCCGCATATCTCCACCTTCCTGCGCTTTAGCATCAAAAGCCCGAAAACGAACAGCAGGGCGGTCAGTATCGCCCAGAGTATATAGGGCTCAAGAGACGGCGCGCTCCAGCTTTTCAGCTCGTCTGCGGTGATTTTAGAGAACCCGTCGACCGAGACCAACGAGCCCGAGCGGATGAATACGTCGTTGTTGAGCGAGAGCAGATTGAGACGCGACAGCACGCGCCCGAAAGGGGAGAGAGCCATGCTGATATCCTGGTTGTGACTCGCCGACGGATAGAGTGCGTAGTTTGAATTGTGAGGCGCGCCGAAGAGCAGCTTCGGTACAGTGTTATTGAGAAAATATACAGCAGCGCTCGGAAACGCTATGAATGCGAGCGAGAACAGTACCGATTCGCCTGCGGTTCCCACGCAGACGGAGACTGCCGCCGCAACAGAGAATCCCGCAAGCGCCGTCACGGTCATGTGAACGGCGTAAAACAGCAGCGTGCGCCAGAGCATCACGGACGAGCCGAAGTAGATAAGGTTCAGCATTGCCGAAAAGGCGAGCGGGAGAAGCACGGCCGCTTCGAGCATGACCGCTCCCGCCAGCCAGTGCGCCGAAAACAGACCCGCGCGGCTGATGCCGAGACTGAAATATATGTTGTTCTTCGCCCTGCTTGAGACGAATCTGAAAAGCATTATACCCAGCGCGGCGGAGAGAACAACGACTGCCGCCGTGTAAAAATAGAGAATATCCGTCAGCATATAGTTGTCAGATCCGCCGATTATTAAAAATTTTCCGGATTCGCGCAGAAGCTCCAACGTCGCCGAGCCGCCGCTCTTCAGCGCCGTAAGCTGTCTTATCTTGTCGCTGCCGAAAAAGCTTCTGAGGTAGAGCGCCAAGCTCATTACAAAGACCGCGAGCGGAAAGGCAAAGTTCTTTCTCATCGCGTGTGCGACCATGAAGCCAAACGGATTTTTAAAGCCGTCTTTTGTTCTGTTCACCCTTTATCCCTCCGATGCTGCTCAGTTCGGCGGCCGCACCGTTTCAGCGCAGCCGCCGCTTGAAATTTATTTGCCCGTGCCGAGATTCAGCTCGATGCGTCCTTTCGGAACATACATTATCGTAAGAGCGCCGTTCTCGCGCTTGAACTCAACAAGGTATCCGCCCGTGAGGTCGAAGCGGTAGCCGTAGGCGTTGGCGGCGAGCTTTTCTACAATAGTCTTGTTTGTTATGGTTACGGCATCCTTCGGCATGAAATCGCCGCTGTTGTAGTTGCTCACCTGATAGGTGTAGCCGGTGGAATCCGTCTTTGAAACTGCCTTTGATTTTCCGTCATCCCAGAAGGCGTTGAATATCGGGCTACAATAGCCGTATCCGTATCTTGTATTCACGGAGTCGGTCGAGTGACCCATGTCCTTAACTCTGACGCTGACTATCGGGGACTCGTCTGTGAGCTTCTCGTAGAGTCCGTGCTCCTTGAGGAAGCTTATAGTGTTCGTCATCTCCGAGGTTATCGGAACTGTTGAGTAGTCGCCGAGTGAGATATAATGTCCGCTCGACTCTCCGTGCGCCGAAAGCTCGTTGACCTTATCCTGCCTTGACATATCAAGATCTTCCTCAATACCCGGTTCCGGCATAGCCTCTGTTACGGTAGTGGCGCTTCCGTAGTACGCCTCATCCTGTGTGTTTTGACGAGAAACATAGAACGCAACCGAGCCGAGATATTTCGCGTTGCTTGTCAGGAACTTGTCGGAGCTCAGCGTGCTGATATCATTATATATCGCGCGCGCAAGACCTGCGGTCAGCTCCTCGTCAACAGCGGTTCTCTTGTCCATCTGAGCGGAGAAAAGTATCGGTATCATGCTCTTTGCGTCGATGTTGAGCAGCTCGTTCTTGATTTTGCTGTTCCAGTTCTTGGTATCCTCAAGGGTATAAAGTGTGGGATAGTCTGTCAGCGGAACATAGTTATAAACTCTGACAAGCTCGCGTCCGTTCTTGAGCTTGTATTTTATGATAACCTTCTGGCTCGTGACTCTCTTCGAGTAGTCATCAGGGTCGCAGTTCATTTTGTTGATGTTTCCTGCTTTTATCATGGCCTTGTGGATTTCGCGGACAGTATTTATGTCATCTTTGTCCTTGAAGTCCTCAACGAGTGAGTTCGAACGGTTGCCGACATAGTAGTAGTCCTTGAGTCCGTCCTCGCCGAAGTAAAGGTTGCTGTTATATCCGGAATGGAGCCCGTTGCCGAGCTTGTAGCTGCCCATCAGTGCGTTGGGCGCGGAGATGGATGCACTCTCAATGGACTGAACATCGGGCACGCGGCTGCTGTAGCCGAAGAAGCCGGTGTAGAGCGAGAGCAGGAACGCCGCCATAAGTCCGACATGGACGAGACCTATCTTCCAGTCTTTTTTAAGAGCCTTGAAGCTCAAATGGAGAATGACATCGAGTATAACAAATACCAGGAAAGCTGCGACGATTACAAGGGCTATCATTATCCATCTGCTTATCTGCGATGTGTATGCTATAAAATATATTATCAGCGAAGCGGCTCCGAAAGAGGCAATCATGCAGAGCACGAAGTTGAGAACGGCGCTTCTTCCGGGGAAACCGCATATCTCGGCTTTTCTGCGCTTGAACATGAACAGACCGAACACGAAGAACGCGGCGATGAGAACTGCCCAGAGAATATAGGGAGTCAGCGATGGCGCGGCCCATTTTTTTGCTGCCTCTTTTGTCATAGCTTCAATGGAAGATGAGTTAATAAAAGAGCTTCTGTTGAGCATGAGCAGATTTATATGGGCGATAGCGCGGCCGAACAGGGTGCTGTTCGTCATATCCAGATAGTTCTCGCCGAAGCTTGAAGCGACGGGATATATGTCGTAGTAAGTTTTGGAGGGAGCGCCGTTGAGAATTGCAGGAACGCTGTAGTTCACGCACATTGTGACAACGCTCGGGAACGCCGCAAGAACGGCTGAGAAGCCAAGCGATTCAACAACCGTACCCACGCAGCTCGAGACCGCCGCCGATATTGTAAGACCGGCGAGCACACATATCACGTTGTGCACCGCATAGAACAGGAAGGTTCGCCAGAGCATGACGGACGAGCCGAAAAAGTGGAGGTTGATTCCGAGCGATACTGCGAGCGGGATGAGTGTTGCCGCGAGCATCATAATTATGCCTGCAACCAGACGCGCGGTGTAGAGGTCGGCGCGCTTAATGCCGAGACTGTAATAGACGTTGACGGTCTTTTTGTTGGTAACGAATCTGAAAAGCAAAACGCCGACTAACAGCGATATCACAACGAGCAGAGCGGGGTAGAACGAGATGAGCGGTTCATATGCCGCGCGCTCCGAGTCGAAGATAAAGACCTCGTACGCTTCGCGCATTAACTTCATAACGTTCTGACCGGTGATAGCGGCCTTGTTCTTTGCTTCGCTCAATACATCCCAGCAGAAGCCGGTGAGATAAAAAATCATGCTGAGCACAAATGTTGCAAGGGGGAGAATGAAGTTTTTCTTTATCGCGTGAGCGACGGAGAAGCGGAATGTGTTCTTATATTTCTTCATCTGTGACACCTCATTTCTTCTCTTCGGGCTTGCCGAAGATGTCCTTGAAGTCGTAGTCGCTGCCCTCCATCTCCTCGAGGAAGATTTCTTCGAGCGTGAGCGGGAACTTTTCGATCATCAGCGGCTTCATATCCTGAAGCTTCTTCTCATTTTCGTCCATGTCGCCGTTGGCGCTCAGGGTGATTATCTTTCCGTCCTTCGAGAAGTGCCTGATGTCGAGATCCTTGAAATCGCTCTCTTCGAGGTCGCGGTCAAAGACCAGCCTGAACTTGCAGCGCGAGCCGCTGATATCGTCAACCGAGCAGTCCATAACGATGCTCTTGCCGTTTATCAGCGCAATGTGGTCGCACATATCGGCGAGGTCGTGGAGATTGTGAGAGGAGATTATGACGGAACATTCCTCCTCCGCCATGTATTCGAGCAGGAGGTTCTTAATAAGATTCCTCTTTGCCGGGTCGAGTCCGTCGAAGCTCTCGTCGAGCAGAATGACCTCGGGCATCGTGGACATTCCGAGGATTATCTCCGCCTGCCTCTGCATGCCCTTTGAAAAGCCGCGTATGCTCTTCTTTGTGTCGAGCCCGAATACCTTTGAGAGCTTGTGCATGGTGTCGAAGCTGAAGCGGGGATAGTAGCCCGCGTAGAACTTGCCCATGCTCTCGATTGTCGCGTTGGGCTCGAAATAGAGGTCGTCGGGGACATAGAAGAGTCTCTGCTTCACTTTTGCGTTGTCAAAAACATTCTCGCCGAATATTTTGACCTCGCCCTCGTCGGCTCTGTAGACTCCGGCGACCGTCTTGAGAAGCGTTGTTTTGCCCGCGCCGTTGTAGCCGACAAGCCCGTATATTGACGACTTTTCGACTTTCAGCGAAAGATTCTGAATGGCGGTGAAGTCCTGAAACCGTTTTGTAACGCCGATTACTTCAATCATAATTCTTCCTCCTGAGTGTAGATTTCATTGAGTATGTCGATAATTTCCTGCTTTTTGAGTCCCTTGGCGCGGGCGGCAGAGATGGCGTCCGAAATTTCGGACACTGCCGTGTCGTGCACCGAATCGTTCTTGAAAGCCTTTTCGCTGACGAAGCTTCCCTTTCCGGGCACGGTGTATATCGCACCGTAGGATTCAAGGTCGGAGAATGCCTTTTTTACCGTGTTTATGTTCACACCGGCGTCGGCGGCAATGGACCGTATAGACGGCAGCTGTGAGTGCGGAGCGAATGTACCGACAAGGATAAGAGTCAGCAGCTGATTTCTTATCTGCTCGTATGCCGGCACGCGGCTCTGCTTGTCGATTAAGACCACAGCGATTCTCCTTTCTTTTTTGATTCCGGCGCGCCGCAGTGCACCAAAATCAGAATAAGTGTGCTATCTGTCGTAGCACACCTATATCATAACACAAAAAATACCTTTGTCAACACAAAATTTTAAAAAATCTAAAAACAAAAAAGCCGCCCAAAGGCGGCTTCTCTTTGGTGATCCATCGGAGATTCGAACTCCGGACACCTTGATTAAAAGTCAAATATGTAGTACATACACATAGCAAATTGCGGAGAAAAACACAACATATAGTGGCTTGGATGTGCGCAACGGACGATAAATGCTAAACGGGAATCGGGCGTTACTACGGGATTACTACGGATTTTAAGATATCTTCGCCATTTCCTCATGAAGAGTTTTGTCTGATACAAGTGCATAGTATTTTAAGGTCGTGCTGTATTCTTCGTGCCCAAGAATCATTTGTGTAGCTTCGGGTGATACACCGCTTTCTACCATCATTGTTGCGCATGTTTTTCGGCAGCAATGGGGGGATAGACGCTTAACTCCTATCTCTTCAAGGCAGTCGTAATATTTTTTGCGCATGTAGCTCGAGCTGTATCCCTCGCCGTCATCACGACATACTATTTTTTTACCTTGCTTTGCTACGAGTGCTTCTATATACGGCTTAATCACCGGCAGAACAGGAACATGGCGATTCTCTCCGGCTTCGGTTTTCAGACCACCTATGAGTAGGGCTTGATCCGCTATGTAATCATCCGGAGTAAGGGCGAGTAGTTCAGAAATACGAAATCCCGTGTAAATCAGTATGAGAATGATATCGGCGTATGGGACATTAGCCTGTGCGGCAGCCTTTATCTTTTCCACTTCTTCAGCGGAAAATGGATGTATTTCGTTTTTCTTTTTCTTTGGGAGCTTAACGAATTTAGAATAGTCTTTGTAACAAATGTCTCGCTCCAACGCGAGCGCATAAAGACGCGAAAATGTGATTTTTATGTATGAGAGCGAAGTGCCGCTTTGTGCGCTGTATGCATCGATACATTTCTGCATGTCTTCCGTTCTCAGCTCGCGCATTTTGATAGCCTTTACATCTTCGGGAATCTTCTTCCATGCGGCGTTGTAGCAGTCCTTTGATTGTTTAGCCAGGTTCTTATATTCGGCACGGGAGAGCCACAATGTGTGCAAGTCATCGACGGTCATATTGATTTCAACTACCGGATGTTCGAGGTAGTGAGCCAAAGCAGCTTTTGCTTCTTTGCTCGATGCGTAGTGCCCGAGGATTTCCTGCTTTTTAATCATCTTTCCCTGCTCGTCCAGGCTATAACTTGCCGGCAACGCGACGACCCAGGGACGCCGCTTGATATCCTTGCGTTTATATACGCTGCCTTCACCGTTTTCACGCTTTGCCATTAAAAAATCCGCTCCTTTACTTGTGTTTCCTCAGAGCGGGTGATATAATAAATATATCAATCCACTCTATACGCATGGTGTGTGTTGATGCCTGAGCCCTCGGTGTTCCCGCACCGGGGGTTCTTTTTTATTTAGCCTAAATCTTTTATCGCGCTCGAAACATCATCGACAAGGTCGAGTCCGACCTGCGTCTTACCCGTTACTTTGCCGTCGATAAACACGACAGTCGCGCCATAAGTCACGCCGCCCATATCTTTACTTGACCAGCCGTAGGTCTGAGAGGTGCTTCCGCCAATCTCGGAAGACGTAACAAGTTTACCCTCACAGCCGATGATTTTACAGACTTGCTCATAGGTCATGCCGTTTTTAATCTTGTTAAACTCGTCGAGCGTAATGTATTCGGTCTCGGGTTCCGTCGTTGTCGGTGTGTCTGTGCCGCCCTCTCCGCTTATCGCCATTGCAGCAATGACAATACAGAGAAGCGCGACTACCACGATAGCAATTATCCAACCTTTAGGTCGTTTTGCCCCGCAGTTCGGGCAAACTTTGTCGTTCTTGCCGAGTTCGGTTTTGCATTTCTTGCACTTCATTTTTATACATCCTTTCTATTATCCCGCCGCGAGGGCGGGATTTTTAATTTATTTCTCGAATGAGCATGCGAGGAACGCCGAGAATATGATACATTTCCAAATCCGCGCCTCGCAGCTCTTTTGGCTGATATTCCGGATTGATGGGGCTGAGTCTTACCATATCATCGGAAACATCGATGCGCTTGAGCGTGGCACATTCTCCGTCATAAATGACTGCTCCGACATCGCCGTTGTGGTCTATGTAATTCTGCTTCAATATAAGCACTATATCTTTTTCCTGATAGAGCGGATACATTGAGTTGCCGCGAACTTCCAAAACAAAGAAGTCTTTTTTGTCTCTTCCTTTCAGATAAGCCGCGGGAACTTCTACAACCGCACCGTTCCAATCTTCAACCGCGATTTCTTCATATCCGGCAGCAATGCAACCGAGAACCGGGAAAGTTACGACATCATCCGTAATGTTCGGGGAAATAAGTTTAAGCGACGAGTTGCCCTCCCACCCCATAAGCTTTGCGGGTGTTGTTTTAAGTAGTTTTGCGATTATCTCGATTTTGTCAGAGGATATAGTTGTTATTACTCCACTCTCGTATTTTTGAACCGTCTGTTTGGAAACACCGATTTCCTTTGCTATGTCCTCTTGTGTTAAGCCTGCAGCCTTTCGCGCGTGTTTTATATTATTACCTAAAGACATATCTCGCACCTCCACGACCTATTGTATCAGATTTGCGGAAAAAGTCAACTAAAAAGCGAAAAAATTTTTCGAAAACGCTTGACAAGTGTTTTATGGAATGATAACATAGTAGCGTAAAAAGCGACAAAGGAGGTGAAAACATGATAGCTAAAAACGAAATTAAGGGTTTGATACGGGCTCGAGGAATGACTCAGGCTGACGTTGCAAAGATGATGGGAATACACGAAACTACGCTTAATCGCAAGCTTAACAAGGGCATTCTCAACAGCAACGAGATAGAAGCTATGATAAACATTCTCAATATCAAAAATCCGGCTTCTATTTTTTTTGGTCATTAAGTCGCTTTTAAAGCGACTTTTGCCAATCCGCACGAAAGGAGGGGAAAAGATGAAAACTTTTGATGGCGTTAGCACGAGAGACCTTGTAGAGGAACTTCGACAGCGCAAGGGAGTAGAGGTAACAATAGCAGAACCGCATAAAGATACTGAAATCAAAGTGAATGGTCCTGCTATTGTGCTTGTGGTTATCGATTAACCGATTCTTTCGTACCTGTAAATTCCCTTAATGTGAGCGTGGAAGTATTCGCCATGAGACGGTGCGGTCATCAGGTTCTGATACACGGCAAAAGGTACATTGTAATAGGCATATAAACTGCCGTTAGTAAAACCGATGTGTAGAGTTCCATTCTCATAGCCGACGCTTGCGAGATTGCTCGACGAAACAGGTTGCATTACCATTCTTTCTCACCTCCTTTGGTGAGAATTATAACACACAAAAAGAAATAAAACAACAGACAAGAGGCAAAGATATGACGGAATCAGAAATTAGGCGTATGGAAGAAGAAATCCGAGCAAGAAAGGACGACGGCGAACACAACACAAAAATCGCGGTCGTATCAATCCTACTCGGATGTTTCGCGGGAGTGCTCGGGGCACTGCTGGCGCAGTGGGTAATTAACACTTTCCTGAAATGAACTGAGAAAGGAGATGAAAAGATGAAAAAGTTTGAAAACGCAGAGAAACTTCTGAACGAGCAGCTGCAACTACTCGCCCAGAAGTCGAAAGAGTGTAGGCTTGAAGATTTAGCGGACATAACGCTCGCTATGGTGAGAGTTTTTGAAACTTTGGTTTACCACGCCTGATTATTTAACTTCGGTGCTATTGTTAAGATTCTCAAGAAAGTAAAGATACGTTTTGACGTATAACTCTTTGCGCTTGTCAAAAGAATCCCCATCGGAGTGACGAATTTCAGATCTTATGTCATTTTGAAACATTTTTACAAGCTCGAGAGCAATCTCAGAATTGGTCATGATATCACCTCCCTAAAGCCTACAGCAAAATTATATCACACAAAAAGAAATAAAACAACAAAAAGCGAGGTAAAGAGATGAATAAAATCGAAATAAGAGTCAATCCGAACACGGGTCTGACGAGCAGTGTAAAGTTGGGCGGTGTTGAGATAGGGCAATCAGTCCGCAGTGTTACATTTCATCACAAGGGCGGCAATTGGCCTACCTTGACACTGGAACTTGTATCTAACGATGTCTTGCTTGACATTCCGAATGCTACGGAAGATGTAGGCGCGTCGAAGGGTATCAGCGTTTGGAAAGCCACTCCAGTATCGGAGCAACCGCATAATTAATTACCAAAGGAACGACGGAAATGATAAGTGCAAGCACAGAAATAACAATTGCCTTACGGCTTCTGGACTCCGCGTCGATTTTCGCAAGATACTCGTATCCCGCGTGTGTCAGTTTGGCATCTCCGGATAAATCAAAAAAGATGCTCCCATCGGCAGTCCTAACGGTACGGAGATTGCTGGCTATGTACCCTTTGGATAAGCAGGCGTTAAGTATTTCGCAATCCCACGGGGAGAGCTCTTGAAGCTCTTTCCCTTCTAATATCCACATGAGTATCTTTCGCATACGGCGCTCATACTGGCGAATGTTTTTGGGCACATCTTGATGCTTGAAACGGCTGTCTTTTATTGGTTTCACGATTTGCACCTGCTTTGATAGAAATTAAAAAAATTATATCACACAACAAGAAATAAAACAAGGAAGGAGGGAGAAGAGATGGGCGACCCGCTGTTATTCAAAATATGTTTCGCTGTGGTAACCGGTAGATTGGTCTTTGAAATCATTGCGCTGTGTGCAACTGCGAAAGTCGAGAAAAGAAAGAATGGTAATAATGCCAACCACAATGGTGATAAGCAATCCCAATTTTTGGGCGGAATCCCAGAATGCAGCCCTTTTCTTGTGGCGCTTGCTGTTTGGGTGATCGTGGTTTGCGTTGTCATCATCGTCATCGTTGGCGGATGACGATTCAACTTTATTTAAATGAAAGGAGTACCACAATGAACGAGTTAATCAAAATCAACTATGAAAGCGATAGACCGACAGTCTTAGCGAGAGACCTGCACGAATTCTTGGAAGTCAAAACTGCCTACAAAGATTGGTTCCCGAGAATGTGCGAATACGGCTTTGCGGCTGGTGAGGATTTCAACCTGCTCAAAAATGAGCGGGTTCAGATCGAAGGTTCGAGAGCTGTATCAAGAACCGTAGACGATGCACAACTTACCATCGATATGGCAAAAGAGATCTGTATGCTTCAGCGCAACGAACGGGGTAAGCAGGCGAGGCAGTATTTCTTGCAGCTCGAAAGAAAGTGGAACTCACCCGAAGCGGTGATGTCGAGAGCCCTCAGAATGGCTGAGGAAAGGCTTGAAAGATTTAAAGCTATAAACGCCAACCTCTCAGTTCAGAACGCCATTATGCAGCCGAAAGCGGAATATTTTGACGGCCTGTGCGACCGCGAGAGTCTTACCAGCGTCAGAGAAACGGCGAAGCTTCTCGGGATGAAGCAGAACGACTTCGTAAAGTGGCTTATAGACCACAAGTACATTTACCGCGACAAGCGCGGCAGGCTGATGCCCTATGCCGATTATGTCGATTCCGGGCTGTTCACTGTCAAAGAGACATACAACGATAAGACCGACTGGACGGGCGTTCAGATGCTTATCACCGTAAAAGGAAAAGAACGCTTTTTGAAAGCGCTCTCGTGAAAGGAGACAAAAACCATGCGTAAAAAAATGGCACTTATGTCAGTGGACGAAGCGGCGATGTATCTCCGGGAGGTTATTTACATACCGCCGCACCAGATCAGGCTGCTGGCCAGGGAGGGCAAATGCACCTTTTGTATCGCGCTTCAGCACTCAAGCGGAGGCTGGTCGTACTACATCCGCCTTGACAAGCTCGAACAGTTCAAGCGCGGGGATATCGGATTGATGACCGAGCGGTGAATTGAAAGAAAGAAAGGTTTAACAATGGCACTTAAATTTGCAATTCAAACAGTCTTTGAAATTGTCGCGGTCGTACTTATCATCTATGGATTTATTCACGAGGACAAGCTGATAGCTTTTGAAGATTCACTCAAGCGCAGAATCAAAAAGAAAGGAGCTGAACGCCATGTACGAGATAGCGGCAATCGCTCCTGAAGCGTTCAAGATAGCGGATAGGCTCACACTGCTCATGGAAGAGCACGAACCGCCGGTGACGAGGTCGGAATTGGCAGATGCTATAGGCTGCGCTAGATCAACAATCTCGCGTTATTGCGATGGCACAAATTCGGTGGCATTCATCTTCGCGATTCGGATTGCTCGATTTTTCAATGTCTCGCTTGATTATCTCGTGGGACTGACAGATAGCAAGGAGATACCGCAGTGGCAAAAGCCCGGAAAACATAAACACTCAGAGCATTGGCACTTGAAAAACATCTGCAAACGCTGTTATTACCGCCGCGAAATGGTCGGGCTTGCAGGGATAAGCGGATTTGATATCGAGTACGACAACAAAGCTTGTCACTACACATTCGACACAGGCAAGTTCCGCGAGATAGAAGCGACGGACATGGAGTGCCCGTATTTTCGCCCCAAAAGAAGAGAAAGGAAAGTTGTTTCCCCGGCATGGGACAAGATGAAAAGCGATGAAAACATATGACCAATTTTTAGATGACAAGATAGAAGTCGCCAAAGAGAGCGGGTTCGAGATATCGCTCGACGAGATTAACCCGGCGCTCAAACCTCATCAGAAGCTCGCCGTTCAATGGGCGGTCAGAGGCGGCAGGCGCGGACTGTTCGAGCGGTTCGGACTCGGCAAGACCGTGCAGGAACTCGAATTTTGCCGCATAGTCACCGAGCATGAGGGCGGTCAAGCTCTTATCGTCTTGCCGCTCGGCGTGCGTCAAGAGTTCACCCGTGACGCAAGAGAGCTGTTGCATATCCCCGAACCCGTATATGTCACCTGCATGGACGAGGTAAGAGCTTCTGATGCGCAAATACTCATGACCAACTACGAGCGAGTCAGAGACGGAGACATAGACCCCAAATATTTCACGGCGGTCAGTCTCGACGAAGCGGCGGTACTTCGCTCTTATGGCTCAAAAACCTATCAAACTTTTTTCCCGAAGTTCAAGGGAATTAAATATAAGCTTGTGGCGACCGCCACGCCGAGCCCAAACAGGTATAAAGAGCTTATCCATTACGCAGGGTTTCTCGACCTTATGGACACGGGACAGGCACTTACAAGGTTTTTCAAACGCGATTCAACAAAAGCTAACAACTTGCAGCTCTATCCGAGTATGGAGCGTGAATTTTGGCTTTGGGTTGCGTCGTGGGGGCTGTTCCTAAGCTCGCCCGCCGACCTTGGACTCGATGCGACGGGCTACGATTTACCGCCGTTTGAAGTCCGTACACATGTCATAGACGACGACATGGAAAACTTGCCCGCCGACCGTGACGGACAGTTCAAGCTGTTGAGAGATACCGCGACATCGTTATCTGAGGCGGCACGGGAGAAAAGCTCAAGCATAGCGGCGCGAGTAGCGAAAGCAAAAGAGCTGATAGACGAAGCAAGCCCCGACGAGCATTTTATTTTATGGCACGACCTCGAAGCGGAACGCCACGCGATAAAAAAGGCTATTCCCGAAGCTGTCGACATTTACGGCAGTATGGACTATGACGAACGCGAAGGCCGCGTTATTGACTTCCAAGAGGGCAAAACAAGGATATTCGCCACAAAGAAGAGCCTTTCCGGCTGCGGGTGCAATTTTCAGAAATATTGCCACCGTGCGATATTCGTCGGTATTGACTATGAGTTCAACGACTTTATTCAGGCAATTCACAGAATACACCGCTTCTTGCAGACCGAAAAGGTGATTATCGACATAATCTATACCCAAGCGGAAGAAGAAATCTGGGAAGCGCTCCGTGAGAAGTGGAAACGGCACGACGAATTAGCACAGAAGATGTCCGAAATCATTAAGAAATACGGCTTGTCATCTCCGCATATCGCCGAGCAGCTGAAAAGAAGTAAAGGAGTCGAAAGAGTGGAAATCAAAAGAGAAAGGTTCACAGCCGTGAATAACGACTGCGTTGACGAGACACGAAAAATGCCCTCTGATAGCGTCGGGCTGATTCACACATCAATCCCGTTTTCAAATCATTACGAATATACACCGTCATACAACGACTTTGGGCATAACGCGACAACGAGACAGTTCTTTGAGCAAATGGACTATCTCACGCCGGAACTGCTTCGCGTGTTACAGCCCGGCAGAGTCTGCGCGGTTCATGTCAAAGACCGCGTTCTCTTCGGCAATGTGACGGGCACGGGCTTCCCGACTGTTGAACCGTTCCACGCGATGTGCATAAGTCACTACCAAAAGCACGGCTTTCAGTATTTCGGCATGATAACGGTCTGTACAGATGTTGTCAGGGAAAACAATCAGACCTATCGTCTCGGCTGGACGGAACAGTGCAAAGACGGCACGAAGATGGGCGTCGGCTGTCCTGAATATATCTTGCTTTTCCGAAAACTTCCGAGCGATACAACGGACGGATATGCAGATGTCCCCGTCACCAAAAGCAAAGACGACTATACCCGCGCCCAGTGGCAGATTGATGCGAACGGTTATCAGCGGTCAAGCGGGAACCGACTTGTCACCCGCGAGGAACTCAAAAACGCGCCCGTTCAAGTGCTCGAGAGAATGTATCGTCAATATTCCCGCGAAACGGTCTACGACTACGCCGACCACGTAAAACTCGCCAAAGAACTCGATGAAAAGGGACATCTTCCCGCCACTTTCGCAGTGGTCTCGCCCGGCAGTTGGAGCGACGAGATATGGGACGATATCAACCGTATGCGCACACTCAACACAACGCAGAGCAGACGCCGTCAGAATCTTCATGTGTGCCCGTTGCAGCTCGATATCGTGGAGCGGGTAATAAACAGATATTCCAACAAAAACGACCTTGTATACGACCCGTTCGGCGGTCTTATGACCGTTCCGTATATGGCGGTTAAAATGGGGCGCAGGGGCTATGGCTGCGAACTTAACCCCGACTATTTCCGCGATGGCGTGGGCTATCTCGAAGCGGCAGAAGCACAGATAGGCGCACCGACGCTGTTTGACTTAATGGAGGGAGCTTAATGGGCTGGGAAAAGGGACTGTCGGAACTCGATATAGCTACTATCAAAAACTTTCGAGTGAAACAGCAATGGAGCTACTCAAAGAAGGTTCAGCACGCCCGAGATGTCGCTCTTGATTTCATCGAAGAATGCAAAGCACGCGGACTTAACTACCACGTGTCCGTTGGCGGACTCGACAGTATAACACTTTTGCTGTTTTTAAGAGACATAGGGATAGACTGCCCCGCAGTTAGCGTGTCAAGTTTAGAAGATAAGTCAATTCAACTGATTCACAAGCAGCTTGGAGTAGAATGCTTGAAGCCTGCCATGCGCGACGACGGCACGAGATGGACAAAAGTTCAAGTCTTGCAAGAACTTGGCTTCCCGGTGCTTTCAAAAGAAAAGGCGAACAAGATTTCTCTGCTTCAAAATCCAACAGAAGAGAATCGAACTGTAAGACACGCCATTATCACAGGGGAAACCGGAGAGTACGGCGGGAATCGAACCGGTAGCCGAATGAAACTACCGCAGAAGTGGCTCAACCTGTTTGGCGGATATGAAAACGAGAACGAAAATGTGGATTATCGCAAACCTGATTTCCTCGTTTCAGATAAGTGCTGCTATTACCTCAAAGAAAAGCCTTGCGACGACTGGGCAAAAGAACACAACAGCGTTCCTTTCCTCGGGCTTCTGGCTTCCGAGGGCGGACGCAGAGAAAAGAGCCTCATGCTTAACGGATGTAACTACTTCGGCAAAACCTCAATTAGGTCGTGCCCGTTTGCAATTTTTGAACGGCAAGACGTTCTCCGCCTTGCACTCGATTTGAATGTTCCGGTTCCTGCAATATATGGCGAGATAAAATCAAAAAGCCAAGCATGGGATGGGGACATTGGAGAGCTTTATACAACCGGTGCGCAAAGAACAGGTTGTAGTATGTGCGGTTTCGGAATACAACTTGAGAAACGTCCCCATCGCTTCGACCGCTTGCGCGAACAAAACGAAAAGGAATGGGAGTTCTGGATGTACAAGTGTGTCACGAATCCAGCGACAGGAGAAAAGTTCGGCTGGGGACATGTACTTGATTACATAGGTATTGAAGGGGAGAACCGATATGTGGATTGGAACTCTCGGCAGATGAATTTGTTTGAAACAGAAGGGAGTCAAAAAAATGAAACTGACCTGTAATACATACGACCTCAAGGCGGCTTGTGCCAAAGCTGCAAGAGTTATTGACAAATCGCCGTCTCCGGCTACAAACGGACTTTTGCTCTCGGCAGAAAGTGGAGTTCTGACCGTGACGGGATATAACCTTACAATCGGAATATCCGTTCACATTCCCGCTATGGTTGAGGAACCGGGCGCGATAATCGCGGACGCGAAGATTCTGACAAACGCGGCGGGCAAGCTTCAAAAGTTTGAGACGGCACTATCAACGGACGAAGATGTTCTTATCGTTCAGAACGGGCGTTCGAAACTCAAAGTCAAGGGAATACCTTGGGAACAGTACCCCGCGTTACCGACGGCCGAAAATGGCGTGACCTGCTGCGTTGACGGCGAGAAGTTAGTCAAGCTGATTAGAAAGACGGTCTTTTGCGCGGATGAAGATAAGGGCGTGAGAATGACTATATCGAGCGAGCTTAAACTCTGCGCGACAGACGGCTTTACGCTCGCGGAATCAAGTATACCGCTCAGCAAGGCGGTTGACGAGAGAACGGCGATGATACCTCCGAAAGCACTTTCAGAGCTTTTGGACGCGACGGACGCAGTGGAAATATCCATCTCCGAAAAACACATTGTTGCCCGAACTCGTGATTATACGTTATTTTCGAGGCTTATGTCAACGACGTGGGAAATCGATGTTGCAAGGGTCATACCCAATGACACAGCTCAAGTAGAGACTGATTTTAAGTCGCTTATGGCGGCTTGCGAGAGAGTACAGATTCTTGCGAGCACAGAGACACAGCCCGTTAAGATGTCATTCTCAAGCGACGGAATAGAGCTCTCCGTCAAGGCAACGATAGGCAGTGCCAACGATTCTGTTGCGGCGCAGACAAAAGCCGATTTAACGCTCGGCGTCAACGCTAAATACCTTTTTAACGTCTTAAAAGCGGCTGAAACCGATAGGTTTTTGGTAAGCTCGCCAGTTTCGCCGATGGTTTTCAAGGACGAAATGAGCACGTACATTCTTCTGCCTGTTAGGCTCAGAAGATAGAAAGGAGCTGCAAATGCTAATTTGTGATGATTGCAAGCGAGTTTTTGAGTACCCCGACGGTGTGAGAGAAAAGGTCGGCGAATATTGCGGACAGCCCGCATATCAAACTTTAGACGTTTGCCCGTTCTGCCATAGCGACAGTATAAGCGAAGCCGTTAAGTGCGAAATTTGCGGCGAATATTATACTCGCGACGAGATGGACGGAGATGTTTGCGACGGTTGCCTGTATACATATCGCTTTGACCTTGACACTTGCGAGAAGTTTTGCGAAAGCGACAACTGTTCAAGTTCAGTCAAAATCAGTGACCTTGTGGTATCACTGTTGAGCGAAGCCGAAATCAATGAAATCTTGATAACCCACCTTAAAGAAGCCGACAAAATAAGCCGCGTTGACTGCAAATCTTTCATCGACGAGGACAAAGAATGGTTCGGCGAAAAAGTAAAGGAGCTGTAAAAATGAGCAACTATTTTTGCGAATTAAATAACGTCAACGTGAACGAACATACGGAAAAGAAGAACAATTTGACCTACCTTTCGTGGGCGTGGGCGTGGGGCGAAATAAAGAAGAAGCACCCCGACGCGGCGTATACGATATACGAAAATGCCGACGGCTGGAACTACCATACCGACGGGCGCACCTGCTGGGTAAAGACCGGAGTAACCGTCAACGGAATCGAGCACATAGAATACCTGCCCGTTATGGATTATAAGAACAAGTCAATCCCGGTCGAAAATGTCACCTCATACGATGTCAACAAATCAATTCAGCGGTCGCTGACAAAGGCGTGTGCGCGGCACGGCTTAGGACTGTACATATATGCGGGCGAAGATTTGCCCGAAGAACATGAAAATGCGACAAAAAAGCCTAAAGCAGACAGCTCAGCCGAAAAAATTGACCGCAAAGCCGTAAATCTCACAATAAATACCCTAATGGGCGAATTTGCGAAGCTCAGAGGGAAAAGTATAGGCGAAGTAGAAAACGCGCTTATGCGCCAAATTTCAGCCCCTGAGGGCGCGTCTCTTGAAACTATATCGGACAGTTTGACAGAAAGGGCGAAAACTCAGATAGCCGTCTGGCTTAAAGCGGCAAAGGAGCAGTCATGACGATTGAAAAAGCCGACTGGCTCTTTGAGTCTGACGGATTCTATCTCAAGTTCAAGGTCAAAAACCGCGAAGAAGGTCAGCGCATAGTGGCAGAGGTTAAATCTTCGGACAAGCCCTATGAGTTGACCGTCGAGAAGAAAAAGCGCAAGCGCAGTCTCGACGCGAACGCCTATTGCTGGGTTCTTTGCACCAAGCTCGCAGACAGGCTTAGCGTTACCACAAAAATCAAGACCACCAAAGAGGATGTCTACCGAAATGCCGTCCGAGAGCTGGGCATATATCGTGACTTTCCGGGACTGGGTACGGACGAAGCAAACACCCTGCGCACAGCATGGGAAATGCTCGGCACAGGGTGGATAACCGAGCAGGTGGATTTTGAAGCCGATGGCGATCACATTAGAGTCAGGTGCTATTACGGAAGCAGCACATACAACACTCGCCAGATGTCACGGCTTATAGACAACCTCGTGCAGGATTGTAAAGCGGTCGGAGTAGAAACGCTGACACCCGCCGAGCTGGCGTTGCTAAAGGAGGCGTGGAAATGAGGTCTATTCTTCAAGCGGACGAAGATGTTTGCTTTCTCTGTGGCAGATCGGGCGCACCTATGGACTGGCACCACTGCTTCGGCGGCTCGGCACGACACGCGAGCGAGGCATACGGACTCAAAGTCCGTCTCTGCCATATGGGATGTCATATGTACGGAGAAAAAGCCGTACATGACAATAAAGATACAATGGACTACATACACCGATACGCCCAAAACGCAGCAATGAAATATTACGGTTGGGATAAAGATGACTTTATCCGGTTGTTTGGAAAAAACTACCTTTAAGGAGTGTAAAAAATGGAGAAATTTGACTGTTTTGCTTATGGTACGTTGGCTAACAGCTCGAAAGGTTGCAGTGTACTGACCGACTGCGTGTGCAGCTCAGGCGAGTGCCCGTTCTACAAAACCAAAGCGCAAATCAAAGAAGAAAAAGAGCGCACCGAAGCTCGAATAAAAAGGCTCTACGGGACGACTACAAAGAAATTTTTGGAACTCAAAAGGAGTGTTAATAATGCTTAATTCAGTGATTCTTATGGGTAGGTTGACCGCCGACGCCGAACTCAGACAGACTCAGAACGGCACATCCGTTACATCGTTCACGGTAGCGGTCGACCGCCGTTTTCAGCGAGATCAGACCGATTTTATCAATGTTGTCGCATGGAAGCAGACCGCCGAGTTCATTGAAAAATACTTCAAGAAAGGTTCGCTTATCGCGCTTCGCGGCAGTATTCAGCAGCGCAACTATGAGGACAAAAACGGCAACAAGCGTACCGCATTTGAAGTTATTGCCGACGAAGTCAGCTTCTGCGGGTCAAAAGCGGACAAGTCGCAGACCCCGAACAACGACGACTTCGAGGAAATCCCCATAAGCGACGACCTGCCGTTCTGAGGTACTCGAATGAACATACTCGACTTTATACCCAAAGGCAAGGAAAACGCGGTCACACGGGAAGCACTCTGCATTTATACGGGGCTCGACGACCGAACCGTTCGCAAGCTGATAGAGCTTGCAAGGGACGGCGGAGCGCCTATTCTCTCATCGTCGCATAGTGTCGGTTATTGGCTTTCCGACGACATCGTCGAGATTAAAGCTTTCCTCAATGAGACTGACCGCCGTTGCAGAAGCTTGTCACGCAGAGCACAAGGGCTCAGACGCTATGTAGCGGAGCGCGAGGGAAAATATGTCGTTCCCGTACAAGCCCATTTCAGGACGATAAAAAGGAGCTGAGGCAATGGAGCTCAAATGGATAAAACTCTGCGTTAATATCTTCGACGATGAAAAAATAGCACTCATCGAGAGTATGCCCGACGCCGATTCCATAATTGTTATATGGTTCAAAATCCTCTGTCTCGCGGGCAAGCAGAATAACTGCGGCGTGCTTATGCTCAGCGACCGCATACCGTACACCGAAGAAATGCTTGCAACTATCTTTCGCCGTCCTATGTCCACCGTGCGACTCGCTCTTACCACCTTTGAAAGCTTCGGAATGATAGAGGTTGTGAACGGCACAATAACTATCCCGAATTGGGAGAAGCACCAAAGTGTCGATAGGTTAGCCGAACTCAAGGAGTACAACCGACTCGCACAACAAAAATCCCGCGCAAAAAAGCGCGCCTTGCAGGCTGTCAATGACATGTCAATGACATGTCAACGAAGTCAAGGCATAGAAGAAGATATAGATAAAGATATAGAAGAAGATATAAAAGAAATAGATAAAGAAAAGCCCACGCGCCACAAATACGGTGAATATCAAAATGTTCTTCTGTCTGACGAAGACCTTGAGAAACTGAAAAAAGAGTTTTTTGACTGGTCTGACAGAATCGAACGCCTGAGCGCGTATATGGCAAGCACGGGCAAGAGCTACAAAAACCACCTTGCCACTATCAGAAATTGGGCGCGGCGTGATAGCAGGACTCCGACCGCAGATGTCAAACCAAAAGGACAAGCTTCATATGACATCTCGGAGTTTGAGCGTCAGAGCATGTCAAAGCCGATAGCCTACAAGAAAAAGTAATGCAGTGCCCGGGCGGAAGTCCGGGCAGAAAGGAAAAATTATGGATTGCAACAAAACGATAGACTTCTTTGCCGAAGCAAAAAGGCTTTGCGATTCACGCACCGCGTGCGAGGAGTCCGCACACGATGAGCGATGCCCGCTGCTTGTTTTTTGCTGGCGCACTATTGCAACAAGAAACGCCGAAGAAAGTATAACGGCATTTGAAAATCTGCAAAAATGGAGCGACAAACACCCTAAGAAAACATACGCGCAGGACTTCTTTGAGAAATTCCCAAAAGCACAGAGCAATTGGGACGGAACCCCGTTTGTATGCAGAAAAAGAATCTACGGCGGAATACACTCGACAACACTTGGGGACTGCGATTACACGAGAGCTTGCTATAGATGCTGGAATGAACCTCTGAACGATGAAGAAACAAAGGGAGCTTAATAAAATGAAAATTGTTTTAGAAAAAGGCGCATACAAGCCCTACAAGGCACATCCCGAAGATGCAGGATTTGACCTCATGGCAAGAGAGTATAAGATAGTCCCAGCGCAGGGAAGCGCGATATTTGACACAGGCGTACATATCGAGATACCGCAGGGTTTCGTCGGATTCCTCAAGAGCAAAAGCGGACTTAATGTCAAGCGCGGAATAACGAGCGAGGGCGTTATTGACGCGGGTTATACAGGCAGTATTTGTGTCAAGCTGTACAACAACACCCAGATTCCCTACATAGTCGAAAAGGGCGACAAGATATCGCAGCTCGTCATTTTGCCGATTTGCAGCGACGAGCTCGAAGTCGTTGATAGTCTTGACGAGACGGCGCGCGGCGATAACGGATTCGGTTCGAGCGGGAGGTAAAAATGATGACAGCAAAAAAAGCGTTAGAGCTTCTGAATGATGTAGAATTTTCTGAAAAATATCAAGGCGTACAAGAATATACAGAAATGCTTATCGTGTGCAAAGAAGCCCTCGAAAAGCAGATACCAAAGAAGCCTTATTTTGGCGAAGCCTTGGGCTTTAAAGGCTTCTTCGGGTACTTATGTCCGATATGCCGTAATTGGCTTTTATATCCCGACGAAATACCTAATTCGCGTGATTCATTCTGCTCTTTTTGTGGGCAGAAGATTGACTGGACGGAGGTAGCCGAATGAGTGATTATATTGACCGCGCGGCGCTAGGAATAGACTTTTGCAGGTGGAATGTTTTTGAAAACAAAAGCTATGTAGATGGTTGGAACGCCGCCATTAAAATTTTAAAAGAAGCTCCTGCTGTTGATGTACAAGAGATTAAACATGGCAAATGGATTGAAACTCAAGAGCCGTTGGGTTGGTGTGATGTTGATTGCGCTGAATGTTCTGTTTGCCACGAAAGTTGGATTATAGACGAAGATTCAAGTATTGACGATTACGAATGTATGTGGCACTATTGTCCGAACTGCGGCGCAAAAATGGACGGAGGTAATAACAATGCGTGAGATACTTTTTCGCGGCAAGCGAACAGATAACGGCGAATGGGTGTACGGCGTACCTACAAAAGATGGTCGTGGCGAAATGGTTATGGTGGAAAACATATTCGAGTGTGAAGAATATAATTGCCGTGGTGCAAATTGCTTGTATGTTGATGAAAATACCGTAGGGCAGTACACAGGTTTGGCAGACAAAAACGGCACGAAATTTTCGAGGGCGATATTGTTTTGTTGAAAGGCGATGATGAGCCTTATCAAGTCGTTTTTGATGAATCCTGTTTTCAAGTTTATAGCGACAGTGTTCGCTATGCTATGGATAACTTTTACGACTACGAGATAGAGGTCATCGGCAATATCTACGATAATAAGTTGGAGGATTTTAACAATGGCACTTGCTAAAAGATGTGATAGGTGCGGAAAGTTTTACGTGTGGTATCTCGCGTCCAGTACCGAGAATGAGTATATTAAGAGTGAGTTTATCGAAGACAAACATAACGACAGCTTGGTGTGCGGCGGAGCTAATGCTATTGTGCTTCGCAAAAATAGCCCTATCGGTAAAAGAATAAAGGACATATCAACCTTAGACTTTTGCCCCGAATGCCTAAAAGCATTTGATGCATTTATGAATCCGCTTAGACAAGAGGTAAAAGACAATGGCTGATGCAGACAGATGTGTTTGTTGCGGTGAGATAGTTCCCGAGGGACGGCAGATATGCCCGCAATGTGAGCGCAAAAGATACATTTACACTATCCCCGATATCCCGCCGTCTCTTAACAGGTTCGCGGGGCGCGAGAATGTATGGGCGTACAGAGCGGACAAAAAGCAGTGGGAAGCCCTTTGCGCCGCGTACTGCCGCCCGAAGCCGTCCAAGCCGATTAAAAAGTGTGTTATCAGAATTACATATTTTTTCCGCACAAAACAACGGCACGACCCCGACAATTACAATGGAAAATTTATCCTCGACGGCTTGCGGGAAGCCGGAATAATTGAAGATGACAGCTTTAAAAATGTCGAGCTTCAGCTGTGTGGAAACTATGACAAAGAAAACCCGAGAACAGAGATAGAGGTGATATTGTGACCGTTCCCGAATACGTCAACCGAATAAAGCACCTTGACAATGAGTTGTCATTCAAACAGCGTCAGAAATCGGAGCTGTTTGATATGTTGGTATCAATTACCGCCCCGCCGTCCGAGTCGGTGCAGAAGACAGCAGAGGACAAAATGAGCAGCTTAATATCTCAATATGTCGACTTAGGCAACGAAATCACAGAGATATACCAGAAAAAATTCGCCGCCGAAAACGAGTTTCAGGCTCTTGTGAGCCAACTCCCGCCGCAGTGGGAAGAGTTTCTGCTTTTGAGACACCTCAGCAGGATGAGCTTTGAAGACATTGCAGAAGAGATGGGATATTCCCGAGAGTGGTGTTGGAAAACGAACAAGAAAGCTTGCGCGGCACTTGAAGAACTCCTCAACGCTAAAAGTGTACAGTAAAATACTGTAAAATACAGTGAAATACAGTTGGGAGATATGATATCATATAGATGTAAAAGTGGACGGGCAACCGCTTTTACTTCTTTTCTCCGTTCATGTTGTTTACCACATCTCCACCGCTCGCCGGTGCGGAAAACCGGCTCCTTTCTTACCGCCTCGCCCTGCGGCGGGTTTAATAGCAGGGCTTTTTATGCGGAGCTTTCAGGCGATATGCGCATAAGCGCATTAAAGGTTCGAGTCCTTTGCTCCGCTCCAAGCCGCCAAGAGAGCGAGGAAGCGCGAGAAGTTAAGTATCGGGTTGCCGGAGCGCTCGGCGGCGGCTTGTTAAGCCGTATAAATCCCGATGGCTGATGAAAAGACGCAGCTCGGGCGGCATATATGGTGGCATACGGTTATCTTCGGGGCTGATACACCCCGACAGTTCGGTTCAACTCCGACTTTGCACACCTACAAGTTAGTTCCTTCCCGTTGGTTGTCGGTGGTTATTCGGTTGTCGGATAGCCGCCGACAACGCTTTAAAAATTCAGGTGATAACATGGAGATAATTACAAAGAAAGTAAAAGACCTCAAGCCGTATGAGCGCAACCCGCGCAGAAATGACGAAGCGGTGGAGTATGTCGCCGAGAGCATATCGGAGTTCGGCTTCAAAGTCCCGATAGTAATTGACGGTGACGGCACAGTCATATGTGGTCACACGAGGCTAAAGGCGGCAAAGAAGCTCCACTTGGCGGAGGTGCCTTGCATTGTTGCCGATGACCTCGACGACGAGCAGATAAAAGCATTTAGGCTCGCTGACAACAAAGTCGCGGAAAAGGCGGAATGGGACTTCGGTTTCCTTGACAAAGAGCTCGGCGGTATATTCAACTTTGACATGGGTAAGTTCGGGTTCAACTTCATGACACCGGAAGTCAAGAAAAAGAACAAGCTCGATACCAAGACGCGGAAAGCAAATATTCTGAATCTTGAAAGGGCTCAGTTCTCCGGAGTTGGCAAATATGACATACCCGAGATACAGCCCGTATATCAGCTCCCCGAGGTCACGGACTGGATTCCGTTTGACTTTATGCTCAGTGATAAGCGTAGCCCGGAAGAGAAGCAAAAAACAGGTATTCACTTTTTCCGTGACGACTATAAGTTTGAGCGGATCTGGAACACTCCTGAGAAGTATATAGAAAAACTCGCGGAATATGCTTGTGTGCTCTCTCCTGACTTTTCACCATACGGTGATATGCCTATGGCAACACAGATATTCAATCATTATCGTAAACATTGGGTAGCGGTCTATATGCAGGAATGCGGGTTGACCGTTATCCCGACAATTAGGGCGAGCACTGACGAGCGCTCTTTTGATTGGTATTTAGACGGCGAGCCAAAGCATAGCATTGTCGCCATATCGACCATGTGGGTGAAAGAAAGCGCAGAGATTTTCCCAATTTGGGAGCGAGAATATCAGACAATGATTGATACTTTGCACCCCCAGAAGATTTTTATTTACGGAAAGATACCGAGCAATGTAAAGCACGAGAATATCGAGCGTATAGAAAAATTTTCAGAAAAAAGGTGGAGCGAAGTTGATTTATAAAAATTTTTGAGGTAGAATAATTATGCCGAAAGGAAATCGCGGTGGCAAAAACGGAAAAACGACCGGATATTATAAAACAGTCGGAGAGTTTGACGGAGCTGAAATAATTACCCCAATAGCGGGGGGAAGCGGCTCTTTGCCGAGAATGTCAAATAGTCCGAATGCGATATATATTTTCAAAAATGCAAAAGGACAAATGAAGAGCCTGGGAGTATACAACGACAAAAGAGAACTCGAAAAAGAGTTTAATATTGGCCACAGCCATAAAGACAGGAAGAAAAATAAAATTGTCAGAAATTTTAAAAAAGGCGTAGCTCATGTACATATCATCCGGGGTGGCCGGAACAGCAATACGCGATATATGACAAAAAAAGAGATAAAGAAATATGGCAAATACATCAAATTTATAGGAGGGAAAACCGTTGAATAGAGAAAAGTTTCTTGAAGATTACAACGAACCGTTAATGCAGGCGGTAGAGTTCACCTACAAGGGAAAAAGATACAGCATATACGGGTGGTGGGGAATTGAGGTTTATGACGACGGAGAAGGACATGATATAGACGATGATACCCTATGCACCAAAGAGGACGCTCTGCGCTACAAAGCTTTTGACGGTGGCACAAAAGCTCTGATAGACATAATAGAGGAAATTACGGATGTTGGTTTTGATTTTTAATATTGACGAAAGCTGAATATTTTATATTTGCCGTTGGCTGAGTTCAGTCGGCGGTATTTTTATACCTAAAACGATTAGAAGAGAGGTGGTGGCATGGCAAAGCAGACGAATTTCGGGGGCAAAAGACACACTTTAACAGTGGAAGATCAGAGAAAAGGCGGAAAGCGTTCAGGCGAGGTGCGCCGTGACCTAAGAGATACCCGCGAAATAGTGAGACGCGCCATGTCGATGTACCTCAAAAACAGTGACCCGGCAGAGGTCAACTACCTGAGCGAGATAACGGACGGGGCTAATATATCAGCCAAAGAGGCGATGATATACGCGCAGCTCAACCGGGCGATGAACGGCGACACAATGGCATTTAAAGCGTTGATGGAGCTTGCCGCCGAGAATGGCGGTCAGCAGCAGAGCGACATATCAGAGCTTTACAAGGCACTGGACGGTGACGACGAATGAAAATAACAACACTGTCGCCGAAGCAGAAAGAGATTTTGCGCTGGTGTCACGGCAAGGACAAAGACAAATATGATGCTATTATATGCGACGGTGCAGTCCGTTCAGGCAAGACCGTCTGCATGATTCTGTCGTTCATTCATTGGGCTATGCGGTATTTTGACGGTCAGACGTTCGCTATATGCGGCAAGACCGTCCAATCGGCAGAGCGTAACATAATAACGCCGCTGCTCGGAATGACCGATTTAACGGCGTATTTTGAGCTTAATTATAAGAGGTCAAGCAAGCTTCTTGTGGTGACCGGAAACGACAAGACAAACTATTTCTATGTGTTCGGCGGCAGAGACGAGAGTTCGGCGGGATTGATTCAGGGCTTGACCCTTGCGGGCGTGCTCTTAGACGAGGTCGCGCTTATGCCTCGCTCGTTTGTGGAGCAGTCGCTCGCGAGATGTTCGGTGACCGGGTCAAAGTACTGGTTCAACTGCAACCCCGACAGCCCGGCACATTGGTTTTACGAAGAATGGGTGACAAAGCCCGAAGAGAAACATGTCTACCACATACACTTTTTATTAACCGACAATCCGTCACTTACCGACGAGATAAGAGAGCGATATTTCAGGCTTTACCCGTCGGGAGTGTTTTATCAGCGGTTTATTTTAGGTCTGTGGGTAGCGGCGGATGGGCTTGTTTACGATGTCGATGTCAACAGTTTAATTGATGATACCGTCCCGGAACAGGGGCGTTATTTTATATCTATCGACTATGGCACATTGAATCCGTTTTCGGCGGGTCTGTGGTGCTTAAACGGCAAGACGGCGACGCGCATTAAAGAGTTTTATTATGACGGTCGCAAGCGACAGAGACAAATGACCGACGAGGAATATTATAAAGCGGTCGAAGACCTGGCGGAAGGCTATGACATTGAGCGAATAATTGTTGACCCGTCCGCCGCGAGCTTTATCACCTGCATAAGAAAGCACGGTAAGTTCTCGGTGCGCAAGGCAAAAAACGATGTAATTGACGGGATCCGAGTCACTTCTGAGATGGTCAAAGGCGGCGTTATAAAGATAAATTCGAGCTGTCAGGGTATCTTGAAAGAGTTCGGCATGTATCGCTGGGATGATAAATCGACTGTTGACAAGGTTGTAAAGGAATATGACCACGCGATGGACGATATGCGTTACTTTTGTTACACGATATTGAGAAGGGAACTCCGCTGGATGGGGTATAGGGGTGATAAAGATGACAAGGATTAAACGGTGGATATGCGATAAGTATCTGCCCTCTTATGCCCGCGAGAGTGCCGCAGAGGAGATGCGCAGACTCAAGGCAAGGATATTTGACCTTGAAAGTGAAAACGCCCGTCTGAGGGCGTATATCGAGGGATTTGAGCGCGGTACGCGGCAGATGCGCAAAATAATCATCAACACGGGGGATAAGAAATGAGTGTAATATCTGCACTGCTTAACTGCAACAAAATATATAACTTTTCCGATGCTTTTGGAGTCAAGGACATAACAACGGCGGAGATGCAAGAGGCTATAAAGCTGTGGCTTACAATGTACTTTGACCACAAAGACAAGGAGCTTGACGATTGCCAGAGGCTTCCGGTGCTTATAGTCAACAAACTTGTAAAAACGGCGTTCTCGGAGTATTCCGCGAGCTCGGGAAATACATTTGCGCAGTCGGTGCTTGAGGACATTGAAAAAACGAGGCGAGCGGCGTTTCAGCAAATGTTAATCTCCGGTGAGTGCCTTATAAAGCCCGTGCCGACCGCTGACGGCTTTATATTTGTACCGATACGGCGTGACTGTTTTGTTCCCCTCTCGCGCAACGAGCGCGGGGAGCTTGCGAGCGTGGGTACGGCAGAGTTGACGGTGGAGGGCGGCGACTATTACACATTACTTGAGCGCAGGACGGCGGGCAATGTGTTGACTATCGAGACGAAACTTTTCCGCTCCGGCGATGCCGGAACTTTAGGAACAGAGGTACCGCTTGCGTCGCTTGCTAAATACGCAAATTTACAACCTATAATGCAGTTGCCCGTTGCTGGGCTGGGGCTTGCGAGCCTTAAATCGCCGCTCTATAACACGGTTGACGGGTCTTTTGACGGCGTGTCAATATACGCTCCTGCCGCTGACCTTATCGCGAGGATAAACCGCAATGAGCAACAGCTGTGCAGCGAGTTTGAACTCGGCAGAGCGCGAATAATGGTATCTGACGACCTTATAAAGCGCGACGGCAACGGCAATAAGCGCGTTGTGGATGATGTATTCACACGGTTTGACGGCGACCCGCAGGACTTCGGGTTGACGATATTCTCACCCGCGTTCCGCGAGCAGAGCTATCTTGCAAGAAAAACGGAGTATTTGCGCAACATCGAGAGCCTTATTGGTTTTAAGCGCGGCATTCTGTCGGATGTCGAGTCCGCAGAGCGCACGGCGACGGAGATCACATCCTCTGACGGCGACTATAACCTTACAATTATCGACTTGCAGAGCGCGTGGACGCAGGCGGTCAGAGACTTGCTTGTAATTTGTTCTGCACTTGGCGAGATTTACCGCATGAACGGTCACAGCACGATTGACCCTGACGAGGCGGTGTTTGATTACGGCGATGGTGTACTTTATAACCGCGACAAGACCTGGAATGAGTATGTCGGTATGGTGCAGATGGGCTTGATTAAGCCCGAGATAGCTGTAGCGTGGTATTTTGAGGAGTCGTGCAAGACTCCGGCAGATATCGAAAATATCCGTGCGAAGTATATGCCGGAAATAGAAAGCTTGACGCAGAGCGGTGATGAATAATGCTGTCGCCTGAAAAGATTGATGCGCTGAATGTGCTTGCCGGGCGGGTTGTTGACCCGGTGACCGACTATCTGCTTGCCGATATAGCGCGACGGATAGCGCAGGCGGGTGAAATAACATCAACGGCTGGATATCAGATATGGAAAGCGCAACAGCTCGGCGCGAGCCGAAAAGAAATAAAAAAGCGCGTGGCGGAGCTGCTGAAGCTGTCGAAAGACGAGACAGAGAAGCTTTTTAAGCAGTCGGCGAAAGACGGATATCAATTTGATATGTCGCATTTGCCGACTGAATCGATACCGTTTGAAAAAAACGACAGTCTGCAACAGATAGTTTCCGCCGCTGTCGAGCTTGCCAAAGAGGATTTTACAAACATCACGCAGACAATAGGCATGATTGACCCATACGGCAACGAATTACCGCTATACAAGGCATACAATGCGTGTTGCGATTACGCTTTTAAGCAAGTGTTTACAGGCGCGACGGATTATAACACGGCAGTGCGGCAGGCTTGCAAAAATCTGTATGATAAAGGGCTTGTCGCCGTTGACTATCAGAGCGGCGTAAGAACATCGCTTGAAGCTGCTGTGCGTCGTAATATCATGGGTGGTCTCGGGCTTATGCAAGAGAAAATAAGTGCCGAAGATCATGACAAAATGGGCGCGGACGGCTGGGAGATATCTGCACACGCCGCGAGTGCCCCCGACCATGAGCCGATACAGGGCAAGCAGTACAGCGACGCGGAATACACAGAGCTCAACAACAGCCTCGTGCGCCGTATCGGTACTCTTAACTGCGGACATGCCGCTTTTCCGATTATCTTGGGTGTATCAAAGCCCGTATACACCGCCGAACAGCTTGAAGATTTTAAGCGCAAAAACGCGGAGGGCATAACCTATGACGGTAAGCATTACACAACATATGAAGCAACGCAGATGCAGCGCCGACTTGAGCGGTCAATCCGCAAGTGCAAACGCGAAATAACCGTCCGTGAAGCGGCGGGCGACGAAGAAAAGCTCAAACTCGCGCAGGTGCGTTATACCCGATTAAATCAGGAATATGCCCGCTTTTCAAAATCCGCAGGGCTGAGAACACAGACCGAACGGTTGCGGACTGCCGGATTTGATTATAAGCAGGGCAGAGAAGCGACAAAAACGGCAAGAGCAGCCGCAAGGTAAAAAAATTTCTATCATTATATCACAATTCAATAATTACAGCGTTTTGCGGTCAAATGCAAGGCGCTGTTTTTTATATCCCGATATTAACGCTGTCCCGGTGGCGGCGTTTTTATACAATTTCAATGCGGACAGATTCCGCAGGAAGGATGAACCAGATGTTTATTTTTTCAAGAAAACTCAAGCTGTTCCCGGAGGGCGAACCCGGCGCAGGTCAGACCGACCCGGCACCGAGCACACCGCCCGCGCCTACAGGTAAAACCTTTTCTGAGGATTATGTGCACGATCTGAGGAACGAGGCAGCAGGGTACAGAACGCAGAACAAAACCTATGAGGCAGCACTCCGAAAGGCGCTCGGCGTAGCTGACGGCGAGGAACTGGGCGATATCGATAAGCGCATATCTTCGCGCGAGCAGGCACAGCAGACCGCCCTTGCAAATGCCCTTAAACAGGCAAATGACCGTCTTATAGAGGCGGCAATCAGCTCAAAAGAGGGCTATGACAAGAAGCTGCTCTCAAAAGTCGTTGACCGCTCGAAGCTCAAGGTAAAAGACGACCTTACCATTGACGGACTCGATGACGCAATCAAAGCCGCCGAAGAGGAATTTCCGGCGGTAAAGGTAAACGCCGCGCCGCCTTTTGCGGCAGGCACGGGCACTATGCCCATTGGAAACAAATACACACCCGAAGAGGCGGCGATAAGAGCCGCTATGGGACTTAAGATTGACTAAGGAGGTCAAATTTAATGGCAAATAGTATAGCACTTGCAAAACAGTTTGTGGCGATGCTTGACGAGGTTTATAAGGTCGCGTCGCTTACTTCCGACCTTGACGGCGCAGCAGAGCTTGTCAGAGCCGGGGCAAACGCAAATGAGCTTATAATTCCCAAGCTCGACATGAGCGGACTCGGCGATTATAGCCGTAACAGCGGTTATGTTGACGGCGATGTCACGCTGACCAACGAGACCGTGCAGTGCAACTTTGACAGAGGTAGGATGTTTACGGTTGACAATATGGACAACCAGGAGACCGCCAATATCGCTTTTGGCAGACTCGCAGGCGAGTTTATCAGGACTAAGGTTGTTCCCGAGCTTGACGCTTTCCGCTTCGCGAAATACGCAGGCACTACCGGCATATCCAAGGTTGCCACCGGTGCGACTCTTTCCGATGGCGCGGCAGTGATCGCCGCACTCAGAGCCGCGATCACCAAAATGGACGAGGACGAAGTCCCCACCGAGCAGAGATATCTTTACATTACTCCCACCCTGCATGGACTCGTGCAGGATATGGACACCACCAAGAGCCGCGAGGTACTTACCCGTTTCGCAAAGGTTGTCGATGTCCCGCAGTCGAGATTTTACACTGCAATCGCACAGAAGTCTGGTAAAATCATCACCACCGGTCAGGGCGACGGTGCTTCTACCGTTGACGAGACCGCAGGCGGTTATACAAAGGCAACTGACGCAAAGGATATCAACTTTATGGTTATCCACAAGCCCGCAGTTATCCAGTTCCAGAAGCATGTTGCGCCGAAGTTCATTTCGCCCGACCAGAATCAGACCGCCGATGCGTGGAAATATGGCTACCGCAATGTCGGCATCGCCGACGCCTACGAAAACAAGGTTGCGGGTATCTATCTGCACCACAAGGCGTGAGGTGACGCGATATGACGGTAATAGGTCTTATTTTCCCCAAGGAAGAAAAGAAGTTCCGCTGCGATATCTGCGGCAAGGAATACAAGGGCGAGACTGCGCTTGAAAAGCATAAAGCGGAGAAGCACGGCAAGGAGTGAGCGAATTGCAGTACGCAGAATATGGCTTTTATTTAAACGACTATCTCAAGGGGCGCGAAGCGGCTTTAAACAAGAGCGATTTTGACTTTTATGCGGTCAAAGCTACCAAGGTTATTGAACAGTACACATTTGGGCGTGTCGAAACAGTGACCGACGATGTCAAGAATTGCTGTTGCGAGCTTGCCGAGAATATGCAGGCAGAGGCGAAAACCTCCGAGCGCAGCGGCGTAACATCCGAAAAAGTCGGTGATTATTCCGTGTCTTACGCGTCGGCAGCGGACGAGCGTACCGAGAGAAGCGCGGAGTGTCGTCATATTCTGCGTCTGTGGCTCGGTGACACGGGTTTACTTTACAGGGGGTAAAGATGTATACCAACACAAAAGCAACCGTGTACCGCCTTATAGGGGGCAAATACGAGCGGATATTCCTGCCGCACGTTTTTTGGGATATGAAGTCAACCGCCTCGACGGGCAAAAACGGCAAGACCGAGAGCGACACGGTGACGGTTTTTCTGCCGTTGCTCTTGCGGCTTACTCCGCAGAAAGACCTTATAATCAAAGACTCTGTACCTCTGACGATTGATAACTCTACCGAGGAAGCTCAGAGCGCGAGCGTAAAAAAGCTTTTTGCTGGGTATGATGTTCACACGGTCATGGCTTGCCGGATGTGCGATTATGGCTCGGCGGAAATGCGCCACACCGAGCTTGATGTGAGGTGATAGCGTGTCCGACAAAATAAAGCAACCCGACAATATGGAATATACCGGGACGATAAATGTCAAGATTCACTGGAATCCGCAATTTGCAGAAGAGATGAACCAAAGGGCGTATAGAATTCAGTGCGTTATCGACTCTGATGTCATTAAGTTTATGACACCGTATATCCCGTATCAGTCCGGCTTTTTGGCGACAAAGGCATTGACTATCCCTACTGTCATAGGTACTGGCGAAATCCGACAGTTGGGTCCGTATGCACATTATCAGTACATGGGCGAGATATATGGTCCCAATATCCCAGTCAAAGAAAAAGGCGAGATTGTAGGTTGGTGGTCACCGCCGAGTAAAGCCCCGACGGGGAGACCGCTGACGTATGATACCACAAAAAATCCGCTCGCAGGTTCGCACTGGTTTGAGCGTATGAAAGCCGACCGTGCGGACAAAATTCTTGCCGACGCGCAGGAGGCGGCAAATAGATGAACATAATCGAAACCGTAAAAAAAACACTCTCTCAGTGTCCTAAAATAGACGACTTTTGTAACGGCTTGCATGTCGATTTTTCCGAGAATAAAAGCGGAGATTTCGGGCTCTATTCGTCCGGAGATGCGCTTGTCGGAAAAGATATTTTAGGCAATGAGAAACGCAAACACAGCTTTGTACTGTACGCCAACGGCAGACCGTTTAATGAGTTTGACCGACTGGCGCACAGTGCTTTTTTATTGGAGCTGAACTACTGGCTCGAGAAGCAGAAACATATCGCGGTGACATCTATCGTTGACGGCAAAGAGCTGTCCGGCGAGATAACGAAGATGAGCTGCGCGAATGCAATGCTTTTTGCAGTCCCGACAGGGAACGTGAACGACGGCGTCACATATCAGCTTCAAATCTACGCCGAATATACCATAGAAAGTGAGGAGTTTTAATGCCTGGAACTACTGCCAATACGGCAAACGCAAAGATAGAGCGCAAATATCTTGCACACTACATCGATTCGTCGTTTAATGGCACAGCTGCAAACTATGTCCGTTTGGGCAAAGACCTTGAAGAGTATGCGATTGAGATGAATCCGGACTCGGAGACCAAAAAGAACATACTCGGCGAGAACTCGACCAATGTCAAGGGCTACGAGCCGCAGGGCTCTGTTGACCCTTATTATGCTTATAGTGGCGACCCGCTCTATGAGCACCTTGCGTCCATAATCAACGACCGTGCGACTGGCTCGGCTCTTGAAACAACTGTCGTTGACGCGCTGTTCAAGACCGACGGCTCGTGTGAGTGGGCGTATCGTGAGAACGCTATTATCATTCCGCAGTCGATAGGCGGCGAAGACGGCGTTCAGATTCCCTTTGAAATCCACTACAATGGCGGACGCACAAAGGGAACTTTTGATGCGGCAACAAAAACGTTTACCGCAGATTCGTCCAAGTAATCAAAAAAAGAGGGGCTGCTTCGGCAGTCTCTCTCCCTTTTTAGGAGGTAAAACATGGCACAGCAGCGACAGAGTATAAACTTTGACGACGGCTTTAAAAGCTACGAAATTAACGGCGACCCGCAGAGAATTGTCCGTATAGATACCGCCGACTACGGACTTATAGAGCGTCTGCGAAACGCTAAAAACAATATAAACGAAGAAATGAAAAAATACGAGAACGTAAAGATAAAGAGCGACGGTTCGGCAGACCTTGACGATGAGACGGCAGCTGATAGTCTCCGCGACCTCGGCAAGTTCATATGCGGTCAGTTCGACTATATCTTCAACTCCGAAGTGTCCGGCGTTCTGTTCGGCACAGCTTCACCGCTTTCAACTCGCGGCGGCGTTCCGCTTTTCGAGCGCGTTTTCAATGCAGTTCTTCCGATTATAGAAACTGACATAAAATCCGAGCAGAAGAAAGCCGAAGCCCGTATCAAAAAGTACGAAGCCGAAGCCGCGAGGTTTAAAAATAGCTTATGATAGGCTATCTTCCGACCACGCTCGAAGTGGCAGGCAAAGAATATTCTATCTGCTCCGACTATCGCGTTGCGCTTGTCATTTTCGAGGCATTTGACGACCCGGAACTCAATGAGTATGACAAAATGGCGGTTATGCTGGACTGTTTATATAAAGAGCCGGACTCGATACCGAGAGAAGCCTGCAACGAGGCGATTGAAAAAGCGTCGTGGTTTCTTGATGGCGGTGAGGACTATAAAGAAGTAGGTCAACAGCGACAGAAAAAGGTCATGTCCTGGTCTCAGGACGAAAAGATGATTTTTTCCGCAGTAAACAAGACCGCCGGGCAGGAAGTCCGCGCCGTGCCCTATATGCATTGGTGGACATTTCTCGGCTATTTCGCAGAGATTGGCGAGTGCCTTTTCTCGACAGTCCGTTCTATCCGCGAAAAGAAGAACAGACACAAGAAGCTCGACAAGTGGGAGCAGGAATTTTATAAAGAGCACAAAAAGATGATAGACATTGAGCGCAAATACTCGGCACAGGAACAGGCAGAACGTGACGCGCTCAATAAACTTTTAGGATAGCGGGGGGTGATTGAATGGTTGACGGCTCTCTCAAATTTGACACAAAATTTGACACGGACGGCGTGAATAAAGCGACGGACATGGTGAATAAATCGGTGTCACGTATGTATCAGCGCGTCAAACAGGCGTTCAGCGGCAAGGAAGTTGACCAGTCGTCGGCGAAGATGAAACGGTTGCAGAACAATGTCGATGAAGCAAATGCCAAAGTCGAAAAGCAGATAGCCGAAGTCGAAAGACTGCGCACGGAATATGAAAATCTCAAATCTGACGACGGATATATCGAGCCGGAAGCCGCAAAACCGCTGATAGAACAGGCGGAAACGCTCAAAGCGAAAATCGCCGAAGCAAAACAGCAAGTCGCCGAATATGACAAGCAGTGGGAACATGGCGTTACCGGAGCTGACGGCAAATCCGGCGAGTGGGTTGACAAAGTCCACAGCTTGCAGGCGGAATATGACAAAGTCCTTGAAAAAATCGAAAAGATTGAAAGTAAAGCCGAAGCGAAGCACCAGACCGACCGTTCCGCTCAGCTTGCCTCGTCCGAAGCGGCTATCGTAGATGCAGAGAAAAAGCTCGACGGACTCAGAAGTAAAGCCGATATTGCGAAAACAAAGCGCCGGGAAGCCCTGAGCGCCAAAGCACCTGCGGGATTTAAAAAGGGCTTGACTGGAGCTACTGCCGGTCTTGATAAATTTGTCAAGCGTATAGGCGGTCTTGCAAAGCGAGTTTTCATTTTTACGGTCATAACGAGAGCACTCAGAAAGCTTAAAGAGCTGCTCACCTCTATGACCTCATCGGACAAGCAGATACAGACCTCTCTTGCCAACATAAAAGGCAATCTCTTGACGGCGTTTCAGCCGATATACGAGTTTGCATTGCCTGCGATTAAAGCGTTACTGCACGCGCTCGAACAAGCATCGGCTTTTCTCGCGTCGTTTACCGCCGCGCTTTTCGGCAAATCTGTATCACAGATGCAGAGAAACGCAAAGGCACTTAATAAGCAAGCGACGGCGACAAGCAAGGTTGGCAAGGCGGCGGAAAAAGCTTCTCGAAGCCTTGCAAGTTTCGACGAGCTGAATCAGCTCAGTGATAACAGCTCAAGCAGTTCAGGCGGCACAGATGCGTCGTCTGTGCCCGCATTCAACACCAATCTCGACGACCTCGACGGAAACATGGCGAAAATAGCGGCTTATGGGTCGATGTTGCTCGGCGTTGCACTACTCATGGTAGGCATAGCGACGGTTAATATCCCCGCGATTATTCTCGGTATAGCACTCGTTGCGGCGGGAATAAAAGTCGGACAGAACACAGGTGCATTTTCGAGTATGCCAACATGGGTTAATCAGATAATCACATGGGGGCTGATGATACTCGGTGCGGCGTTGCTTATAGTCGGACTTGTCAAAATTAGCCCGAAGCTTATTCTCGCGGGTATCGCTCTATATATGACGGGCGTCAAATACGGCGAGGCAAGCGGGGCTTTTGAGGCTATGCCCGGCTGGTTAAAGCAGATAATCACATGGGGCGGAATGGCACTCGGCACAGCGCTCTTGGTTGTCGGTATAGTCATGGGGAACATTTATCTTACACTTGCGGGAATTATGCTCCTTGTCACTGGAATGACAGTTGGAGATAAGAGCGGAGCCTTTGAAGCTATGCCTCCGTGGCTCGCGCAGATAGTGACATGGGGCTCAATCGCACTGGGAACAGCTCTCCTTATAGCGGGTATTGCGACGACAAATATTCCGCTTATAGCGGCAGGTGCGGCGCTTTTCTCCGTCGGTATTGCAAACGGAATAAATTCGGGCGCGTTCTCGGCGGCTTGGAATGCTATCAAATCTTTCGGCAGCCAAATCGCGCACGGTGCAGCCGACCTTTGGAATAAAATAACCTCTGGCGCGTCGAGAATGTGGGATTCAATCAAAAACTCAGGTCGTGACAGACTTAACGGTATTATATCGCTCGTCGAGCGTTGCATAAATACCGTTGTCAATAAAGCAAATAGAATCTCGTGGAATATTCCCGATTGGGTGCCCGGAATAGGCGGCAAGAAGTTCGGCTTCAATCTGCCTACCGTCAGCATACCTCGCCTTGCAACAGGTACAGTTGTCCCGAGAAACTACGGCGAATACACTGCCATACTCGGCGATAACAAGCGCGAGCCCGAAGTTGTTTCGCCTTTGTCGACGATGAAACAGGCGGTTCGAGAGGTCATGAATGAACTCGGCGGGGATAACTCACGCCCGATATCAATTTCAATTTATACCACGCTCGACGGAAAGGTCGTCGGGCAATCGGTAATTGAATACCATAACGGCGTTGTCAGAAGAACTGGCAAAACGCCGCTCGCGGGGGTGAGCGTATGAGTATAGCCGTAATGAAAATCAAAAAAACGGGTACATCGACATGGAAAACACTTCCCACGCCGATGGGCTTGAAACCCGGAATAAATATCATCGACAGCAGCAAAAGCGGGCGTGACAACAACACGGGAACAATGTTCCGCGATATCGTGACGGGAAAGAACAAATACACCGCCACGATGCCGAGCGGATTGAACAACACGCAGTATGCAGAAATCGCGGACATTATCCTTGCCGACAGTTTCGATTGTTGGTTGCCGAACCCGAAAACGGGCAAATTCGGCACAAAGACATTCTACTGCTCGACGCTCGAAGCAGATATAGAGCAGATATACAGCGAGACTCTTTGGACTTATAAAGAGGTCAGCTTCAATTTGACCGAGATGTAAGGGGGCACGGGCAGTGTATAAAATAATCAACGCGACAAAACGCGCAGCGGTAAGAACTGCTTATGCCAAGCGAACTCGTCACATAATCAACCGGATAACATTCGGACATTATGTGACGACTCTCGGGATTCGCTCTTTTGTCTCGGATAAGGTCGTCGTAACGGACGGCTTACTGAGCTTGAGCGTGACACAGGTTCTCAACGGAGACGAGGACGCAACGGTCGGAAGTGTGGGTTCAAGCTCCTATTCCGCAACTTTTAATAATCCGTCACCCACCTATAACTACCGTGACAAGATAGCATTTATCGAAAGTGGTGTGCTTCTGGCGGACGGAACATATTATTATACGCCTTGCGGATATTTTGCGACGGAGAAGCCGGAAACGGACGACGACGGAAAGACCTTGACAGTCACCGGCTATGATGAGATAGACAAAATGGGCGGCAAGTGGGCACCGTCTATCACCGTGACGGACACCACGACGCTGAAAGATGTCGTCGAGAATATCGCGAGTATGCATGGCTTGAGCGTGACATATGTCGATACGGCGGCACAGACTGCCTTGAAAAATCATGTTATCGGCGTTGCAACAGCCGCAGAACTGACAGAGCAGAGCGAGCGAGATGTGCTCGGCTACTGCGTCGGATGCGCGGGAATGTCTGCGCGAGTAAACACGGTCGGAAAGCTTTATATCTCGTGGTTTTTTAGTCCAGGCAGTACCTATGGCTACACCGTGACGGCAGATGTCCAGTGGGAAAACGGCTTTAAAAAGTCCGCAGAGAGCGCGGTCAAAATAGAAGCGGTCACAGCGGGCGAGGACGAAGATGTCTATACGAAAGGCACAGGAGTTCCACTGTCTTTTGCAAATCCGCTTGTTACCCATGCCGAGATAGACGCGATATATGCACGGTATAACGGGCGTACATGGTATCCGTCAACTTGTACATGGCGCGGAGACCCGTGTGTAGAGGTCGGAGATATTATCACCGTCAAAGACAAAAACAACAAGTCATATACCGTCTATGTAGCGCAGCAGGAGTTAGACCTCTCCGGCGGCTTGCAGTCCACAATCACATCTCCCAATCTCGACACAACGGAGATGTCTTTCGACTCTGTCAGCGCGTCCGTAAAGCTTGAACTCAGCAAGGTTAAAAACTCGATGGAAGCGGCAATAAAAGCCGCCACAGACGCTATAAACGGGGCAAACGGCGGATATTACCGCATTCTCGACCTCGACAAGGACGGAAACCCGGACGGCTGGGAATGTTTCGCGACAGACGGCTTGCAGGGCGTTAAATGCACCTACGGCGGTATAGGCTGCACCACAAACGGCGGCAAGACCTACACCAACGCCATGACCGGAGCGGGCATAAACGCAACGGCTATAACGACGGGTATCATCACAGGCGGCACAAACGGATTTTCTTTTAACCTCGAAACCGGTCACATCGAAGCCTCTGATATCAACATCACCGGCGGCGATATAAACCTTGACGGCGGTAGCCTGTCGATAGAGAGCGATGCATTTAAAACCGACTTGTCGGGCGGATATCTGCAAATGTACTACGCCACAAATATGGCGACGGGTACAAATTACAATTATTTGACTGTTACTGACGCAATGGTGGACAACTACTATTACGCGACATTTGCGTCGCCGTTGCCAAGCATTGATGGGATAAACACAAAAGGCTTTAGATTCGGCGAAAGCGACGAGAACAAAACCGGAATAATACATTGGCAGACCGATTATGCGCTTATCGAAAAGGCAAGAGCGCGGTTTAGACAGTGTGTCGAGGTCAACGAGATAATGACTGTTGACAGTAACGGCGAAAGTATAGGTTTTATATCTCACGCCCCATTCAGGTCAACGGATATAAGTGCGGAAATAGGTGCGACAAACGAAGCAAAAGCGTTTATGCAGCTTGCTAATAACTCAAAAGGCACAATTCCGGCGCGAATCAACATCTACTCAAGCGGTAGCGGCGGCGCGGGCATGAGCCTTGAACTTAAATCCGGTGGCGGGTACACTGGACGACTGTTTGTTGACAACACCGGTTTGTATGCGGAGTTTAACGGCAACGGTATTTACAAAAAACTTGCGTAAGGAGGTAAGTCTAATATGATAAAAACTGAACTCGGAAAAAAACTCGGTACAGCCAGAGAAACGGCAAGGCAGCTTGAACAGGAGACAAAGCAGCTGACGAGGCGACTGGAATATGTCCGTACCGAGCTTATCAAACAGCTCGGTAAAATAGAGATGCTCAATGAAATGTTGCAGGAAGAGGAGACGGTAGACGATGCGGACAACCACGATAACGATTGATTATGCTCACCCGCGCGGTTATGAGATAGGTTACCAGGGCGAGAACAATATTGTAAATCTCGTCTTGCCTGTACCTTCGCATATCGAAGGGGCAGACGGTTACAGAGTGTATTTCGAATCCTCAGCCGGAGAATATTTGCAGACCGAGTTATTAACCCCTGTTGACGGATGTGTGACTGTCACATTGACGAGTGATATCATCCCTGCACCGGGGCAGATAGCCGCGCAGCTGGTGGCTTTTGCGGATGGCGATATCATTGGCAAAGCCCCCGTGATTTATGGCACTGCGTTGTATGCGATACCAAGCGGCAGCACAGAGCAAGTGAGCAAATCGATTGAAGCAGAGATAGCCTTAAATTCCGCCGCACGGCACAGCCATGCCAACAAAGCAGTCCTCGACCTGCTGTCCGAATCTGACGGCAAGCCGACCTATAACGGCGAGGCTTTAGGCGGTGGCGCATCCGATTTCGTCATCAAGATGACGGTTGCAAGCAATGACGGCGGCAACTATACGGTCACATCTTGCGACACAACAGTCGAGCAGATAGACACGGCAGTTGCCGACGAAAAAAGAGTTGTTGTGATAGCCACTGATACAGACAACAATCTATCTTGGGATATACCTATTGTTCAAGGCTTTAACGGTAGCAACTATTATTTTGCCACATTTCTGCTTGGTCAAGCTATACTTTCATTTGTACAGAAGGTCGGAGAAAACCAAGCTAGATGGCAATTCATAGTTGGTCAAATCGGTGCGGATTTTATTAGTTATTCAAATGACGCATTACCGAACATGTCGACAGTCGGAGAGGCACTCGACGAGCTTGTAAAAAAGTCTGGGCATACTCACACTAATAAAGACGTTCTTGACAAGCTCTCCGATTCAAACGGAAAACTGCAATATAATGGTTCCGATATATCCGTCACAAAAAACGGCGTTATCTCCGCGCTCGGTTATACCCCGCAGGCAGTCTCGACAAAAGTCTCCACAGGCTCAAATATAGCCCTTGCCGACAACACCGAGTATCGCCTCACCGATGTCACGACCTTAACACTGACATATCCTACAGGCAACTTCGAGTGCTGGATGCGCCTGAACTTCGCGGCGAGCGGTAATGTCACCGTCACTCTGCCGACAGGCACAAAGTATATTGGCACTGCGCCCGATTTTAAAAACGGCGAAACGTGGGAGCTCAGCTTCAAAGACAAAATCCTGGCGGCGCAGAAGGTCGGTGAGGGCACTTGAGCAGGCGCAGATTTATATGGCAAAGGGCACAAGCGCAGAGCGGACTGCCTGACGGTTACACGGCATTGGAATATATCCAGTCCTCGGGCACTCAGTACATCGACACCGGGCGCAAGCTGACGCAGGATTCTGATATCACCA
>ULVI01017603.1_pt1 | contig 83585 bp, 76 predicted proteins | sample 1959331 | NCBI WGS metagenome assembly ULVI01 (sample SAMEA4835782, study PRJEB28245) | human gut metagenome | biome: gut microbiome; material: fecal sample | place: Denmark | collected 2008 | reverse complement strand
CTTAAGGACATTCATTAACCTAAACTCGGAGCATCCACCTTTGTGGGTGCTTTCTGTTTAATTAGATATTTTCATCTTATGTTTGATAATTCAGGAGGTATTACTAATTTGGATAATTTTTTACAGTAAGGCGGTCAGTGCCTTTTTTGACAACCATATTGTCATCAAGCAGGTGTTGCTTGATTTCTTCGATATTTTCATTGATATGTTGCAAACTGTCAGCATACTCTTCTTCTGAATATTCATCTTTAGCATTTATCATATTTTCATGAATTTCCAGAGCTTTCATGTAGGTACAGAGTTTTTTATTGATGAGTTTGTTCTTAAAGGACAGCTTAACAGTAGCAGGTTTGAAATTGCCCTTATCGTCCTTATCTGCCTCAAATTTCATATCAATATGGTCATCCAGTTTAAACAGTAATGATAATACATCAGAAACTGTTTCTATATCAAAATCCATGAAAATGTTAATGCTGATGCCTAGTGCATTGGCAATCTTTAAAAGCTGGTCAGGTTTTGGATTACGGATTCCATATTCATGATCTGCGTCACAGCCACGCATGGCATGTGGGAGTGCAGGAAGAACTGGACGAATTGAAGCAGGAGAAAAGGAATATTAAGAAGCAGATACAGCTTGTTGATGGCATTATAAAAGAAGATTTGTATACGGCTTATTATGCAGTGTCTGAGAAAGAAGAGATTGTTGCAGACAGGGAGATTGAGATACCGGGGATGGAAGATGTGGCTATTGAGCCAGAGACGAATGTTGTGGTAATGAATCCAGACAAACTTTCAGATGCAAAGAAGACAAAAGATGTTGCAGTTGCTCCAATCAATGAATCTATGGCTAAGCTACAGGCACGTATTTCTGAAATTGACACAGAACTCACAAAAGATAGATAAGATTTTATTAATCCCGGAGTATGTAGACATGCTCCGGGGTTTTTAGTGAAATTCAAATTGATGATTGAATGAGTATATATTTCCATACGTAAAAGCCATATATACTTTGGAAACAGCTAATCGGTGAGTCAGTTTAGAATATGAAAGAGAAAAAGATATATCAGAAATGAAACTTAAATAAAATAAGTTAAACTTGTTTGGCAGAAAGGCTGGAAATTGTTTTTAAAAACTGAACAGGGTAAACAAAAAGGATTATTTATTGCATATACTTTTGGGGTACTGTATAATTAAAATTAACACGAAAGAGGGGCGGATTAAATAATGGGAATATGGAAAAAAGATCCGATAAAAACATATGATAATCAGTTGGGGAAGATTGATCAGGAAGAATTACAGTTACTAAAACGTCTAGAAGATTTGCGTAGATTGAAGGAAGATACATTATATAATCGTAGGAATGTAGGTTTGAGAAAATATATGAATGAGAGTAACCGGAATGATTTATTAAAAGAAGCAGAGCGATTAGGTTATTCTCATGATGATATTGCAAAATTAAAGAAATATTCTGACGATTGGAACCAGGATAATATTTCTAATGAAATAATTGACGAGTTTGAAAATCTTGGGAAATATATTAGGGCACAAGCACCGTACAAAGATAATCTGTTATATAAAGTTTGTGATATATTGAATTTGGGAGGTAATGAAAATGCAAATTAACATTGTCATACCTAAACAAACCCCATATATTCAAGTTTTAATGAGAACTAAGAAATTTTATCATTTGAATCGTATTACAGACGTTATAGCTGATGATAACCAGAGATATTATATTTTTGTTCGAAAAAGGAATATTCAGATAAAAATAATCCAAACGGAAAATGAAGTGGTTAAGGAAATTCAAAATTATTTAAATTATACATTTAGAAATAGTTATCTTGGAATATATGGAGATGATTTTGAAAAAATAAAATTGCAAGGAGTACGAAAAATCAGAATGTAATGAAAGACAAAAAAATTGGAAAATGGTGCGTATTTGTAGTATTGTTTTTATTGTTGATAGGTAGAATAGTCGTTTCGGATGAACAAAGTAAATGGATACAGGGAATAGGCTTTATTGGAGTAGTAGTTGCATTGGTAGATTTATATGCAAATACATATAAACAAAATCACCAAAAGGATAAATTTAAAGTTATTATAGGACTGGCAGTAATTATTGCTACGCTTTTGATGATAATTGCAGTTGGAATGATTATGAATATAATTGTTTTGCAAAGCAGAGGGAATGATGTGCTAACCATATTATCATTACTGATTAGTTTGCCAAGCGAATTATATTGTGATTGGATAAAGAAATATGTTGATAATGTATAGGGAGGTTAATATGAATAAGTATATTGAACTATTAAAAACATGGGATGGCGAATTTGAAGATTTATGTTTTGAATTATATAAGATACTAGAAAAGGAAAACGAGTCTGAACAAATTTTACATTTTCAAATGATTTGTGAAACAGTGGGAACAATTAATTCTGATAAGAGCAAAAAAATAGAACCATATTTTGAATCAGAAGAAATTGAAAAGCTAAAAATGTTATATGGAAAGTATATTGATGAAGTAATTGATGCGGTGAGAAAAAAGGTTGTTTATGATAAATTGACTATACAAGAGTTTTACAAATTGTTATGGAATATGGTTATGAAAAACTCAATGTTGAATTCAGAAAAGGAAAAGGCATTTGGGCTGTTGTGGATATTAGCAGATAATGGAATCCCATATTTTGAATTAGGCGCACCACTATCTATGGAAAATGACGAGTACGGAGAAATAGTGGAAAATCATAAGGAAAGTATAGACAGAATAAAGTACATATTTTCTATTCCGTTTGAGCAAAAGACAGAAGTTGCATCATTAGTTTTACAAGAGTTATTTAAATATGATGATTATAAAGTACAAACAGTTTTACTAACACAGGCAATGGGCGTTTATGCGAAAAAAGAAACGGGGAGTTTAAAAAGATTTTTAAGTGCCATGGGAGATATGGAGGAAGAATAATAATAGATGTAGCGAATCTGATTTCTCTGTCAACATTATGATAATTATACGGCTTGATATCGAAAGGAGATAACAGAGATTACAAATGCAGCCCAGATGGGGAAAGATTATTAAAAATTGATTTATAATACGGTGGTGCTAGGAGAATCTGAAGTGGAAAGGACTATCTAGGGTTACAATGATAAAATTTGTGACGTAATGGATAGCTATAATTGCGGTGCTTATTATGAGCCATTTTTTGTGATTGATAGCCAGAGCATATCAAAATAGTGGATTTTCATTAGCATTTTAAGATTTGCAGTAAAGAAATCTTTGATTTTCCGAAATCCTCTGTTATAATAATTTCATGGCAACATTCTGGCAACAGTTCATCAGAAAGCCAGTGGAAATTATGTAATAGAAATAAAAACAAGGCATATTGCAAGCGAAACCTTAATTAATTCCGTTAAGTTTTGCTACGACGGAGCCGAGTTTGAATAGCAGACAGAGCTTCATAAATGGCGTAAACAAGCCATTTATGGGGCTTTTTCTTTTATCGTGATACCTATATGATACCTGTTTTGATAGTACCACAGATATTAATGAGTCCTAAACTGAAGTTGAGCATGCAACAGTAGAGTTTTTCTTTACAAATTATCTGCTGGAAACACGTAGAAATTGCGCTGTTTAACACGTTGGCACGACCAGTATCTTGGGCAATATTGTAAAATTTATTTACCGTTAATTGTAAATTAATCAAAAATTCCTTATACAACCCCTCCATAATTTTTACAAATCTCCCCATTCCCCATCTTTTATGATAAAATAAATCATACTATTTGGCAAATGGAAAAAGAATTCAGGAACTTCAGATGTTGAAGAGAATACTTACATATGCCCGGGGCCTAGCTAAATTTGGTTTGTTTGCCGGCCTTTCAGAGGATATGAAGAAATATGGAAGAGATGTCAGTCAGGATCAGAAGGAAAACATTGTAAATGTTATGACTAATGAATTCCCGGCTGGAGCGAGCAAGAAAACTTACGTGCAGTGCGTGTTTATTGAGAAAAACGAAAACGATTATTGCCCAACAAAGTCATTTTTACAAATGCTGTCAAATGGCGAATTTTATGATATCCTTCAAGAACTTGTTGAATTTGGTATTAGCAGATACGAGCGTGATTATAGTAATACATATGATCAAACAGATTTTGTTTTGTACCAGAAATACACTTATGAGGATGTGTGCCGTCTTCTCAATTGGGAGCAGAATGAAGTTCCGTTAAATATTGGTGGATATAAATATGACAGAAAGACGAAGACATTTCCTGTGTTCATCAATTATGATAAGGCAGAGGATATTAGTGACACCACGAAATATGAAGATCATTTTATTCCGGGCTTCAGGGATCGACTGATAGCTATTTCGAAGTCTGGCAGAAGTTTACAATCGGAGGATGTGCAGAATTTCCTGAAAGCAAAGGAAAGAGGTATTCAGGTAGAGCTTTTTGTAAGAAAGAATAAAGATGATAAGATTTCTAAAGAGTTTTATTATCTTGGGCATATGACAGCGAGTGGAAAAACTAAAGAATTCAAAATGACAAACACAGAGAAAACAGCAGTGGAAATTGAATGGATACTTGATGTTCCGGTGCGTGAAGATATTTACGAGTACATTGTAAATTCTTAATTGGAGGATGTTATGAAGACAATAAGAGTAGTTGCTGCAGTAATTGTAAGAGACAAAAACAACCAAAAGCAGATATTTGCAACTCAGAGAGGTTACGGAGAACTTAAAGGGGGATGGGAATTCCCAGGAGGAAAAATATAAGCTGGTGAAACTCCACAGGACGCGCTGGTCAGGGAGATAAACGAGGAACTGGATGCAAGGATAAATGTTGGAGAGTTGCTTGATACTATCGAATATGATTATCCAGCTTTTCATTTGTCGATGGATTGTTTCTTGTGTGAGCTGGCAGCAGATCATTTAGAATTAAAAGAACACGAAGATGCGAAGTGGCTCACTATAGAGGAACTTGATTCGGTCGATTGGCTGCCGGTGGACGTGACACTGGTGGATAAGATAAATGGTAAGCAAATGTAAAAACAGATTCAAAAGTGAGGTTATAAGAAAGATCGGAAGATATTTCAAGAAAGAAGATTAGGGGTTACACCACAAGGAGCACACCGAATGGAAGACAAACGAAAGAACACAGTCCTGGAAATCTTAAACTACTGGAAAATCACAGAATTTCTAGGTCAGATCGACATTCCACAGGAAAGTACAGAGAACAAAAAGCTAATTAAGAATATTAAGAATGGCAAAGAGGTTAAGGCAGAGAAGATCGAGGTCTTCTTTGATTTGCCAGTTTTGTCATCTCCTGATATTGATCTGGAAATGATCCTGGAAAATGACAGGGACGGCTATGCGAAGTTCCCTTCGGTTGGTGATGAGATCCATTTTTGCCTGGGGAAGGTAGAGCGGAATACAGTAGTTGATTATCTTGAGAAGTTTATAGAGGATAAATCCGATAATCCTGAGATAGCTTATTCTGAAAAGAGCGCGATCGCATGGTGCTCATTCAAGACAGATACGAAAGGGGAGTATCTTCAGAACAGTTTTCAGTTGTCGCCGATATTGTGGGCAGTTGCAAAGTGGGATGAGGCAAGAGCACATAATAGTCATGACTTTGCTCTCGATACTAACGAATTTAAAGAACTTGTTGGAGAGATCGATGAGGAACTGCAGGACCAGAATGTCGATGAGTTCCTGTCAACCATATACGAAAAGATTTTTAACGAGTATGTGAAACACAGATTCTCAGATGATTCTCAGGAATCTATGGGAACTGCTGAGTATAACAGGTATGTGGACGAGCATGCCAGAGATGCGGACGAGGATGTGTTTGACTATGCGGATCTAGGTAAAAGCTTCTTTTTGAATGACATTATCCAGTTGACAGAGTTGGTGCAGAACGGGAACTTTGGCGAGGGGAATGAATATGAGAAGAAAGTGATCGAGTACATCCTGGCAGGATATGAAAAGTCGAAAGGCCTAGACTATTTACCAAGAACGATCATCTCGCCGGATGCGGGAAAAAGTGAGATGAAGTTGTTCTTTGACAGAATTCTTAACGTTACAAATTCGCCAAGGGGAAAATGGCCGGCCAAATATATGCCGGCGTTGATGCAGCAGGTTGCAGTCAATATTGCGATCAGACAGGACGGGGATGCTCCAGTTTTTTCTGTAAACGGACCTCCCGGAACGGGAAAGACTACATTGCTCAAGGAGATCGTGGCAAGCAATATCGTTGAGCGTGCCAGACTTCTCGCTGAGAACGCAGAAGATCCAGACTCTTTATTTGAGATGCATTCATTTTCGCATGGACCGCTAGAGGCAAATGCGAATGCCTATTATCAGTATGCGCCTCATTATTATTCGATAAATGTTGATGAGATCAACAATTATAGTATGCTGGTCGCGTCATGTAACAATGCGGCGGTGGAAAATATCACGATAGATCTTCCGAAGTCGAGGGATATACTTGACAGTCTGGAGTCGTCTGGGGATGACGAAGAGGATATCCGCTGCGGTCTGGATGAGGTTCATGATTTGTTTGATATCAACAAGTCAGGTGATGTGGAGACTATAACCAGATATGGTAAGAGCCGAGAAGAGAAGGACATTTATTTTACGCGTTATGCGGATAAACTTTTAGGCGGATCTGACTGCTGGGGATTGATATCCGCTCCGTTTGGCAGAAAGGCAAATATCCGTAAGTATTGCAATTCGGTCCTGAAGCCATTTGTGGAGGACTATAAATCGAATGGTGTCAGAGAGCAGCATAAGGCAAAATATCTGGAGGTAAGAAAAAAGTTTTTATCTCAATATAAACTAGTGGAAAGCCTGCGAAATGAGTTGGAACAGATCTGTGCTCTGGCAGGTTCGGTTCCTGTGGAGCTGCAGGAAGATGCACCAGAGGATTTGTCATGTGAAATAAGTGATGTGGAAAGAAAGCGGCAAATGCTTGAGCGTCAGTTATTTGCTGAACAAAAAGAGCTGATCGAGCTTGAGGAAAGCAGACCGAAGGGATTATTCGTAAGGCGTAAGGATACATCCGCAAGAGATATATTCATTCAGGAGAAGAAAGCGATAATATCAAAACTTAATGAAGAGATAACTTCTTTGAACAACAGGATATCTGGCCTGCAGAATCTTCAGGAATACCAGCGGTGTATTTCAAAATACTCGCATGGGCAGATGAAGATGACCCCGGTGGACGCTGTATTTATGGAACGTTATGTATCCGGGGACGACAGGCTGTCAACAAAAGCGCAGATAACCAATCCATGGTTCACCGCACAGTACAACAGAGAGCGTGAAAAGTTATTCTTGTATGCATGCAAGCTTCATAAGGAATTTGTCATTTCTTCAAAATGCATGCGGCATAATATCATCAACCTGATGATTGCGTGGAATGTGTTTGATGATTGTGGTGAGAGGATGAAGCTTGCTGACAGAGAAGAAGCCATGCCATATATGCTCCAGAGCATTTTCCTGCTCACCCCTGTAATATCCACGACATTTGCTTCTGCGCAGACATTTCTGGGCGATGTGAAGAAAAGCGGAGTGCTTGGAACTCTTATCGTCGATGAGGCGGGACAGGCACAGCCACAGATGGCAGTTGGTGCGATGTTTCGGTGTAGAAAGGCGATCATAGTCGGAGATCCAAAGCAGATCGAGCCTGTGGTTACCGCAGAGACTGACATGATAAAGCAGTTGCTTACAGCAGAGATATTGGCAGGTTACAAGGATAAGAAAATCTCTGTGCAGGCTTTTGCTGACTATATAAATCCGTATGGAACTTATCTTGGAAAGGACGAGGAGAAAGAGTGGGTAGGCTGCCCACTGGTAGTCCATAGGCGATGCATTGACCCGATGTACACAATCTCAAATGTGCTTTCATATGATGGAACTATGAAGCAGCAGACGGCAGCTCCTAAGGAGGACAGGACAAGAACATTTATCCTGGACAAGAGCTGCTGGATAGATGTAGCAGGTGCTGAGAATTCGGGCAAGAAGGATCACTTTGTCAAGGCGCAGGGCGAGCTTGTTCTGAAACTACTGGAGAGAAAATTTGAACGGGATCCTATCGATATTCCGAGGCTGTTTATCATCACACCATTTACATCGGTCAAAGAGGGAATGCTGGAGATGATAAAGAAATCGGAGTTATATGGAAAGGAGCCAAGAGTCAGAAAATGGCTTAATGCCAATAACATTGGAACTGTGCACACTTTCCAGGGCCAGGGAACGGATGAGGTTATATTCCTACTCGGATGCGACAGCAAATCTATGGGAGCAGTCAACTGGGTGAACAATAATATCGTCAATGTTGCAGCGACAAGGGCGAAGTTTAGATTTTACATGATAGGCGATAAGTCGGTATGGATGTGCAAACCGGTGAGGGTTGCGAGAGAATGCACAGCAGAGATACTAACAGATAAAGAGGTTGCTGAGCTGCTCATCGGTAAGCCCACAGAGGTCATCGGTAAGCCCAAGGAAGCCAGCGATAAGCCCCAAGAGATCGAAGCTATATCTGACGGTACGCAAAAAAAAGGCACTAAGACCTCCGATCATTTAAAGAAGAACGGCAATAAAATGCCGCAGGACTCAAGTGGAGATATTAAGTCTGCACCTGCAAAGATGTCTATGATATGCCCGGAATGCGGGAAAAAGTTGGTTGAAAGATCGGGAAAATTTGGAAAATTCATAGGTTGCTCGGGCTTCCCGAAATGCCGGTTTACGCAGTCGGTATAGGAACAGAGCAACAACCAGTTGCTTTCCACGCTCCACACAATTTGCTATGATACCCATAACGGAGGTGGATGCGATGGAGACAAAGGACGTTATATTAGAACTTCGAACCAAACGGGGATTATCCCAGGATGATCTGGCAGAGAAAGTCATGGTCACAAGGCAGGCGGTGTCACGCTGGGAAAATGGTGAGACGGTACCGAATACAGACACACTGAAACTGCTCTCAAAAGAGTTTGATGTATCGATAAACACTCTGCTTGGCGAGCCGAGGAAACTGATATGTCAGTGTTGTGGAATGCCACTCGAGGACGCTGCCGTTATGGGACGGGACAGTGATGGTGCGCTGAACGAGGACTACTGCAAATGGTGTTACGCCGACGGCACCTATACCTATAGCAATATGGATGATCTGATCGATGTATGTGTGAAGAACATGGTGGGGGAGAATTTCACTGAGGAGCAGGCGAGAGCATACATGAAAGAACTATTGCCAAAACTTGATTACTGGAAACGATATGAGTCACTCAGCGATGGCGGACAGTTTGAGGCATTTAAGAGGCAGCTTATAGATGAGATAAATGACCTTCAAATAGAGGGGATGCCCCACTTTGAAAGACTCAATGCGCTTGTTGGCAAATTTGTGAATCTTGAGTATCGTTTGCCAAATGGCATGAATGTCAAATTTCTTGATGATGAGAAGACATATCTGGGAAATCAGCTGGAATGCGAATTCGGCGGAGACAGGTGTTTTGGAGTTATAGCGAGTATGGATTTCATTTTGGTGTCAACATATGAATCTCAGGGGGAAAAACCTGAATTGGTTCTCTATAAGAAAAGATAGGGGAAGTGAGACTCCTACATATAGCGCTATGAAATAATTTTAAAATTATAGACAATTATACATTATTAACAGGAAGAGAGATGAAGGTATATTTTTCATCTCTCTTTTTCTGTGCAATTACCGGAGAGAGCAGAAAAAATCAAATTTTATTCTATAAAAGTATTTGATTTTAAAAAGATTATAATTTAGAATGATATAGAAAAAATAAACAATACAACCATATACTTTATAAGCACGTATATAAGTAGATATTTTTTGGAAAATTATAGTATAAGGTGGACTTTTAAGTGAGGGGTTATATGAAAGATGAAGTCTTGAATAAATATATAGAGAGTTTGTTGCAAGAAAGAATAGATGTTAATGAAGTTGAACTTTATATTGATATGTTTTCACGTTTTATGGGATATACAAATCCTGATTATAAATATAATGGGACATATCTCAGTCAGTATATAGAAGACTTTATTGAATTTTATAGAAAGATAAATGAGAAAAATAAAAAATATATTGAGATTAGCATGGCTCTTGTTAATTTGAAATATGATTTTGAGTTATTGATTGATCAGTCATTTGCAGCTATAAAATCATCTCAAGGCTTAAGATATGAATATATTGGATTAAATAGAAAAAAAATTATAACTCCAGGGGTAGATATACGACTTGTGATTAAGTGTGATGAGAATGAATTTGTATTTTCAAAACAGTATAAAGATATGAAAGATACAAAGTATGCTGAAATTATTTGGAAAGATGTTAAGCAGTATACAGATGTTAAGGAAAAAAAGGAAGCGAACAATGAAACTTAGAAGTTATTTATTAAGTGATGAGAATATTTATTTAGCTATATATGCTGTGCGTTCTTACGTTTTTGATCCTCAATTGCTTGATAGCGATGATAAAAAGTTGCTTAATGATTTGATGGATCCTTTTGATGAAGAAACAATATTTGAAGTTATTACCGATGTAAAAGGTATAATAAAACATATATTGGATGAAGAAGACTATCTTTTTAAAACGCAGGTGTATTTTAAACCTAAAGAATACCAAAATGGTGAATGTATATACAGACCAATACACACAGCAAAATTAGATCAGTTGATAGCTATGGTAGCTATAATGCATCCGCTCATTTATGAGATAGCTACCAGAGATGAGGAGTGGAAATTAAATTTATCAAATTATAGCCGCCTTATTCCCAAAAATTTTTACGGCAATAGGGTATCAAAAAAACCAGAGGATTTGTTTAAAAAATGGAATTATCAGTATAAGAAATTTACCCAGAAAGCAAATGAGTATTTCAAGACATTTCATGAAACTAGGGAATATAAGTATGAACTGAAATTAGATTTGGTAAATTTTTTTCCATCTGTTGATCCGTTGATTGTCTATGAAATTTTAATTGAAAATATACCGGTTACATTTAATGATCCAGAGGATATTGGAGTTTTTAAAACAATAGTATATAAATTGTTGTTATGCAAAGTTACAAATCTTGAATCTGATCTGGCCATAAAAAACTACTATGGCAAATCGGGTGACAATTTTATGTATACAAAGGGAATTGCACAGGGATTGCCACAATCTTATTTTTTTGGAAATATATGTATGATTAAGATTGCGGATATTTTCGATGAATTTTGGGGTGGAAAAGCCCTATATTATGTGGATGATTCGTATATATATACAAATAAGAAAATTGAAAACGAAGATGAATTTAAAAAGCAGCTTGAAATGCTCAACGACGAAATCAGAGAAATAACCCAAAACTATATTAATCTGGCTTTGGTTGATAGCTGTGTATCTGGTAAGTTATGTTGGAAAGGTTTTAGGGAGACATTAAATAAAGCGGAAGAATCTGCCTACGGTATTAAAGTGCACACTAATGGGAAAAGCACCTATACAGATATACAGGAAAGTAAAGAAGGTGAGATTTATTTACGAACGTTGAGCAGAGAGGCATCTCAGATAGGGACAGACATTTTCTCTACATACTCTGAAGACGAAGACGAAACTATGCTACATAGAACGCAGATATTATTGAATACTATAGAAAAAGAAATAGATATCAATAAGAAAGAAAATGAGGGATATGCGAAAAAACTTGAAAGATATTATAAGTTTTTTAAATATAGGGAGATAAAGCTGAGATTAAGAACTGAAAAGAATTTGCCATCTGAAATGTTTAAAGTCCTTTTGGATGATACAGAGATTGATAATACACAAGAAATATATTTTTTGCTCAAAGAATGTAGAATTGATACGGAGAAATTTTTTAATAATTTTAAACATGATATATGGCAGGTAGCGATGTCACTGTTGATAGCTAATACTGTAGATGAACACGCGGATATCAGAGAATATATAAGAGATATTATTGACAAGGCATATCCTGCGGGTATGCTAAGCTGTTCATACATTAATAGAATGTATAAGGATTATATAGACAACAAAGAGATGTATCTCCAGCCTAATAGTTATGCAACTTTGGAAAGGCAGACTAATATAAAATTGATACGTTATGCAAATATGAATTCAAAAATATTGAAAGATAGTTTTGAGGGGGTTTGGTTAAAGGAATTAAAAGAGGATATATTGACGAGTTTTGGAATATGTTCAGAAAAATTTACAAAAACTAGTATTATAGTCAACCGCAATACAAACAGATTACAAAGAATGTTCTTGAATGCGGTGTATTCTAAAATGTTTAAAGTATCTTTGTCGGAAGATGTAGTACTCAATTCATATGATAAAAAAGGAATTTCATATGGTGAGTTGAGAACCTTAGTCTATTTGAGAAATATAAATTGCGATATTAACGAATTTATTAGGTGGAAGATGGATATAATGGGACCAGAGAATTCACAAATAGCGGATTATACCATATTTGAGGTGATAGGTGCATATAAAAAATATGTTATTGCGTCGGAGTATATTGATAATCTCATTATGGTGCATAAATATACATGTGATGTATGGAAAAATGGCGCAAAGCATTTGTATTTTTATACTTTGCATAATCAAGAACATGCGGTTGATCTGGCGAAGAATATAATAAAAATCATAAAGGTGATTAGTTATTTAAGAATTTCCAATTATGATTATTATATCTTATTTATAGCGTGTTATTTGCATGATATATCTATGGTCAGAATAGCCTCGGAGAGTGATTTTTTGCTTGATAGAGATGAATCTGAAAAAATAGTGACAGAAATTGAATCTGATTGGATAAGCCAAAAATCGGCAGGTGATATAAAAAATATAATTATTAAGACATATAAATCGGTGGACTCATTTTTTGAAAAAAAGATAAGGTCAAGGCATGGCGAAGATAGTGGGGAAGAAATTCGGAGCAGAGACGAATTGGAATTTTTAGATCCAAGTATAAGAGAAAGTGTTGCGGATATTGCCGAAAGTCATATGAAAGATATAAAGGATATTTATTATTCTAGGGGGGATGCAAAAAATAGGCTGATAAGTTACAAATTTGATAAAATCCTACTTAGATTTGCCGACTTGTTGGATATGAGCGAACACAGAGTTTCCAAACCTATATTAAATCACAATATAGATAATATGTCGGAGATATCTGCATTTCACTGGGTTTCCCATTTAATGACAGAGGGTTATTCATTGGTATCAAGATACGATATTAGTGATGATGAAAATGTAAAGAGTAATCTGATACCAGGAAGAATAACAGAAACAGTTATATTGTCTATTTATGTAAATTTGGCGCAATTCTCAAAAATGAAATGTGCTAATTGTAGTTTTGGAGTAATAGATGAGAAAACTCTAAGTGACAAAGGGTTTACAATAGAAATGATTGGCGATGGCAAAACATGCTCGTCAGAAAAGTGTAATTTTTTGTGTAGATGGTTCAACAAGAAAAATGAATATCTAGTACAGGAGATGCAGGCCCTGGAGGCTTATTTATCCAGAGTGCCAGTTACAGAAAGATTTTATAATACAAAGATAAAAATAAAGGTTGTAATACAGAATCCGATGGATATCTCAGACGAACAATTTGAGATATTAAAGAAAAACATATAAATATTGTACTTAAAGGCGGGACAGAATCATCAAAACTGATTCTATCCCGTTGTAATTTTTACAAATCTCCCCATTCCCCATCTTTTATGATAAAATAAATCATACCATATTTGGTATTTGGTGCTCCCTAGATAGAGAGTGTGCTTAAATGTTCAACTTCAATGGCTAATAATGTTATGAAAAAATGAGAGATATATTACAGGGGGAAATACATATGATACAATGTGCCGGATGTGGCAGCAATCTGGTATATGATATAGCAAGAAAGAAAATGTACTGCAAAGCATGTGGAAATGAATACGAGCCGGAGAGTGTCGACAAGGATGAGGATAGCGAGGAGCGCAAGCTTATGGAGCTTACTGTATTCATTTGTCCGCAGTGTGGTGGGGAGATATACAGTACAGATGAATCAGCGACGGGATTCTGCAGTTACTGCGGGGCAGCGACTATGCTTTCCAGCCGGCTGAAAAGCGAGAGAAGACCGGATTATGTGATACCGTTTGCGGTGACGAAGGACATGTGCAAGGCATCATATGCCACAGTCATGAAGAGGGCGATATACGCTCCGAACAGGCTGAAACACAGACGAAATGTGCAGGAGTTCCGTGGAATATACATGCCGTATTGGCTGTGTGATGTTGACCAGAAAGGTAAAACAGCTGTCAGGGCGACGGACAGCTATAGCTCAGGGGTTGATACAGTCAGTCATACATATAATGTAAGATGCTTTGCGGATAATCATTATGAGAATATAACCATGGATGCATCATCGCTGTTTCCGGATGATCTCAGCAGTAAGGTGGCACCATTTGACTCGGCGGATATGAAACCATTTTCCATGGGATATCTGAGCGGGTTCTACGCGGATCTGCCGGATGTGGATTATGGTGTGTACAGGGATAAGATAGCGCAGGTGACAGGTGATATGGCGTATGATGTGATGATGAGTAAGATAAAGCATCATCTATGTACATACGATGCTATCGGTGAACCGGAGGAGCCATTGTCAGAAACGATGGATATAAAGATCACTGGAGCAAAGACCGGGTTGTTTCCTGTGTGGCTTTTGTCATACAAGAACGGTAAGCGTATTGCATATGCAGCGGTAAATGGCAGCACAGGAAAAGTGGCTGCGGACATACCGCTTGATATCGGCAAGTTCCTGCTGGGATGCCTGATAGGAGTGGCTCCATTATACTTTTTGCTGAACTTATTTCTTACGGTGAGACCTGGCGTTCTGCTGGCATTTGTATCTGCGATAGGTGCGCTTGTGACCATGATATATTGCGATGAGATGGAGAAGATAGCGGATGTAGAGACACATGAAAATGATCTGGGATTCTTTGCAAGGCACACACTCAATGCAAAGAAAAGTGGAGGCAGGAAGAAAAAGCTACAAACAAAAAAGCTACAAACAAAAAAGCCGCAAAAAAACATAAAAAGAAAATTAAAAAATAAGATAACTTCATTTATAAAGTTTTCTTGTTTTCTTGAAGTCATACAGCTGATAGCATGCATGATATTATTTTTCTGCCTGAAGTTTGGAATAAATCCTTTACTTTTTAACTGGGATATTATGGGAAAGGCCAGTTATGTTGTGGCGGTCATCTCGTGTCTGGTTGCCATTTATGGAGCAGTAAAAGGCATAGCAAACGTGAGAAGAGTAAAAAGAAAAAGTGGCGTCATGGGATTATTTATTGCCTTTGCCACCATTCTGTCTGTAGTGGTTGTGTTGATAAAACCGGTTATGGATAAGTATTATTATGGATGCGTGCTCTTGGTGGGTGCTGCAACCATTCTGACGCTTATAGACCTGGTTATCAGCCACAACCGGATGTCCACAAGACCACTTCCGCAGTTTGAGTACAAGGGAGGTGATCATCGTGCGTAGAGCGATAATTGGCAGAGTGGTGATCACTGTAATGATCATGCTGCTGTTTCTGGTTGTGGGATGCAACGGTGCAGTGACTGTCCACGCATCTGAAAATGATCAGGATGATTCGTACAGTTACCACTATAAAGTGATAATCAAGGATTATGCCAATGTGTTGACTAAAAGTCAGGAAGAACAACTGATGGAGACTATGCAGGAGACAGCCCGTTATTGTAATGTATTATGCGAGATATCGGAATTTGCATTCCATTCTTCAGCGTACCATGCTGAGTCATCCTACAAAAGGGAATTGGGCACCCTGGATGGTGTTATGTTCCTCATTGATTTGTATAATAGACAGATATACATCTATTCTTATGGCGAGCCGTATAAGATCATCACCAAGACAAATGCGTATACGATAACAGACAATGTCTATGAATATGCAAGTGAAGAGAAATATTTTGAGTGCGCAAATGAGGCATTCAAGCAGATAAATATGCTGCTGGTAGGAGAGCAGATAAGCCGTCCCATGAAGCATATCAGCAATATACTTCTTGCAATAATATTCTCTATATTGCTTAATTATCTTCTGCTGAAGAAAACATCAAAAGTACATGATATGGGTTCAAAAAATCTGCTTATCGGTACAAAGGTTTCATATAATATGAATCAGAAATATGATATGCTCACTGAAACGAGAAGTACAAGATCTGGATCCGGAGGCCATGGTGGAATCGGCGGTGGTGGCTTCGGAGGCGGAGGCATCGGTGGCGGCGGTGGAGGCCACAGCTTCTAGTCAAAGAGAAAAAGATCAGACAAAATATAAACGATGAAAAATGCTGTGAAGAATTTTCGAAATTCACAGCATTTTATTTTCATAAGGAGGGCCCCACGTAAGTGGGAGGATTCCTTGTGAAGTACGCAGACGCCGCGCGAAGCGCCTTACATGCGTCTGCTCCTTTTGTAACGTTTTTCAATTATACTGGTCTTATATGTGAAGGGAGGTAAAAAACTTGGCGTCAGGAAAAGAAAAAAATGAAATAGAAGAAATATACGAAAAGTACTACAAAGACGTATATCGTTTTGTGCTGGCACTGTCTAAGAATCCCCACATAGCCGAAGACATAACACAGGAGACATTTGTTAAAGCGATAAAAGCTGTGGATCGGTTCAAAGGAGACTGTGATATAAAGGTCTGGCTCTGTCAGATAGCCAAGAATACATACTTTACATATGCGGGCAAACAGAACCGGGAGCAGGTGGATGGTGACGCGGTAAATAACCGGTCAGAGTCACAGGCTGCACTTATGGGGGCTGCGGAGTATGATCTCATATCTGAGTCGGTTGAGGATAGCGGCGTATTCAAATTCTATCTCGGGGAGCAGGGGCTGACATCACTTGATATATTTGGAAATGCAAGGTCGTGGATGTCAAGTGAGGCGTATCAGAGCTTTGGAGGATATAGAGAGGGCGTGGCTGTCCCTCAGACAGAACATAAGGATACAGGCAGTTCAGATATATACTATGGCGATGATGAGCCAAGAGTTATAAATAAGATTGTGTATTGTCACAAGGATGGAACCGAGGTTGCGACTCTCTGGGAGGAGAACCAGAATCTGCCGATCCTGAACAGTGAAAAATAGAATGTGTATGCCACATAAAACTCACATTACAAATAATTAAAGTAAAAACCAACCTTTTTTGCCATTTAATTGAATGATCCATGATATACTAGCATTGTGCATGACGTTCACGCTGTATTTAAAGGGGTATTGCCCCAGTTATGAAAAGGATAGTAAGCTAAATGGGAAATAAGAAAAAGATGGTGTTCAACGTATTGTTCCTGGTTCTCATATTTGCCGGAACGATATACGGAGTGTTTCACGGCGAGGATATAGGACAGATATCTGATATACTTCAGACGGTGAATCCTTGGTGGCTCATACCGGGAGTGGTATGTGTTGTGGTATTTATATGGGGAGAATCAATTATCATTCATTATATGATGCGAAATCTTGGAGTGAATGTAGGCAGGGGAACCTGTTTCCTGTTCTCGTCGGTTGGATTCTTTTTCAGCTGTATCACGCCATCTGCATCAGGTGGACAGCCGGCTCAGATATATTATATGAAGAAAAAGAAGATCCCTATTCCGCTGTCAACTCAGGTACTGCTCATAGTGACGATCATGTACAAGCTGGTGTTGGTACTTCTGGGACTTGGAATAGCTATATTTGGACAGAGTTTTATACATACATATATAGATGATGTGCAGTGGGTATTTTATCTTGGACTTGTGCTGAACGTTGTGTGTGTGGCAGGAATGGTGCTGTTCGCATTTCACCCGTCGCTTGCAAAGGCATTTGTGGTGAATGGCAGTAGACTTCTTGAGCGGATGAAGTTTTTAAGACACAAGAAGTCCCGTGAGGAAAAGCTCGCGGCATCAATGGAAAAGTACAACCAGACTGCGGATTACATGGTAGGACATTTCGGGATGCTGGTGGTAGTGTTCATTATAACAGTTGTGCAAAGATTCTCACTATTTGCAGCTACATGGTTTGTGTACAAGGCGTTTGGACTTTCAGGATCATCATCATGGCTTATCATTCTCATGCAGGGAGCCATAGCAGTTGCGGTGGATATGCTTCCCCTTCCGGGTGGTATGGGAATCAGTGAAAAACTCTTTATGGAGATGTTCTTGCCGATATTTGGCAGCACATTGCTCCTGCCGGGCATGATACTCAGCAGAGGGCTGGGATACTATACTGAGCTGATAATCAGTGCAATATTTACAGTGGTGGCAAGCTTGGTGATAGGAAGGAGATCTGAATGAAACCAAGATCAGAGATGAGCATGGAGCTCTATGAGATGATGCTTGACCGGGGGTATCCAGAGGAATTTTGTGACCTCATAACAAAGAATCTGAACACCGACTTCACTGCCGGAAGGATGATAGGATACTTGTCTCACTATCAGGAGCTGCCTCTTGAGGAGATTGTGGATGAGATGTTGTCCATTCTCGCAGACCGGAACCGTATCATGCAGAAGAAGCAGCTTGAGAGCAACAATGCCGAGTGGAACCGTTTTCTGGAGGAAGGCTTCGGACTGGATGAAGATGATGAATAATCTTTATAATAGTTGAGTTTCTTAACTGGTAAAATCTGTCGTTATATGGTACAAATATTTATAGAAAAGTATATGGAAAAAGGATTGATATAATGACGGAAAATGAAGCTAATCAGAGCGCTGAGGAACAGGAGAAAAAGGTACAGAGTGAGATAGAAGAGACCCTGGCCGGGGCCGGTATTGGTATGTGGACCATGGTGCTCATGAACGACGGCAGATCCATGCTGTATGCGAACAAGAAGATGAACGCTCTTCTTGGAACGACTGATGATCTGTCGCCTGAAGATAGATATGTAAAGTGGATAGCAGGTATTGCTGAGGAGTCACAGCAGGCCACCGCTGAATACATGGAGACCATAAGACGCGACGGCAAGGCTGAGGTTATATATACCTGGATGCATCCAACCAGAGGACTGTTGCACATAAGATGTGGCGGTGTTCGGGACAGGAGTTTTACCGATGGCATAAAAGTCAGAGGCTACCATCAGGATATAACCGCTGTGCGCAATGCGGAACAGGCTCACAAGGAGGAACTCCGGGAGCAGGATTCGGTTATCGAGGCTGTTAGCAGCATATATTTTATTGTGTGTATATTCGATCTTCAGACCGGTAAGGTGCGGGTTATCAAGGAAGGTGATACCTTCAGAAAGCCGGCACAGAATGCGGATTACGAAGCAGGAAAGACAATAGAAAATGTGATAAATGACTGTGTGGTTGAAGAGGATCGTGAGCAGATGCGCAGATTCTACAATCTGGACAGGCTGGCGGAGAAACTCAGGACGGAGAAGAGCGTCAGTAAGGATTTCCGGGACACTTTATATGGCTGGTGCCGTATAACGGCGATTCCAGTCAGGATGGATGAGGAGAGTGAACTTACCCGTATACTCATAGGTGTTCAGGAGATCGACGAGGAGAAGAAGGAGGAGATCCGTGCCCAGAAGCTGCTTGCCGAAGCTTACGAAGAGGCCAAGCGTGCAAATACAGCGAAGACGGAATTTCTTTCACGCATGTCACACGACATAAGAACACCTATCAACGGAATCCTTGGAATGTCACGAATTGCCGAACAGTGCATAGATGACAGGGACAGAGTGATGGATGCGCTGTCCAAGATAGATGATGCTGGAAAACAGCTTGAACTGCTCATCAACGATGTGCTTGATATGAGCAGACTTGAGAGCGGAAGAACGGAGCTCACCAGTGAACCGTTTGACATAATAAAGGTTTTGAGAAGCGGATATGATCCAATCCTGGTCATGGCACAGGAGAACGATGTGAAGCTTACGGGTGCTCATTTCAATATAAAGCACAACATGGTTATAGGCAGTCCGCTTCATCTTCAGCGGATCTCTCTCAATATACTGACAAATGCCATCAAGTACAACAAGCCGGGCGGAACGGTAGAGGCGTGGATGGACGAGATACCTGTAGACGGCAGGCATTCCAATTATGTGTTCAGGATAGCTGACACAGGAGTTGGAATGAGCCAGGAGTTCATCAGCCACCTGTTTGAGCCATTTTCAAGGGAGCACACTGATGCGGGAACAAAGTATCAGGGAACAGGTCTTGGCATGGCTATTACCAAGGAGCTTCTCGACCTCATGGGTGGAAGCATAGAGGTTGATAGTAAGCCGGGTGTGGGTTCTACATTTACCATGAAGATACCATTTGAGATCTGTACAGATGTCGTTGAGCCGGAGAAGCCAGAGGATCACGAGGCAGTCAGACTTGATGGAATGAAGATACTGCTGGTTGAGGACAATTCGCTCAACATGGAGATAGCAACATTTATGGTGGAGACGGCTGGTGCTGTTGCCACAACTGCGGCAAATGGCCGTGAGGCTGTTGAGATATACAGATCACATCCGGCTGGAAGCTTCGATGTGATACTCATGGATGTGATGATGCCGGAGATGGATGGCCTTGAGGCCACCAGGCAGATAAGAAGCTCAGACCTTGAGGATGCCGGAACCATTCCGATCATTGCCATGACTGCAAATGTATTCGCAGAGGATGTGAAGAAGTGCAAGGCGGCGGGCATGAATGAGCACATAGCAAAGCCACTTGATGAGGATAAGGCATTACATATAATTGCGGGATACAGACATTAAACACAATAAGATACACGATTAAAGAGATAATGATACAGTAAGTAAAAAGCAGTCTGCGGACATCGCCAGTGTTATACATGGTGATGATCCGTCAGACTGCTTTTTATTAATTATATTGAAATGTCTGTCTAGCCGATGCCTCCGAGAAGGATACCAAGTATCAATACAAGGAGACATACAGGACAGTAGATGTATTTGCATATAGGCACGAACTTCTCTGTGAACTTCTTTTCCCTTCCGGTGTTGACCTGTGTCTCAACATATTTCTTGCCACATACCCAGAAGAACATGATTCCGGCAAGTCCTGCGCCAAGTGGGCAGATGTAGATGGACAGTACATCCATCCAGTCAGATACGATACCCTGTATACAGATGGATACCACAACTGCTATGACACCGATGATGGCACATGCAGGTTTTCTGCCAACTCCAAGCTTCTCCTGCACCGTTGCGATTGGTGCTTCGTACAGGTTGATTAGCGATGACAGTCCCGCCATGAACACAGCCACAAAGAAGAGTATGGCAACAATATAACCGCCAGGCATGGACTTGAACAGGCATGGCAGATAGATGAACAGCAATCCCGGGCCGCCCTGGTTGAGCTGTGCTCCGGCAGTTGCCATGGCAGGTATGATTACCAGTGCGGCAAGCATGGCAGCAATCGTATCGAAAAGTGCAACACGTCCGGCAGCCCCCGGTATATCCTCATCGTCTGGCAGATATGAGCCGTATATCAGAGTTCCGTTTCCCGCAACTGAGAGTGAGAAGAATGCCTGTCCCAGCGCAAATATCCATGTCTTTGGATCTGCAAGTACCTTTGGCTCTATGCGGAAGATGTATTTGTATCCCTCTATGGCTCCCGGCTGGCATGCCGCATATATGGCCAGGATGATGAACAATACGAAGAACGCCGGCATCAGGACCTTGTTGGCCTTCTCAATACCGTTGCCCACGCCGAACATAAGGATGGTGATTCCGATGGCAAGTGCAATGATCTGCCATGCATTGTTGCCAAATGAAGATGCCATTCCGCCGAAGCTTGAAGCAAAGCCGTCTATATCCTCAGGTGACAGTGTGCTTCCGGTGAAAGCTCCGATCATGTATTTCAGTATCCAGCCCATGACGACCGTGTATCCGATGGCCATTGCCAGTGCGCCGAGCACAGGTATGCCGCCCAGCAGTTCACCGAGCTTTCGCTTGCCCTTTTTCTCCATGGCGATTCCAAATGCATCGATTGGACCGGATCTTGTAGCTCGTCCGAAGCTCATCTCTCCGATAACTCCGGTGAATCCGATGAGTACCACAAATATAAAATATGGTATGAGATAGGATCCGCCTCCGTACATGGAGACTCTTGTAGGGAACATCCAGATGTTGCCCATGCCCACGGCAGAGCCGATGCAGGCCAGGATGAAGCCCCATTTGTTGTTAAAAGATTCTCTCTTTTTCATGTATAATTCCTCCCAAATGTGTTCGTTACCGCATTGGCGGACCTCCCTCATAGTCCGTAAATTACGTTAACTTAATTAATATACATGAATATCATTTGGAAGTAAATTAAATAATGTGGATATGACTTAAAACATAGCTGCAAAAGCAAGAATTTAATTGAAAAATAACCGGCAGGTGGCGTACAATGTACCAGAAAAATGGAAAAAGTTATTTGAATATTATCTGAGAGGTGAGAAGATTGACAGAGGACAGATATGAACATATAGTACATCCATTTCCCCCACTATACGACGAGAAATCAAGGATACTCATACTGGGAAGCCTGCCATCGGTGAAGTCCAGGGAGCAGATGTTCTTCTACGGACATCCGCAGAACAGATTCTGGAAGGTCATCAGCAGAGTGCTTGGCGAGAAACTTCCGGTGACCATAGATGAGAAGAAAGCCATGCTGCATGCACACCACATAGCCCTGTGGGATGCGATCTACAGTTGTGACATCATAGGTTCAAGCGACAGCAGTATAAAGAATGTTACGCCCACGGATCTGTCGAAGATAGTGGAAGCTTCCAAGGTCACAAAAGTGATATGCAACGGCAAGACCTCAGGAAAGTATTATGCAAAATATCAGCAGAAGATACTTGGCATAGAACCTGTTGTACTTCCGTCCACAAGCCCGGCAAATGCTGCGTTTTCGGTGGATAAGCTGGTTGACATCTGGGGTGCTGAGATACCGGATATATGCAAATTATAGACAGAAGATAAACTCATACATAACATTTTCAAAAGCTTTCTGTAGAATGATGTACAACGAGTGAGAATATGTTATCATAGAGACCGCAGCCGGATGGAGTCAGATATCCGCTGTGAATATAGAATACTCATAATGAAGTTAAAAGGAGAGAGAAGAGATGGCATTAAGTTTTATCGAGATACTTAAGGTAGTATTCCTTGGTATCGTGGAAGGAGTCACAGAGTGGCTCCCGATCAGTAGCACAGGACATATGCTTCTTGTGGATGAATTTATCTCACTGAATGCGAGCACTGATTTCAAGGAAATGTTTTTCGTGGTGATACAGCTTGGAGCGATACTTGCTGTCGTGACCATATTCTGGAATAAGATGTGGCCTTTCCAGCTCAAAGACAAGACACAGCCTGTCATGAAGAAAGATACCTGGAGTATGTGGTTCAAGACAGTTGTTGCATGTATACCTGGAGCGATAGTTACGATACTGTTTGATAATTACATAGAGGCGCATTTGCACACAGCGGTTGTCATAGCGATTGCCCTTATTTTCTATGGAATAGCATTTATTGTGATTGAGAACTGGAACAAGACCAGAACACCGAAGGTTGAGACGCTGAACGACATAACATACAAGACAGCATTTCTTATAGGTATGTTTCAGGTGCTCTCCATCATACCGGGTACATCCCGTTCAGGTGCCACCATCATAGGCGCTCTGCTCATCGGTGTATCAAGAGTGGCAGCAGCGGAGTTCACATTCTTCCTTGCGGTTCCGGTTATGTTCGGACTCAGTGCTCTGAAGATGATCAAATTCGGACTGTCATTTACAAGTGCTGAGTTCGCTATACTTATTATAGGTTGTGTCGTTGCATACCTTGTATCCATTGTTGTCATCAAGTTCCTGATGAGCTACATCAAGAAGCATGACTTCAAGATATTTGGCTGGTACAGGATCGTGCTCGGAGTTATAGTTCTTGCATATTTTGTCTTATTTGCATAGCTTATAAATAAATAAAATCAAAAATTGCATAATATATATAGTATGTGCTATAATGCCCATGAATTGTGCATTATAGCACATACTAACATTGTGATAAAATTTTATGGGAGAAGAAAGATGGCAAAGGTTTCAATCATCATTCCAACATATAACGTAGAGATGTATCTGGTGGAGTGTATGGATAGTGTTGTAAATCAGACATTGAAGGATATCGAGATCATATGTATCAATGACGGATCTACAGACAGTTCACTTGAAATATTAAAGGGATATGCGGAGAAAGACGACCGTATCATTATTGTTGACAAGGAAAATGGCGGTTATGGAATAGGCATGAATATCGGTCTTGATAAGGCTACAGGTGAGTATATTGGTATAGTTGAGCCTGACGATTTTGTGCCACTTAATATGTATGAGGAACTGTACAACAAGGCGGTTGAGAACGACCTTGACCTTGTAAAGGCAGATTTCTATAGATTTAAGCGCAACGATGACAATGGCAACATGACTTTGGTGTACAACCACTTGTCACCGAATGCAGAGGATTATAATGTTGTGTTCAATCCAAGCGAGACACCAAGTGCGATCCGTTTCATTATGAACACATGGAGTGGAATTTACAAGAGAAGCTTCATAGAGGAGTATCATATCAGACACAACGAGACTCCGGGAGCATCATTCCAGGACAATGGTTTCTGGTTCCAGACATTTATATATGCCAAGAGAGCTATGATAGTGAACAAGCCATATTATATGAACCGCAGAGATAACCCGAATTCATCTGTTCACAGCAGAGAGAAGGTATACTGTGTCAATGTTGAGTATGATCACATCAGAGATATACTTGTAAAGGATCCCGAGATCTGGGAGCGTTTCAGAGGCGTATACTGGCTCAAGAAATACCACAATTACAACGAGACGATCAGGAGAATCGGACCTGAATTCAAGAAGGATTATATAAGAAGATACAGCTCCGAGTTCAAGAGAGCAATGGAGATGCAGGAGATTGATCAGACTATATTTACAAAGCTTGAGTGGGCGAACATCCAGTTTATCATCAAGTCCCCTGACGATTACTATTATACAAGGATCGCATGTACAGATCGTGAGCGCAAGCTTGAGAGAGAAGTCAAGAGACTCCGTGGTCTGGTTCATCAGACCCGTGCAGATCTGGACAGAGTGAAGAAGACACCTACATTCAGGATCGGTGCGGTCATTATGTTCATACCTAGAAAGATCAAGAGTTTATTTAGTCGAAACAAATAGAGGTAAAGCTATGGGTACAAAGGTATCAGTTATTCTTCCTGTTTACAATGTGTCTGATTATCTGCGCCAGTGCATGGACAGCATAGTGGGTCAGACACTTAAGGATATAGAGATCATTTGCGTGGATGATGGCTCCACAGATGATTCTCTGGCGATATTGAAGGAATATGAGGCGAAGGATCAGCGTGTAAAGGTTATACAGCAGGCAAATGCCGGAGCCGGGGCAGCGAGAAACAAAGGTCTTGAGATCGCGACCGGAGAGTATCTTTCATTTCTGGATTCCGATGATTTCTTTGAGCCGGACATGCTGGAAAAGGCATGGAGCAAGGCTCACGAGACCAGAGCTCAGGTAGTTGTGTTCAGATCAGATCAGTACAGAGAGGATCTTCAGGAATTTGTTCAGGTCAGATGGACACTTCACGAGAAGGAGCTTCCACCGTACAGACCAATGTATTTTCGTAATTTCACGGGCAATATATTCAAGGTATTTGTGGGATGGGCTTGGGATAAGCTCTTCAGCAGGGAATATGTTGAGGAGAACCATTTCCGATTCCAGCAGCTCAGAACTTCGAATGATATGCTGTTCGTATTTTCAGCGATAGCATTTGCAACAAATATAGAGATAGTGGACGAGGTGCTTGCACACCAGAGAAGAAACAATCCAAAGTCATTGTCCAACACCAGAGAGAAGTCATGGCAGTGCTTCCACGAGGCTCTTGTGGCACTCAAGGCGGCGCTTGAAGCCCACGGCAATTTCTGGGAGTATGAGCAGGATTACATCAACTATGCACTGCATTTCAGTCTGTGGCATCTGGAGACCATCACAGGACCAAAGAAGGAGGTTCTGTTCAACAAACTTAAGGAAGAGTGGTTCGAGGAGTTTGGTATCAAGAGTCTTTCAGAGGAGTGCTTCTACAACAAGACCGAGTATGGCAAGTACAAGGTTATCATGGATAAGACCTTTGAGGAGTATGAGAAGGCAACAGCATAGAAAAGAAAAAACAGTTTCACCAGTCGATCGGTGAAACTGTTTTTTTGTGGACAAATGTGTGTATCAGAACAGGTTCATAGCACCTATGATGCCCTGATTTCCCTCGAGCCCTGCGGGAACAATGTATGTGTCGGTGTCCTTGACCTGTGGCATGTCGATGTAACCCGACAGCAGTTCAGTGTAGTAATTGCGGATCATAGGGAACAGGAATTTGTTGTCCATGACTCCGCCGCCAAGGACGATCCTCTCAACTGAGTAGCACATGGTGTAGTTGACCAGTGCCTCAGCTATATAAAATGCTTCAAGATCCCATACCGGTGAGTCGGCTGGGATGTCTTTGCCTTTCATTCCGGTTCTGCGCTCAAGCATAGGGCCGGATGCAAGACCCTCTACACAGCTCTGGTGGAATCGGCAGGTACATGGTATATCATCGCCGGTTCGTCTAGGGATGAGGATGTGGCCTGTCTCCGGGTGTTCCATGCCGTGAATGAGTCTGCCATCGGATATTATACCGCCGCCGATGCCGGTTCCAACAGTGAGGTACATTCCCGAGTTGAGTCCTTTCAGTGCTCCATACAGGTATTCACCCCAGGCTGCTGCGTTTACGTCTGTGTCCACCACAACCAGGCAGCCAAGCGCATCCGTAAATGCTTTGTAAAGGCTGAATCCCTCCCAATCTTTCTTGGGACTCCTCATGATGGAGCCGTAGGTAGGGGAATTAGGATTGATATCGGCCGGGCCAAATGTACCGATTCCGAGAGCGGATATGTCATATTTCTTAAAGTAATCTATCATGGCAGGCACGGACTGGTCAGGTGTGCCCGTCGGTATGGATATTCTGTCTATTATATTCTTGTCTGCATCGCCTATGGCACAAACCATCTTGGTGCCACCGGCTTCAAGTGCGCCGTAGTACATATTTCCTCCTTGGTGCCATGTTTATATGGCAGAAATTTTTCAAAATTATATACATTATATATGCCGTGTCACTTATCTTCAAGCCCGGATTTGCGTCGGTACTTGTGGAATATAAAAGAGAATTGGTGTACGCTTTTTTGGACACTTGACAAGATAAGATAGAGCCATATTAAGGAGCTTGATAGAGGCTTGAAGCTTGGAAGATAAAGTGTACAGGAGGCGTGATCATGATAAAAGGATATTTTGTTTCGGAAGGGTATATGGGATATGTGGACGGAGAGTACCAGCTTTTCGCTGATGAAAGAGATTATGTTGAGTATATAGAAGATTAGCCATTTAGCTTCTTGACCTTAGCATAACTTATGTTATGATGAGGCATATGGGTTAATACACAGGGATTACAATACGGATGGTGCTGCTATGAAAATCTGCAAGGTGATTCATGAGTTTGTATATCATGGATAATCTAAATATATACAAGGAGCAAACATAGTGGAAAAGGTATTGAACAAAAAAGAATATGTTATGGATATGACAGAGGGAAGCAGTATGAAACTGATCATGAAGTTCTCAGTTCCGCTACTTATAGGCAATCTATTTCAGCAGGTATACAGCCTGGTTGATTCGATAGTGGTTGGTCGTCATCTAGGGGCAAATGCGCTTGGCGGTGTGGGATCAGTTGGAATGATCAGTTTCCTGTTTTTTTCTTTGTGCAATGGAATGGCATCTGGAATAGGTGTTGTCATATCAAGATATTTTGGAGCGAAGAAAGAAGAGCAGGTAAAAAAAGCCATAGCAAATGCATTGTTTGTCATATTGGCGGTTGGCGCACTCATGAGTATACTGGGATATTGTTTTGCGGGGCCTATTATAAGGCTAATGAAGACCCCTGCAGAGACATTTGACTACGCATATACATACATGAGGATCACCTGTGGATTTACGATAGCGGTGGCTATTTATAACGGAATTTCTGCTGTGCTAAGGGCACTTGGGGATTCAAAGACCCCACTTATATTTCTCATGATTGCTTCTGCCATAAATGTTGTGCTTGATATAGTGTTTGTCATATACATGGATATGGGCGTTGCCGGTGCCGCATATGCAACGGTTCTCAGTCAGATCCTGTCTAGCGTTGGCTCTATATGTTATGCGGTGAAAACCAATCCCTATTTCAGACTGAAGAGAGGCCATTTCAAGTTTGACAGAGATATAATGAAGGAAGATTTCAGTATCGGTATACCAATGGCGGTTCAGACTTCCATGATATCAATATCCTGCTCAATACTGCAGACCCTTATAAATGGATATGGTCCGGAGGTCATGGCTGCATATACTGCAACAGGAAAGGTTGAGGGAATCATATTCCAGCCGTTTAGTTCTCTGGGACTTGCATTGTCTACATTTGCAGGACAGAACTGTGGCGCACGCAAGTACGAAAGGGTGCGCAGAGCGGTATGGCAGACAGAGCTCATCACGCTGGCTCTTGGTGCAGCATTGTTCTGTCTGGTAGCAGTTTTCAGGGAAAATGTTGTGGGATTTTTCGTGACGGAGGAGAATGTCATAAGGCTTGGCGCAAAGGGACTTGTGATATCCGGAAGTATGTATATTGCACTTGGAACGATATATACCATGAGAGGCGCATTAAATGGAATGGGGGATGTGGTGTTCTCCATGCTGAATGGTGCTCTTGAGGTGGGAGGAAGGATAGTATTTGCACTGATACTGATGTATGTGTTAAAGATGGGATTCTGGGGAGTGTGGTATACGAATATATTTACATGGATTGTGATAGCACTCACCGCATCTGTGAGATTTTCTGTGTATATAAGAAAGTGTCAGAGAGAAGATGACGGTACGGAAAATGCATAGATAATAATTAATATAGCAAGGACGCCTTTTGGGGGGCGTCCTTCTTCGATTCAATCACATTGATACTCCAAGGGGCATAGGTGTTATGAATTAGCATACTTTATATTTTGACAAAAATTCAGCGCTATATTATCTTTAATACAGAATAAACAGGAGATGACCATATATGTCAGGGGAAAGATCAGTGGATGTTGAAAAAATAAATAATAATGAAAAAGGCTTTGAACCGGCGCATATCAGAAGTGTGATCTCGCTGGCTCTGTTCAGCTTTGTATTTCTGGGTATGGAATTCTTCTTCGACAGCAGGGCTGCGGAGTTTGTGGATGCCAGAAGTGTTCTGTTGTATCAGAGCGTGATACTGCTGGCCAGTGCGGTGGGACTATTCATATATGCACTGATTGAGAGATATGTCGGCAGCAAAATCAAGCAGATAATAATTATTACTTTGAATATAGTGGAGGTTGCCGCGCTCGCAGCGATAATACTGTGTTCCGGCAAATTGATACTGTTATATGGAATTATATTCTTTATTGTGTGTGGTGTTATGGGAGGACGCGTGTATCACGATGTGAGCCGCGATTATACGGATAGAAAGCATCTTACGGTAATTGTGGGAATTTCATATGCACTTGGACTGCTTCTGCAGTATATCAATTATAATCTTATAGACAATGTGATCCTGCGTATGGTTATGTTCTCGCTGGCCATAGTGGCACTTGCAGTGATACTTTTTCTGGCCAGAGATGAATACGCAGAAGCGGAAGTGGACACATACATGGTAGATGAGCGGAACAAAACGGATTGCAAAGAAAAATGTGACGAAACAACTCCTGATAGCGGATCGGTGGCTGTGGCGCTTGTGATGGTTGTTCTTCTTATGACGTTTATATTTTCCGCACTGGATAATGTTGTGACCGTTGTCCACGCTGAGGGCGGGGCAGATGTGGGGCAATGGCCAAGGTTGTTTCTCGCATTAAGCGGAGTTGCAGCAGGCTTCTTGTTTGATATAAAAGATCAGCGCTTTATGAATCAGATGATGTACTGCGTTACAGTGTTGTCCGTTATAGCCATGCTTATCATAGAGTTTGGAGGGGCATTTATCATAGGTCTGATTGTATTCTATCTTGCAGCCGGATTCTTCGTAGTGTATTTCACGACAGGATTCATAAATGTATCCTATGGAATGCGTTGGTCAGCGCTTTGGTCTGGTGCCGGAAGGGCAGTCAACAACATTGGTGCGGGTATTGTGGGAATAATATCATATATGCTGATAGATTCCCCCGGAATCATGGTTATGAGTGTAGTGGTCATATTGTTGCTCGTACTTATAAGCATTGCGGTATTTGTGCTTGAAAATCTACAGAAGGGACAATATAGACGATATGATGAAGAAAAAGTGACGAAATCGGCGGAGAATTCTAACGCAAGAGTTGAGGTTGATTTTGAATGCTTTGCAGATGCTCATCACCTCACTGGACGTGAGCGGGAGGTGTTGCAGAAGCTGCTTGTATCTGATGGCAGTGTACAGGATATAGCGGATGAGCTGTACATATCAAGGGCATCCCTATATAGGCATATATCTTCCATGAATGAGAAGACTGGAACGAAGACCAGAGTAGGCCTTATTCAGTATTATTATGGATGGCATGAGGAATGATGATTGCGTGAGAGTTGATTGCTATGGAAGTATAAGTGTGCCAGATTGAAAATACACATATGGATTAGATAAAAGTGATGAATGAATGTAAAATTGAATATATAGCACATATTGAGACATATGTAACGTTATGAAAACGACAGCAGATGACTATAATCTATGACATAAAACAACAGGTGAGTTACTTACCTGTAGACGAAGAATATCATAGAAGGGGGAATGACTATGAAGCATTTCAGGAGATTGACATTTCTGCTGTCGTTTATTTTTATTCTGACGGTAGGCGGTGTCGCGGCGATGGCCGCAAACAATGGCCCGTGTGAGGATGAGGAGTGGAGCTTTGCATATGTTGAGTTCTACAATCCGGATAATAACGAAGCGATATATGTGTACAGCTTCAGGACTCCGCAGGCAGGAACAACTACCAGTGCCAAAGGTGCGGTGTATGACAAGAGTACGAACACTTTGACACTCACCAATTGTAATTTGCCGGATTACAGGGTCGTTACCAATATGATGGGCGATGATTTTAAGATCAAGCTCGTGGGAACGAGTCATGTAAGTGCATTGTATGCATGGGGAGATGGATATGGCGGTTCTGTGGAAATCGTTGGTGACGGTAAATTGTATGTCAACGAGAAGCAGAAGTCAACTGACGCAATAGTTTTACAGCCGGAGGGAACAAGATCATACTTCAAGATAAGCGGAAATGCTGAGGTACACGCATTTGCGGGAAAGACGGACGGCAACCTTGTTCTGGCCATGAACACAACGGTTGCAGATTGTTTTGCTGTAAATGGTTTGACCGGTCTTCAGAAGACACAGGCAACCAGAATGAACTATGAGCAGATACAGAGCATAGAGATTGATCTGAGCGGTGAAGGTGACATTTGTCAGGTGTACAAAAAAGCTGATGATAAGAAATTGTATACTGTGACGGAGGGGGTGCGTACCGAGTATAATCCAGATGGAACGATAAAGGCAGAGAATGTGCGTATATATACAGAGTATGAGCTCATGCCTATACCAGGAAACGATGGAAAGTATTATATGCATGAGCTGAAGACTACAGAGGGTACATTCAACGCTGAGGAGTGTGGATACACCGATACACAAGAATCTGTTGCCGGATATTCTTTCAGATCCTCTTCACCTGCATATGTGTACATTGAGGAGAAGACGGGCGATAAGTGTGTATTTTTATATAATTCAATAGATAATAACTACAAAGATTATGCATATTTCAAATATGACATAGCAGGTGTACTTGGCGATGTGACAGACAAGTATGGAAATGTGTCATCATATTGTATGGTGGAGAAGTCAGAAGACAATGTTTCATTTACAAGAGACCAGTATTACAGCAATGAGTATATGTTGTCACAGGGTTACAAGGTATCCGGTGAGCTTGAATATATACAGAACACTTACGTGGTGTATAGTAATGCCGCGTCTGGCGTCCTCACAGCAAAGACGACCGTATGTAAGCACGCCACAAAGGTGAACACTGTGACAACAAAAGCAACAATGTCGAAGGCTGGCGTCATCACCACAACGTGTAAGTCATGCGGCAAAAAGCTTTCGACATCCAGAATATCCAAGGTGTCTACAATTAAGCTTAATGCGGCTTCGTATGTATATAATGGAAAGGTAAGAACACCGGCGGTTACAGTAAAAGATGCCGCTGGGAATATTCTGACAAAGAATAAGGATTACAAGGCCACCTACAGTGCGGGGAGAAAAAATGTAGGAAAATATTCGGTCAAGGTCACATTGTGCGGAAATAAATATAAGGATTCGAAGACAATGTATTTCACCATCAATCCGAAGGGAACCACCATTGCTGCGACTGCGTCCGGCAAGGGCAGCATGACAGTCAGATGGAACAAGCAGATGACACAGACAACGGGTTACCAGTTACAGTATTGTGCAAATAAGAATTTCAGAAGTGGCACAAAGGTAAAGACTGTAAGCAAGAACAAGACGATCAGAACAAGTGTCAAGAAGCTTGCGAGTAGAAAGACATACTATGTACGTGTGAGAACCTACAAGACAGTAAAGATAAATGGAAAGTCAGTGACATTTTACTCTGCGTGGAGCAAGGCGAAATCTGTTAAAGTAAAATAGCTTAATTACATCATTTTGAACAACGGGGCGTATACAGAACATAACAACAGTTTTGTATACGCCCCACTTTTGGTGTGCAAAACAGGCAGATGGTATTATAATATACAAAGGCGATGTGAAGCTTCAGCCATGTACAAAGATGGATGACTGGTGCTTCAGTATACAGACAGGAGTTATTATGAAGAAGATACTTGTGGCGGTTGACTCTTTCAAGGGAAGCATGACGAGTCTTGAAGCGGGGAATGCCATAAAAAAAGGAATAAAGTCAATATTGCCGGATACAGAGGTCAGGGTACGTCCTGTGGCTGATGGCGGAGAGGGCACTACTGATGCTCTTATATATGGAAGAGATGGTGTCAGCAGAGAGCGATGTTATGTGACCGGACCGCTTGGTGATAGGATCACTGCGGAATATACAATATATAATGCCGCAGACGGGCGAACTGCTGTCATGGAGATGGCAGCGGCGGCGGGGCTTCCACTTGTTCCGGAGAACCGGAGAGATCCGATGCATACGACTACATATGGTGTCGGTGAGATGATAAATGATGCCGTTTCAAAGGGATGTGAGCGTTTTATCATCGGGATAGGTGGTAGTGCAACGAATGACGGCGGGATAGGAATGCTTCAGGCTCTTGGATTTTCCTGTCTTGATGCGGATGGGAAGGATGTGCCATATGGAGCGGCGGGACTTGGAGTCCTTGAAAGGATTGTTATTCCGGGGAAGATGCTTGTCCGTAAGAATTCATCAGAGCTGGCTGTAGCAGATCCTGTCGATACGCCAATTGTAGGCACTGCTGCGATATCTGGTGCAGGTGCTGTCGATGAGTCATGTGTAGATGATGATGACTTTGCATCCAGACTATCACGCTGTACATTTAGTATCGCCTGTGACGTGACTAATCCCCTTGTGGGGGAGCTAGGGTGCAGCCGTGTATTTGCACCGCAGAAGGGTGCAGATGCGGAGATGGTGGAAATCATGGATGGCTACATGAAAAACTATGCTGACGTTGTGGAAAGATCAGCTGAGGGAAAGTCTGACAGAAACACTCCGGGCGCCGGCGCTGCGGGCGGACTTGGATATGCGTTTCTCATGTTCCTAGGTGGAAAACTTATGCCGGGAATAGATATAGTTCTGTCAGAGATAGGGCTTGAGGCGGATGTAGAGTGGGCAGATACTGTCATAACCGGTGAGGGCAGGATAGATGCCCAGACCATGATGGGAAAGACACCGGCGGGAGTTGCAAGGCTTGCAAAGGAACATGGTAAATATGTGATCGCTATAGGAGGATGTCTTGGGGATGGTGCGGAGAACTGCGTCAAAGAAGGATTGTTCAATGAGTGTTACGCAGTGAACAATGTGCTTGGTATAGATGACAGTGATTCGGAGCAGGTGAGAACGGCGATGAAGCCTGAAAATGCTGCGGCGAATCTGACGACGTGTGCCGCAAAGATCACAGAACTTAAGGAACAGATGTCGGCACGTGTGTGCAGACCTGCACGGCTTAGATAGATATGGTATTAAATTGTTTGAAACAGAATCAGAGGCGTGTGAATTTTTTCTGCAAAAAATGAAGAGATATGCAAGAAAATAAATTTACTACTATATAATACGAGGAGGAGACAAAGATGACAAGAGAAGAAGCGTGGGAATTACTCACAGAGTACAACAAGGATGAGTTCCATCTGGAGCATGCACAGATCGTAGAGGGAACCATGAAATATTTTGCAAGGGAGCTTGGTTATGGCGATGAGGAAGAGTTCTGGGGAATAGTCGGACTGCTTCACGATCTGGACTTTGAACAGTATCCTGAGCAGCACTGCATCAAGTCCCAGGAGATCATGAGAGAGCACGGTGTTGACGAGAGGATCATTCATGCGACGGCAAGCCATGGCTATGGTATCACGGTTGACATAAAACCAGAACATGAGATGGAGAAGGTTCTCTATGCTGTGGACGAGCTTACAGGACTTATCGGAGCGGTTACACTTATGAGACCATCAAAGAGTGTTCAAGATCTGGAACTCAAGTCAGTTAAGAAGAAATACAAGAGCAAGGGATTTGCTGCGGGATGCTCCAGGGAGGTCATCGAAAGAGGTGCAGATATGCTTGGTTGGTCACTTGATGAATTGATCACCAAGACTATAGAGGCACTCAGGACATTCAGACCATGATCGGGGGTATAAAGAAAATCGGAGAATTTGTCCGCAAAGAGACAGTGCTCACCGTGGCACTTCTGCTGGCGGTGATATCGGCATTTATCGTGCCTCCGGACAGCGCGTATGTGGACTACATAGATTTCAGGACACTTGCGATACTTTTCTGTCTTATGACAGTGGTCGCGGGATTTTCACAGCAGGGGATGTTTGGCATCATAGCGAAAAGTATGATAAATCGTATGGGTTCGCTCCGGGCGGTGACAATTGTCCTGATATTCATGTGTTTCTTTTTCAGCATGTTTATCACAAATGATGTGTCGCTCATAACATTTGTACCGATGACACTCACGGTCCTTGGTATGGCAGGAGAGGAAGTACTCACCAGATGGATGGTGCCGGTGATAACCCTCCAGACCATAGCTGCGAACCTTGGCAGTATGCTGACACCCATAGGCAATCCGCAGAACCTGTATCTGTACGGACTTGCAGGGATCAGCGCAGGCAGGTTTGTATTGCTTATGCTGCCATATACAGTGGCATCGGCAGCGCTTCTTGTAATATGTGTCATAGTATGCATGAAAGGAAAAAACAGGCAGCTTGAGATCAGACTTTCAGGCGGTGATATACAGGTGAACAGGAAGCTGGTGGGTATATATAGCATACTATTTGTGCTGTCGCTGCTCACCGTGGCGCGGATCGTCCCATACTGGGTGACATTTGCGGTAGTGCTTGTGGTAGTCCTTATATGCCAGAGAAGATTGCTGCTGCAGGTAGACTATTCGCTGATATTCACATTTGTGGGATTCTTCGTGTTTATCGGAAACATGGGAAGAATAGAAGGATTTAGGACATTTGTGGAGAGTGTTCTTGGCGGGCATGAGATGATCACATCAGTACTTGCAAGTCAGGTCATAAGTAATGTGCCAGCGGCGGTGTTATTGTCGGGATTTACAGATAAATACACAGATCTGATAGTCGGTACCAATCTCGGCGGACTTGGAACTCTTATAGCGTCCATGGCGAGCCTGATCTCGTTCAAATACGTGGCGAGACAGGACAAGGGCGCCAGAGGAAGATATCTGGTATACTTCACATTTGCAAATGTGCTGTTCCTGGTGGTGCTTATATGCATGTGGGAAATAATATTTTAGCCAGAAAAATATTGCCCTTAGATGGCAGTAGTCATAAAATAGAAAGGTAGGTTTCTTCAAATTAAGGAGGCAGATAATATGAGTAAGAATCTTGGTGCAAAACCTATGCTGGTGCCACAACCGGTCATGATGATCGGAACATACGATGCCGATGGCAATGCAAATGTCATGAATGCGGCATGGGGCGGAATAGTCGGAGCAAATGAGATCATATTTGACCTTGGAAGTCATAAGACTACCGAGAATATAAAGCTGAACAAAGCGTTCACAGTTGCCATTGCTGATGCAGAGCATGTGGCAGCCTGTGACTATGTGGGAATCGTGTCGGCAAATGACGAGCCAGGCAAGATGAAGAAGGCTGGTTTTACAACCAGAAAGAGCGAGTTTGTAAATGCTCCAGTCATCAACGAGCTTTCACTGACAATGGAGTGCAAGCTCAAGGAGATCATAGACGGGGACAAGTTCCTCGGCGAGATTGTAAATGTTGTTGCAGACGACCGTATCCTGGGCGATGACGGCGAGATCACATATGAAGAGTTCCATCCGATCGTGTTTGACACCATCGGACATGGATATTTTGCACTCGGCGACAGGGTTGGCGATGCTTTCTCAGAGGGTAATAAGTTGAAGTAGACAAGCTTGTAACTTGGGAAAATCATCAAATTGTACATTGTAACATGAAAAAATTAGCCATTTTTGGAAGAAAAACCTTAATTTTTCAAGCAAATGTTCAATATACATATGGAAAAAGGCGAAATAATGTGATATAACAGACACATACAAAAAAGCACAAGCTAAAGTGAAAGGAAGATGTAGATATGGATAAGAAGAATATCGATTGGGCAAACCTTGGATTTGGCTATGTTCAGACAGATAAGAGATTTGTAGCAAATTATAAGGATGGAGCATGGGATGAGGGTACACTCACAGAGGATCCTAACGTAGTATTAAACGAGTGCGCAGGTGTTCTTCAGTACGCTCAGACAGTTTTCGAGGGAATGAAGGCTTACAGAACAGAGGATGGACGTGTTGTATGTTTCCGTCCTGACCTCAACGCAAGCAGAATGGCAGACTCAGCAAGAAGACTTGAGATGCCACCTTTCCCAGAGGATAGATTTGTACAGGCAATAGTAGATACAGTAAAGGCAAATATTGATTATGTACCACCTTACGGATCAGGTGCTACATTATATATCAGACCATATATGTTCGGTTCAAATCCAGTTATAGGTGTTAAGCCGGCAGACGAGTATCAGTTCAGAATCCTCACAACACCAGTTGGTCCTTACTTCAAGGGCGGTGCAAAGCCTATCACAATCAAGGTTTCAGATTTCGATAGAGCAGCACCTCACGGAACAGGACACATCAAGGCTGGTCTTAACTATGCAATGAGCCTTCATGCAATAGTTACAGCACACAAAGAGGGATTCGATGAGAATATGTATCTCGATGCAGCTACAAGAACAAAGGTTGAGGAGACAGGTGGAGCAAACTTCATCTTCGTTACAAAGGACGGCAAGGTAGTTACACCTAAGTCAAACAGTATCCTCCCATCGATCACAAGACGTTCACTGATGGTAGTTGCAAAGGATATCCTTGGACTTGAGGCTGAGGAGAGAGAAGTATACTTCGACGAGGTTAAGGATTTTGCAGAGTGCGGTCTGTGCGGTACAGCAGCGGTTATCTCACCTGTAGGTAAGATCAACGACCACGGCAAGGAGATCTGCTTCCCAAGCGGTATGGAGAAGATGGGATCAGTTATCCAGAAGCTGTATGATACTCTTACAGGAATCCAGATGGGCAGAATCGAAGGTCCAGAGGGATGGCTTAAGGTAATCGAGTAATGATCGAGTAATTCGGTGTAAGATAATAAATATTGAGAACATTATAACCCCACTGATGTCTGATGGTAAGTCGGATGTCGGTGGGGTTTTTGTGTATCCAAGTTAGTTCGGAGTAAGAAAGATTAGCCCCATATACTAACAATTAGAATTGACTTGCACCGACCCTGAAGAGTTATAATTGTGTAGACAATAGAAGAAACGAAAGATAAATTGTATATCGGATAGTGCGTTGATACATAAGATGATTCATGAAATCTATTATTTTGAAGGGGTGGTTACTGTGATGTCATTATCAGATGCAGTAAACGGTTTCTCAGGTGAGATAGCATGGAATTGTGCGGACAGATCACTGTTCGGCGCATGTCAGCTTGAGACCGGAGATCAGGTGCAGGTCGTATCGTCTTACTTTGGCAATGTGATAATCAAGGCAAAGGGAAAAAGACTTGCTATAACAAGGGATGCGGCGGAGCGGATAAAGCTGGCTTAGATTGAAAGTCAGAAGAAACGGGGAAAAAACGGCAGTTGCTGGAGAACAGCGGCTGCCGGTTTTTTGTCATAAAAATTATTAAATCTTTATAGATATTTAATTGACTGAGAATATATGCAATGATAAACTTTCAAAGATATTCAAATAAAGTAAGAATACGCTTGGAAATGTAAAGGGGAAAACAACGTCAGCTAAAGCATGGCATTTTCTCCGTCAGAAGAAAGCGTAGATATCAGATGAATGTATCCCTGCATAATGTATATTAACGTGTACAACATAACATCACCTGTACAGGACATTTGAGGCCACCGGTTCTTAGTACCGCTGTAGGCCGAAATGAGCGGGAGCGATCCGGTACAGGTGATGTTATGTTGTGCACATAGAAAGACTAGAGGGGGATACATTCATCTGATCAATAATTGTTCAAGGAGGAAATGACATGCAGATATTCAGAAATCTGAAGCCGTATTGGAAGTCGGTCATTATCATAGCCCTGCTTCTCGTTCTGCAGGCATACTGTGATCTGTCACTTCCGGACTACACCTCAAAGCTCATAGATACCGGTATACAGAACTACGGTATAGAGAACTGCAGTCCGAAACAGATCCCGGAGAAAGCCTACAAAGTGATAGACGGATTTATGGATGACGATGAGAAAGCCGTATGGGAGAAATATTATAAAGATGGTTCGGATGGTTATTATTACCTGACAGAAGACGGCGAGGAACACATAGACGAAGTGGATAGTGCCTGTATGAAGGGGCTTATGATGTATTACTATCCATATCAGATGGTGAACTCTGACGAGGACAATGAGATCAAGGCAGGACTTGACAAGATGGGAATCACCCTTGACGAGATGCCGGAGGAGATGTGGGCGCAGATCGGTGAACAGATGAAGCCTACTGTTGATGGCATGCTCGACAGCATGGGTGAGGATTATATGGAATCCACAGCCATAGCATGTACAAGAATATGCTACGACAGCTTTGGCTACGATTATAAGGCAGGACAGATGTCATATCTGAAGTGGGCAGCGGTGAAGATGCTTGGAATGTCACTTCTCATGGCAGCAGCTGCGGTTCTCATAGGACTTGTGGCGTCAAGGGTTGCGGCAAGCGTTGCCTGCGGACTCAGAGAGAAGGTGTTCAACAAGGTTATCGCTTTTTCGGATGCTGAGATCAACAAGTTCTCAACTGCATCTCTTATAACGAGATCTACAAATGATGTCCAGCAGATACAGATGGTTACAGTTATGATGCTCAGAATGGTTCTATATGCACCGATACTTTCTATTGGAGGAATCGTCAAGGTTGTTGAGAACGGAGCCGGAATGGGCTGGGTAATATTCATCGGTATAGCAGCAGTTGTGATTCTCATGGGAACGCTTATGGTCATTGCCATGCCAAAGTTTAAAGTTATGCAGACGCTGGTGGATAGAGTAAACCTTGTGTCAAGAGAGATACTTACAGGTATCCCGGTCATCAGGGCATTTGGCAGAGAGGAACGCGAGGAAGAGAGATTCGATGAGGCAAATAAAGACCTGACGAAGAACACATTGTTCGTCAACAGAGTCATGACATTTGCAATGCCTATACTCATGTTCATCATGTATGCAATAAGCATACTTATAGAGTGGGTGGCAGCCCACAAGATTGATGCGGGTGTCCTTCAGGTAGGATCAATGACTGCATTTATTACATATACAATGCTTATCATTATGTCATTCCTTATGCTCAGCATGATGTCAGTCATGCTCCCTCGTGCCAGCGTGGCAGCAGACAGAATACAGGAGATCATAGATACGGATGTGACAGTTCAGGACGCAGCCGGGGCAAAGAAACTTGAAACACCAAGGGGTGTCGTAAAGTATGACAATGTCGCATTTGCATATCCGGGCGCAGATGAGAATGTACTTGAGAATATCTCATTTGAGGCCAAGCCTGGACAGACTACGGCAATCATAGGAAGTACCGGTTGTGGTAAGAGTACACTGGTTCAGCTCCTCCCGAGATTCTATGATGTTACGGAGGGCTCGATAACAATAGACGGACAGGATATAAGAGACCTCACCATGGAGAGCGTGAGACAGAATATCGGTTTTGTTCCGCAGAAGGGAATTCTGTTCTCAGGAACGATTGCATCCAATATAAGATTCGGCGCGCCGGATGCATCTGATGAAGATGTCAAGCTTGCAGCTGAGATTTCACAGGCATCCGACTTCATAGAGGAGAAGGAGCATGGTTACGACAGTGCGGTTGCTCAGGGTGGTGGAAATGTGTCCGGCGGTCAGAAACAGCGTCTTGCTATAGCCAGAGCCATAGCGAGAAAGCCGAAGATCCTGATATTTGACGACAGCTTTTCGGCGCTTGATTTCAAGACGGATGTGGCAGTCAGAAAGGCGCTTGGCGAGCACGTAAATGACAGCACGGTATTTATCGTTGCACAGCGTGTAAGCACTATACTCTCAGCAGATCAGATACTTGTGCTTGACGAGGGTACGATAGTCGGCAAGGGAACTCACAAGGAACTCTTGCAGACCTGTGAGGAGTACAGGCAGATAGCCGAGTCACAGCTTTCTCCATCGGAGATAGCGGCCAGTCTTGGAACTGACTCAGAAAGGCAGGTGTAGGACATGGCAGAACAGAATCAGACAAATAATCAGAGAAGTTTCAAAGGCCCTAGAAGAGGTCACGGTCCTATGATGGGCGGCGAGAAAGCCAAGGACTTCAAGGGAACGATAGGAAAGTTATTTAGATACATAGGCAAGTACAAGGCAGCGGTTGTTGTCGTTGCTATATTTGCAATTGGAAGTACGGTATTCAACGTAGTATGTCCGAAGGTGCTCGGCAAGGCGACAACAGCCCTGTCCGAGGGGATCATGAACAAGATAACAGGCAACGGCGGAATTGATTTCACGTATATCGGTAAGATATTGCTGTTCTGTCTTGGTCTGTATGTGCTGAGTGTGGCATTTAGCTTTGTACAGGGCTTCATCATGACCGGTATCACACAGAAGGTGTGCTACAGGATGAGACGTGAGGTGTCCGAGAAGATCAACAGGATGCCGATGAGCTACTTTGAGAGCAGAACCTATGGCGAGGTACTTTCAAGGATCACAAATGATATAGACACCATGGGAAATGGTCTGAACCAGAGTATCACACAGCTCATCACATCGGTTAGCACAGTCATCGGTGTAATAGTGATGATGCTCACGATCAGCCCGCTTATGACACTTATATCAGTGCTGATACTTCCGATAAGTATCATGCTCATGATGTTTGTCATCAAGAAATCCCAGAGATTCTTCAAGCAGCAGCAGGAATACGTGGGACACATAAATGGTCAGGTTGAAGAGGTGTATGGCGGACACAATGTCATAAAAGCGTTCAATAAGGAGAACGACGTTAGAAGAGAGTTCCATGAGACAAATGAGACTCTGTACAAGTCAGCATGGAAGTCACAGTTCTTCTCAGGACTGATGCAGCCTATTATGATGTTTGTCGGTAATCTGGGCTATGTGGCAGTTGCCATATCAGGTGCGGCTCTGGCGATCAGAGGAACTATCCAGATAGGTGATATCCAGGCATTTATACAGTACGTGAAGAACCTCACACAGCCAGTTCAGCAGGTTGCCCAGGTCACAAATATGATGCAGCAGATGGCAGCAGCCGCTGAGCGAGTATTTGAACTTCTTGAAGAGAAAGAAGAGGAGCAGATAGTAGAGAATCCTGTATCCACAGAGGGAATCAAGGGTGAAGTTACATTTGAACATGTAAAGTTTGGCTACAATCCGGATCAGATCATAATCAAGGATTTCTCAGCCCATGTAAAACCGGGACAGCAGGTAGCCATAGTCGGACCTACCGGAGCGGGCAAGACCACCATGGTCAAGCTGCTCATGAGATTCTACGACGTGAATGGCGGTGCTATACTTCTGGATGGACACAATATTAAGGACTTCAACAGACGTGAGCTCAGGGATGTATTTGGCATGGTGCTTCAGGACACATGGCTGTTCAAGGGCACTATCATGGAGAATATCAGATACGGAAGACTGGATGCCACGGATGAGGAAGTAATCGCAGCGGCAAAGGCAGCTCATGCACATAGATTTATCTCGGCACTTCCGGGTGGATACAACATGGAGCTCAATGAGGAGATAACAAATATCTCCCAGGGACAGAAACAGCTCTTAACTATCGCAAGAGCAATTCTTGCTGACAATCCGGTCCTGATCCTCGATGAGGCTACATCATCAGTCGATACGAGAACAGAACACAGGATTCAGAGAGCCATGGACAATCTGATGAAGGGCAGGACAAGCTTTGTCATAGCCCACAGACTGTCAACCATCAAGAATGCAGACATCATCCTTGTTATGAAGGACGGTGACATCATAGAGCAGGGTAACCATGATGAGCTTATGGCGCAGAATGGATTCTATGCGGATCTGTATAACTCGCAGTGGAGTTAAAGGATTTATAGATACCCATAGCTTAAAACTATGACGAGTCTCAAAATAATAGTATTTTCCATGGACAGCCTATCCTGCTAGAATATCCTCAAGTTAAGAAAACGAGAAAACACTACGGAGGATAAAGACATATGAGCAAATTACAGACACCTTTCAGATACGATTTTGTAGGAAGCTTTCTGAGACCACAGGCACTCAAGGATGCGAAGGCAGCATACAGGGACGGAAAGATCACCAAGGAGGAGTTCGACAAAGTTGTTAATGAGGAGATTACCAAGGTTGTTGCAAAACAGAAGGAACTTGGATTCCATGCGATCACAGATGGCGAGTTCAGAAGAACATTCTGGCATCTTGACTTCATGTGGGGATTTGAGGGCGTTGCCCATGAGAACACTGGAAATGGTGTAAAATTCGATGCAGAGCTTGCGGTTCTTGACGACACTTATCTTGTAGGCAAGATAAAGGCAAAGACGCACCCATTTGTTGAATATTTCAAGTTCCTAAAGCAGTTCGAGGATGAGAATACAGTTGCAAAGTATACGATACCGGCTCCTGCACAGACATTCCAGCAGATGATAGTACCTGACAATATTGCAAACACAAGGAAGTTCTATCCTACAAATGAGGAGCTTATCCAGGATATCGGAAAGGCTTATCAGGATGTTATTAAGCAGTTCTATGATGCTGGATGCCGAAACCTGCAGCTTGACGATTGTACATGGGGAGCCATAGTGGGGGATGCAGCAAAGCAGAGATATAGGTCGCTTGGAATATCACTTGAGGATGTCAAGAAGGAGCTGCTTGCAGTGAACAATCTTGCCCTTGAAGGAAAGCCGGAGGATATGGTCATCACTTCACATATCTGCAGAGGAAATTACCACTCAACATTCTTCACAAGCGGTCCTTATGACACAGTTGCAGATTATGTATTTGCAAATGAGAATGTAGATGCGCTGTTCCTTGAGTATGACGATGAGAGATCGGGCGGATTTGCACCTCTTGCAAAGGTTTCAGAGAACAAGAAGGTCGTGCTCGGACTTATCACAACAAAATCTCCGGTTCTTGAGGATAAGGAGAAGGTCATTGCAAGGATCTATGAGGCTGCAAAGTATGTACCACTTGACAGATTATGCCTGAGCCCTCAGTGTGGATTTGCATCGTGTGAGATCGGAAACAAGCTGACAGAGGATGAGCAGTGGGCAAAGCTCAAGCTCGTTAAGGAGATAGCAGAGGAAGTCTGGTCATAAAATAGAATGTTATAGAAGTGAAGTGGCGGCGAACAGAAACAAGAATCTGTTCGCCGCTTTTTTGAGTTATGAAATCTGTTATATACAAGCCTGATCGATATATGATACTATTAAGAAACGCGGAATCCTTGCGGGAGTTATATTCCCAGTGCTTTTGCTCGTGAGGATACTTCTTCTGAGAAAGAAGAATGCTAAAGAAAATGTATGTTAAAAAGCAGAAATATAGATATAGTTAGGAGTTAGATTCATGAAAAAGATTGTAGAGATGTGGAATAGGGTGTCGCTGATCGCGAAGATATTGGTTGGAATAGTGATCGGTGCGGTGCTGGGACTTCTGGTGCCGGGGGCAACGGGAATAGGCCTGATCGGAACCATGTTCGTCAGGGCTCTCAAGGCAATTGCGCCGATACTGGTGTTTGCCCTTGTCATCAGCTCAATTGCAAATGCAGGAAAGGGAAATGGCCAGCAGTTCCGTATGGTGACGATCATGTATATGCTCAGCACGCTGTGCGCAGCGATAGTGGCGGTGAGCGCAAGTTTTATTTTCCCTGTAACCATGACACTGGACCTTGAATCATATCAGGCGGATGTCGTCCCATCGGGAATCATGGAGGTCCTCCGGAATCTTTTGCTCAACATCACCGATAATCCCGTAAATGCGATACTCAACGCAAATTATCTCTGCATACTTGCATGGGCACTTTTGTTTGGACTTGCCATGCGACGGACAAGCAAGTCTATAAAATCTGCACTTGTATCCATATCGGATGCGGTATCAACCGTCGTGAGGTGGATCATCGGGTGCGCACCATTTGGAATCATGGGACTTGTGTTCACGACAGTATCGGAGAGTGGATTGTCGATATTCAAGGAATATGGCAGATTGCTGCTTGTGCTTGTGGGCGCCATGCTTACGGTTGCATTGATCGTAGATCCGCTCCTTGCGACTATCGTCTTAAGGAGAAATGCATATCCACTTGCGTGGAGATGCCTCAGAGAGTCAGGTGTGACGGCGTTCTTCACCAGAAGTTCTGCGGCAAATATCCCAGTGAACATGTCACTTTGCAAAAGACTTGGACTTGACCCGGATGTGTATTCGGTATCCATACCGCTTGGCGCGACCATCAATATGGATGGTGCCGCCATCACTATAACTATAATGGCGCTTTCCGTTGCAAATACCATGGGAGTGTCGGTTGACGTTCCGACAGCACTCATGCTCAGTCTTATGGCAACCCTTGGCGCGTGCGGTGCCTCAGGTGTTGCGGGAGGTTCGCTGTTGCTCATTCCTATGGCGTGCTCGCTGTTTGGAATCCCACAGGATATATCCATGCAGGCTGTTGCTGTCGGAATGATCATCGGAGTGGTTCAGGATTCACTTGAGACGGCAATCAACTCATCGGGAGATGTACTCTTTGCCGCTACAGCGGAGTACAGACAGTGGCAAAAGGACGGCAGAGAGTTTAAGATAGGCGCCATCGTGAATCCAGATGAGTAGGATATTTTCATATAAAAAACAACCGGGTATGTTCAGGAAGAAACATACCCGGTTGTTTTTGTCTTTATATTCCCCGTATCCCTGATTCCACAATTCCATTTGAATCTTTAGAGATTCCCTCAAGAATATGCGGAATTACCAACATATCCGTTCCGCATTTAGGACATGCCGCAATTCCCAGAAGTTCGTTGGTGCTTTCCAGACGATATTCAGACTGATATTCTATACCATCTTTCTGCCACATAAAAATGTGTCCGCATTTGAAACATTTAACTTCCCTGAATGTATTCCCCATAATAAATAATAACCTCCGTTGCAGTTTGTTTGTATTGCCTACAGAAACTTGTCCAGCTCCGCATCGACGTTCTTCCTCTTTTTGATCTTTGGGTGGTCGATGACTCTTTCAAATATACAATATCCTAAACATGGTTTGCAACAGATGAAGAACTTTTATATAATTGTAGACAGTATGCGGAAATTAAGATAACATATGAGAACTGAAAGAAAAACGGAAAAATGAACACTATGAAGAATGAGCCATTGTCTGGCAGATCAATGACAGAGAATAACAAAACAGAATACAAGGCACATTACCATCTGCCCGGACTTTTTGAATTCTACGAGCTGTATAAGGCGTTCCTGCCACTATACTGTGAGCACAGGGAATATTTTTACGACTGGTGTGATATCGGTTCAGTGTATGGTGCACCGGGTGACTGCCTCTGGGGCGGTGGCAGAGTGGGATATGGTGACAGCGGTGCCAGAGATGTGCTGGAACTTATGAGAGAGTATGGAATATCGGCGAGGCTGACTTTCAGCAACTCACTACTGGGGCCGGAACACCTTGCTGATAAACGGTGTAATGATTTGTGCAGAGCGTTTGATAATGGTGATATTCAAAACGGTGTCATAGTCCATTCGGAGTTGTTGCTTGACTATCTGCAGGAGAACTATCCGGGACTATATATGGTTTCATCTACAACAAAGGTCATCACGGACTTTGATCAGTTTTCGGCAGAGCTTGACCGGGATGAATTCAGGTATGTTGTGCCGGATTTCCGGCTGAACAAAGCATTTGACAGGCTGGGAGCGCTTTCGCAAAAGCAGAAAGACAAGGTGGAATTCCTGTGCAACGAATGCTGTTGGTTCTCCTGTCAGGACAGGAAAGTCTGCTATGAGGATGTGAGCCGTATGGCTCTCGGAGAGAAGTCCATTCACCGCTGTACATCGCCGAACGCAGCAGGTGGCTATCGTTTCTCAAAAGCGATGGAGAATCCGGGATTTATAGGTATAGATGATATAAAGAACATTTCCCTGCCGCTGGGGTTTTCAAATTTCAAGATAGAGGGAAGAAGTCTTGGAAGTGCCATAGTGCTGGAATTTCTACTATACTATATGACAAAGCCAGAGTACCAGCTGAGGGTAAGAGAAGAGATATATCTTGACAATACGCTGGATTTGTTCTAGGCGTGCGCGGGCAGTAGTCAGGGGCTGCGGATAGCATGGGAGGATAATATAGGCAGTCGATATGTATTTGAAATCTGCAGAGTATGTTTCGCAGCTCGTGGAGATAACAGAAAATTCCTGATCGAAGGGGGAAATGTATATGGAGAGAATAAAGAATTTATCCAGGACGCAAAAGGTTCTGATGAGCATTATAGTGGCAATGATCATAGCATTTTCCATAATTTATCCGATTATAATGTCCATAAAGGGAATAGAATTCAGGGGTGACTTTCTGACCCGAAAAGAAGAACAGGGAAATGTGACATATACAGATGGACATACAAGTATCATAGTATATGATGACCAGAGCATAGAATTTAAGTGTTATCATCGATTTACAGGAGATGGGTATAGAGACGTAACATATGGACCATATAGCTGGATGGAGGATCATTCTGCCATACCGGCAGGGACGGAGAACGGCATGTTATCATCTGATGATTATATCGGAGTAAAGATCATGGCGGGTGATAAGGTGTTTTTTAGAGGCGCTGTCTCAAAAGATGGATACATGGTATACAATGCGGACGGCACGATGACCAACGAGTTTGATGTGGTTTTAGGAGATTATTATGCAAATCCGCCGGATATTTATGAAATAGTGAAGTTTATTAATGGTCCGCAGACAACAAACAGAGGAAATATAGTATTATATATATTCGGAATCATTATATGCATCATTGCGGTCGTAAGTATGCTGTTTCCAGATGAACTTTTCAGATTGGCCATGTGGCCCAGGGTGAGAAACCTGTATGATGTTGAGCCGTCTGACTGGGAACTTACAGTCCGTGTTATCGAGTGGTATGTGCTTACGATTGGTGCATTTGTGGTATTTGTGATCGGACTTACGATGGGCAGTGTGACGTGACGACTCCGGACGAGTGATAGACAAAAGCGCTTAGCATATAGACAAATAGATGAAAGGATAACTTGAACAATATGGCATACACACCTAATGATATATATGATTATATAATTGAGAATGACAGGGAATCAGAATTCCTGCAGGCGATAACACTCCATAAACAGAACTTTTCCATAGGAGAGATTACAGACAGGCGTTTTCTCGTAAAAGAAGACAAGACGGTAAAGTTTATATCAAAGATGTATAAGATAAATATACAGATCACGGATGACGACATCATAACAGCGGTCATGAATGGACTCTATGTGAGTGCATTTATCTCAAGACAGGGCGATGCCTACAATGTGCATTTTCTCGTACATGCGTATCCGGAAAATATGAAGTCGCAGTTTGACGAAGAGATATTAAAGGAAGTCCTGCGATACATGATCATGATGACTATTGTACGGCTGAGACTGGATACGCCGGAGAAGGTGGAAGAATATCTGGGGAGCAGGGAGTAGCACTTTATGTAAATAAAGCTTATAGTCGCACCCCCTGGCTTTTTTATGAATAATATTTGGCTGTTATAAAGTTAGTTTTGATGAAACAAAAAAGCTGTCTGAAATAATTCAGACAGCTTCTGTCACGTGCGCAAGAGGATTCGAACCCCCGACACCTTGGTCCGTAGCCAAGTGCTCTATCCAGCTGAGCTATGCACACATGTTGATTAACAACATCAGTTATAATACAACAGGTTTGAGCAAATGTCAAATAAAAAGTTGCAAATATTTCAATTTTTTCATTCTCCCTGTGGTTGAAAAAATATCAGTAGGAGAAAAATAACTGTAATTATTCTTTAGGTGATTCTCTCTTAAGTTCAGGAATATATCGCTGACCATAAATGCTGTTCTTGATGGACTGCATCTCAAGGTCTGTTGCGGATATCACATCTGCGCATTTCTTAAGTCTTGCGGATATCATGTCCACGTTCGGGATATCCTTCTTATATCTGAGCTGGTGATCCAGGCTCGCCCAGAAGTCCATCGCGATTGTTCTGATCTGTACCTCCACACGCATATTCCTTGTGTGGTCTGCGAAGAACACAGGAATCTCGACTATGACATGCAGACTGCGGTAGCCATTTGGCTTTGGATGCGATATGTAGTCTTTTGCCTCGATCAGGGTGATGTCGTCCTGACTTATGAGCTTTTCTGCCACCATATATATGTCGTCGATGAATGGGCAGATGACCCTTATTCCGGCGACATCATCCAGATTGTTCAGTATACTTGCACATGTAACCGGACAGCCCTTGCTTGCAAGCTTTTTGGCAATGCTGACAGGCTTTTTGATCCTTGACTGTATGAATTCTATAGGATTTCTCTTATATCTTACGCTGAAATCATCGTTCAGCACTTCAAATTTTGTCTTCACCTCTCTGATGGCACATGAATACATCATCATGATCTCCTCAAAACTATGCATCTCCTGCATGAAAGGATTTTCCTCCGGGCGCAGGAGTGAATTGATGTATTTGCTGTTCAGAGCGTTTGTCTGTATTGATTCCATAACTCCTCCAAAATGTAAAAAAACTGGAATGGTGTGTCCTGTTGCACAACTATGTGTATTATACTACATTCCACTTGTGCTTAAAAATAAAATTTTATAAAATACCTGTGAATGATCAATAAATACTGACAGGCATAACCATTTTGCTTTATTTGTCAGTTCACAGAGTCAGGAGAAGACAATGAGCTATTTTGATGAGATGATCGCCACGGAGCGTATACCGGATTCCTATGTGGGATGGGAACAGTACAGACGTGAGGTGACGGAATATATAGAAAATAACTGCCGGGTAAAAAAAGAATCCGGGCAGGATGCAGATGCAGCGAATTCAAAGCCTGTGCTTGCACTGTGGGGAATAGGGCCGGCCGGCGATATAGATATAGGAAGATTGGCAGATAATTACAGGCTGGTGCTCATAGACAGAGACAGGGAAGCTGTGCTTTCGGCAGTCAGGGAATATGGGCTGAAGGAACAGGATTATATAATAGCGGATATTCCATTCTGGCTTGTAGACGATGACCAGTACCGCTTGTATGAGGCGATGCTTGAGGACTGTGAGGACACCGAGCATATACTTGAGTTCCTGACAGGCATAGCGACTGCCAATTCCGGTAAATATATTGGCAGAACGGAATCTGGGGATATAGTAAATGACACCGACAGGTATCTTGATATATTTGATTACAGTGTGGCGGTCGGGCTTCACAGCCAGCTCAATTCCAGATTTGCGGCATTGCTTTACCACTACAGGGACAATTATCATGACGAGGATCTTAGACTCATAAGCAGTGCCATCTCGGGGCTGAACGAGGCGGCGGTGGAGAGACTCAATGACTACATGTACCATATGACAAAGGATGTCCTCATATATGGATATGAGGTCGCTGCATGTGAGGATCAGACATGCGCAGAGAAGCTTGCAAATGCATTTGACAGGCGGGATGTGGAGACGATGAAGTCGGTGGAGCACATAGAAGGTGTGGCACAGCTCATGAAGGATATGTCGCTTCATATGAACTACGACGTGGAGCTGGTTGACAGCCGCCATATGGTATGGCCATTTGACACGGCCGGTGGCAGGAAAAATTACGTGATGGGATTTGCCGCCATGCGGAAGATATGATGTTGTAAATAGGCGGAAAAGATTAAAAAGTTAAATGACATTCCATAAAAATCAGTTGATATAACGTATATTATCATGAGGAGGGAGCTATGACAGACAGAGAATTTGAACAGTGCATGTCTGCGATGGCGGCGGGCGACAGGGATAGCCTGCGGCACATATATGATGCGTATCTGAAGCTCATATATGCTGTGGTGTACGACACCATAGGACAGCGCGAGGAGGCTGAGGATGTGACATCGGAATTCTTCATCAAGCTGTATAGCATTGCGGGAAGCTATAAGCCGGGAAATGGACATAAGAAATGGTTGGTCACGATCGCCCGGAATATGGCGGTGGACAGGATCAGGAAGATAGACCGTGAGGCTCTGGTGGATGAGATACCGGAGACCGGGCAGAGTGGCAGCATGGAGGAACAGGTTGTGAACAGCGTGTCACTGAAGGTGGCCATGGAGTCGCTTAAGCCTGATGAGCGGGAGATAGTTGATATGAAGGTGGCTGGAGGATTTACCTTCAGAGAGATATCAGAGATAGTTGGCAAGCCGATGGGAACAGTCACGTGGCTTTACAACAGTGCGATCAAGAGACTTAGGAGGTGCAGACTATGAACAGACATGAAGATGAACTGGAAAAGGAAATAGCTGACAAATATATAGAGAATATGGATGCACCTGATCTCTGGGGAAAAATAGAGGCAGGACTTGATGCGGTGGATGCGCATCGGGTGCAGGATAAGAAATCTGGAGATAAGAAGTTTGGAGTCAAGAAAGACCGTAAAGACAGGAACAGAAGAACCATCCAGATCGTTTCCGGTCTTGTGGCAGCGGCAGTGGTGTGTGTGCTGATCGTAGCCGGACCGTTAAGGAACAGCCGTAAGAGGGCAAGCGATAAGACAGCGCAGGACAACAGTGTGAAGGTGACTTCGGATGAAAGTTATTATGCACAAGAAAGTGACGCGGCTGCGGCAGACGATATTCAAAGCGATGCTGCTGAAATGGCAGAAAACGCCACGGCGAGTTATGATGTACAGAGAAATACTGATGCTCAGAATTCTGTGAATAGTGCTGACTATATCCCCATGATCATGTTGGATGGTGTGCTCTACAGGGACACATACGACATGGTCGATGCTGACAGCGTGGATGAGAGCAAAGCGGCCTACGCTGAGAGCTACACCGATGGCGTGCCGGCAAATGACGGCGAGGTCAACTTTGACATGAACCCATCCAGAAACTCAGCCTACATTGTGTGTGATGATGGCAGCCTTGTAGTGAAGGTTGAGGGCAACTGGTACAGATTTGAGAGGGCAGAATAGCACAAACAAATCAAAAATTAAAAAAATACAGAAATTACCATAAAAAATAGTAATCCCTTCGTATATAGAATATAAAGCTTGACCGGTAGCTTGAAATTCATATTACGGAGGGATTTTTTATGATGAAATATAATTCAAAAATATTTGCAAGATCCATATGCGCAGTTATGGCAGGGATTATGATGGTAGGAGGTCTTACGGGCTGCGGTAACGATGATGCAGTAGATGGCAGGGGAATGCGCCTTGAAAAACAAAATGGGGATAAGACAGAGATAACAGGGATCGCAGAAAAGTACAGGGAAAAAGAAAGTAAGCAAAAAAAGAAGTCGCTGCAGGACAATGGCTTGAGTGGAATATTCAACAGTACGTCGAATGATGTTATGTATGCGGAGGAAGCTTGTGATGTGGCAACAGTCGCTGGAGATACAGCGATGGTGACAGATGCTTCAAATTCTATGTATACAGAGATCGCCTACGATACGAGAGAGTATGACAGCGTGGCGGAGAATGGATTTGTATCCACAGCGGACAGACCTCTCTCCACATTTGCGGCGGACAGGGATACGGCATCATACAGCAACGTCAGGTCGTATATAGAGTCAGGCTGTCTCCCACCGGACGGAGCGGTGAGAATAGAAGAGATGCTGAACTATTTTACCTATGACTACAGAAGGAAGCCTGAGGATGGAGAGAAGTTCTCCATATACACAGAATATTCGGACTGCCCGTGGAATAAGGCCACAAAGCTCATGATGGTTGGGATCAACACGGATGAAATAGATTTTGGAGACAAGAAGCCTTCAAATCTGGTGTTCCTGATCGACACCTCGGGATCCATGTATGAAGATAACAAACTCCCACTCGTGCAGCAGTCATTTGCCATGCTGGCGGAGAATCTGGATGAGAACGACAAGGTGAGCATAGTCACATATGCGGGTGAGGATACGGTGGTGCTCTCGGGCACATCCGGCTCAGAGCAGTACACGATAAATGAGGCGCTTTCGAGTATGACAGCCGAGGGCTGTACCAACGGCGGAGATGCCATCATCACAGCTTACGAGCTGGCGGAGAAGAACTTTATAGAGGGAGGCAACAACCGTGTCATACTTGCAACGGACGGGGATCTGAACGTGGGGCTTACCAGTGAGAGCGACCTTGTGGATCTGATAACCGAGGAGAAGAAGGAAAACAACATTTTTCTCAGCGTGCTTGGGTTTGGAACGGACAATTTGAAGGACAACAAGCTTGAGGCTCTTGCTGATAATGGTGATGGAAGCTATGCGTTTATAGATTCTGCGTATGAGGCAAAGAAGGTGCTGGTGGACGAGATGGGCGGAACTCTGAACACCGTTGCCAAGGATGTGAAGTTTCAGATAGAGTTCAATCCGGCAAATGTCAAGGGTTACAGGCAGATAGGTTATGAGAACCGCGCCCTTGCGGATGCGGACTTTGCAAATGACGCTGTGGACGGCGGCGAGATAGGCGCAGGACATATGGTGACGGTGCTCTATGAGATAGTGCCTGCGGGATCAGACTTCGATGTGCCTGCAGCCGAGCACAAATACGGACAGGATTCCAATCAGGCAAATACATCGGAGACTGCATCACAAGACGTTAAGGATAAGTCTGATAGCGCAGAGGACTATACCGGTGAGCTTGCGACAGTGAACGTAAGATACAAGGAGCCGGATGGGGATAAGAGCAGTCTTGTGAGCCGTGTGGTGAAGACTGACAGCTACAGCAGCGAAATGTCCGTTGACATGAGTGCGGCAAGTGCCGTGGCGGCCTATGGTATGATCCTCAAAAACAGTGAATATGTGGGTTCTGCAGATTTTGATATGGTTATGGCTCTTGTTGGCGGTAAGGTGGACAGTTCAGCCGGCAGTGGCGATATTATCGATATGCAGTGGCAGGGCTTTGCAGACATGGTACGTCAGACGCAGAATATAACTGACTAGGGAAAATGTCGATAAGAGGAGCTGTTCGATATGGCTTTGTAATCACACTTTGTAATCACATTGTATAAAACTCTTTTATTTTATTGATAATTCTTGTATAATAACAAATTAGAGTGTCAATTAAGACGAAAAAATAAAAACAAGAATATCAATATAGACAGGAAGGGTAAGATTCATGGGCGAAAAAAAGATTATGCTTGGTAACGCAGCCATCGCCAGAGGCTGTTATGAAGCGGGTGTCAAGGTATCAGCGGCATATCCTGGAACACCAAGTACAGAGATCAGTGAGAACATGGTGCAGTACAAAGGAGATATCTACTCAGAGTGGTCACCAAATGAGAAGGTAGCCACAGAGGTAGCGATCGGTGCATCATTTGCGGGAGTGAGATCAATAGTGTCGATGAAGCATGTAGGTGTGAACGTGGCATCAGATCCGCTGTTCACCGCAGCATACACAGGTGTGAATGGAGGTATGGTACTTGTTGCAGCAGATGATCCTGGAATGTACTCATCACAGAATGAGCAGGATTCAAGACTTGTAGCAAGAACAGCCATGATCCCAGTTGTTGAGCCATCAGACAGCCAGGAGGCAAAGGATTTCACAAAGTATGCATTTGAGCTGAGTGAGAAGTATGATACTCCTGTAATGCTCCGTACAACCACAAGACTCTCACACTCACAGGGCGTTGTAGAGCTCTGTGACAGACAGGAGATTCCTGACAAGCCATATGAGAGAAATATAAAGAAATATGTCATGATGCCTGGTAACGCTATACCACGTCATGTATTTGTAGAGCAGAGACTCAAGGACATGGCAGCAGACGGAGCTGACATGCCGATCAACAGAGTTGAGATGAGAGACAAGAGTGTGGGTGTCATCACCAGCGGTATCCCTTACCAGTATGTCAGAGAGGCTATGCCAAACGCATCGGTCTTAAAGCTTGGCATGGTAAATCCACTCCCAAGAAAGATGATCGAGGACTTCTGTGCACAGGTAGACAAGGTGTATGTCATCGAGGAGCTTGAGCCACATATCGAGACTCAGGTCAGATCATGGGGAATAGATGCAGTCGGCAAGGAGCTGCTTACAGTTCAGGGTGAGTACAGCGCAAATATGCTCAGAGAGAAGCTTCTCGGCGAGAAGGTAGAGACAGTCGAGGCTGCTCAGGTTCCAGCTAGACCACCTATCCTCTGTCCAGGATGTCCACACAGAAGCGTATTCTCAGTCCTCTCAGAGCTGAAGATCCACGCTGCAGGAGATATCGGATGTTACACACTCGGAGCTGTCGCACCGCTCAGTGTTATTGACACAACAGTCTGCATGGGTTCATCCATCTCTACCCTTCATGGAATGGAGAAGGCAAAGGGCAAGGATTATATCAAGAACTGGGTAGCGGTCATAGGTGATTCAACATTCCTTCACACAGGTGTGAACTCACTCATGAACATGGTATACAACCAGAGCACAGGAACAGTCATCATACTTGACAACTCGACAACAGGTATGACAGGACATCAGGATCACGCCGCAACAGGTAAGACACTGATGGGAGATCCTACATATGCCATTGATATTTACAATCTCTGCAAGGCACTGGGAATCCAGAGCGTCCATGAGATAAATGCATTTGATATAGAAGGTCTTAAGAAGCTCATCAAGGAGGAGACAGCAAAGGATGAGGTATCAGTCATCATCACAAAGTCACCTTGTGTACTCTTGAAGACGACTAAGATAACAGGAAGATGCAAGGCAATACCTGAGAAGTGCAAGAAGTGCGGTATGTGCTTAAAGCCTGGATGCCCTGCAGTTATCAGGCAGGAGGATGGAACCATCCGTATAGATGACACACTCTGTACAGGCTGTGGACTGTGCATGAAGCGTTGTAAGTTCGATGCTATAGAAAGGGAGGAGTTCTAATCATGGAGACAAAGAATATTATGATCGTCGGCGTAGGCGGACAGGGAACACTTCTCACAAGCCGTATACTCGGTGGAATCACCACGGCAGCAGGTTATGATGTAAAGCTCTCAGAGGTTCACGGAATGAGCCAGAGAGGTGGAAGTGTTGTTACATATGTAAGATATGGTGAGAAGGTAAATGAGCCTATCGTGGAAGAGGGATGTGCAGATGTCCTCATAGCATTTGAGAGACTTGAGGCGCTCAGATATGCACACTTCCTGAAGAAGGATGGAGTTATCATCGTAAATGACCAGAGAATAGATCCTATCACTGTAGTTACAGGCGCAGCACAGTATCCTGATGGAATCATCGAGGAGCTCAGCGGCAAGTACAAGGTTATCTCAGTTGATGCCATGGACGAGGCAAAGAAGCTTGGCAACAACAAGGTATTTAACACAGTCATCATAGGAATCGCGGCACAGCACATGGATTTCTCACATGATGCATGGGTTGAGGTTATCAAGAACACAGTTCCACCTAAGACAGTGGAGAAGAATCTTGAGGCATTTGAGGTTGGCTACAACCTTAAGTAATTTGACGATTTTTAGTACAAAAGACGGATTTTGGCATAAAAAAAGTCCGTCTTTTGTTGATTAATGGTGGAAAAAAGGACCCTCATATGGTAAAATCAACACATATGATGGTTTGCGGGGTGCGTACACATGAATGATATTAACAAGGATGAGATTGACGCAAGATGGCATATGCTGGTATGGCGTATGATGATAGTTATATGCAGTATTTCTTTTGTTATTTCATGGATATTATTTGGAGTATACAGAGTAGATAAGAGCATAGGAGCAGGCGCATATATAGTAAAGTATATCGTGCTGCCGATGATAGTACAGGCTATAGCAATCACAATTTGCTATTTTTATATGAAGCACGATGAGGCGGACATAAAGCACAAGAATTATGTCGTGACAGGTATGATATATGTATGTGTCGGTGTTATAGCATTTACATATTGCACCATATACCCGCTTATACTTATTCCGTGTGTCACCATAATTGCCACGGCGTTATTTGCAGATCAGGAGCTGACGGTATGGTCGGGAGTTGCGGTGCTTGCACTCATGGTCATCAATGTTGTGAGATTACATTTGAATGTCGGTGAGCTTGCCACACAGATGAACTGGGTTGGAGCACTGCTCATATACATACTGGTAGTATCTGTTATGTGTGCGATGGTTATGGTCGTCAACAAGCACACGAAGGCACTTATGGAATCGATTGCCGGAAGCTACAACAGACAGGTAACACTGATGAGTGAGCTTATGGTTGATCCGATGACAGGCCTGTACAACAGAAGATCATTTGAGGAGAGCCTTGATAAGGAGATCGAGAATGTGGAGCAGACTGGGGCGAAGTCCTATGTCACCATATTTGATATAGATCATTTCAAGGAAGTCAACGATACATATGGCCACAGCAATGGAGATATAGTTATCAAGGCGCTGTGTAAGATGATGAAGGAGAAGTCGAAGGATATGGGACTTGCCTTCAGATACGGCGGTGAGGAGTTCGTGATACTGTTCCATGATGTGGAACTGTCCAAGGTCATGAATGTTGTTGAGGACATAAGAACAGAGTTCAGATGCTACTATTTCCACTTTATGAACAAGGATGGAATAACCTGTAGCTGTGGTGTCGCTGAGTACACCAAGGGAGAGAGTTCCAAGGCATGGTTCAACAGAGCGGATTCAGCACTCTATAAGGCGAAGGAATCAGGAAGAAACAGAACAGTTATAAGTGAATAAAAAATAACACATTGGGCTGTGCTCAATGTGTTATTTTTTTATGGAATTATTCAAATGTTATGATATGTCCGGCGTTACTGGACATAATCGTTCAGCCACTGAACCACACCGTTGGATATTGCCTTGGCGTAGTTCTCAAGATTTTCATTGAAATAGTCCAGATCGTCCTGGTTGGTCATGAAGCCCATCTCAACGATCATGCTTGTCATATCGGTGTCTCTGATGACTGCATAGTCATCATCGCTGTCTCCCTGGGTTCCGATTCGCACCCCTCGGTTGGAGGTTATACCAACTTCCTCGAGATTGCTCAGAATGTCATCTGCGGCCGCATAACTGCGCTCAGATCCTGAGCTGTGTATCCATATCTCAATGCCCTTTGTGGTGTTTGGGTTGGCTGTTGAATTGCGGTGTAGCGAAACGAAGATATCAGCCTTGGCCTTGTTTGCTATCTTTGAACGGGAGTCGAGCTGTGTGTCGCTGTCGTCGGATCTGGTCATTATGACGTTGACGCCGCTCTTTTTCAGGGCTTTGGCAACCTCCTGCGCAAGACGGAGATTGTCGTCCTTCTCGTAGCTTCCGTCAAGTCCCACAGCGCCTACATCGCTTCCTCCATGACCAGCATCCACACACACCGTGTATGTGTCGTTGGCCTTCTGGAGCATGACAGTCTGTCCTTTCCCCTTGGTGATCTGTGCCTTTGCCAGAAAAAATCCCATGACAAGTATGCACAATAATAGTATGATGTTTATGGCGACCAAAAAGACGACGAGGGAACGCATCTGTTTCAGCGTCATTTTCTTTTTTCGTTTGCTCATGTTTTCTCCTTTGTGGAAATATCTTTGATAAAGATACCTCAAAATCCGATGTTTTTCAACTGGGGATATGGAGAACGTGAACAGCATGGCCGCAGCAGAGGTGTTCTGCGCTTACGCAGTATAAATGTACAGGAGGAATATTTATGATAATAGATTTTCACACACACACGTATCCCGACAGGATAGCAGCCAAGACGGTAGGGCTTCTGGAGAGCAGATCCGGTACAAGGGCACATTCGGATGGCACACTTGACGGACTGGAGAATGACATGAGGAGCAGACATGTGGATGTGTCTGTGGTACTTCCGGTGGCAACGTCTCCGAAACAATATAAGCATATAAATGAATTCGCAGTTGATGAGAATGAGCGCTTTTCAGAGACACATGTGTGGTCGTTTGGAGGGATACATCCCGACAATGACAATTACAAAGAGATACTCAGGGATATATGCGACAAAGGTCTGAAGGGGATAAAGATCCATCCTGACTACCAGGGGGCTTTTTTCAACGATATAAGATATAAAAGGATAATCAGCTATGCCACAGAGCTTGGGCTTATCGTGGTGACACATGCGGGAACAGACATAGGACTTCCTGATGTGACTCACTGCACTCCTGCAATGGCGGAGGAGGTGCTGGATGAGGTTGGGCCTGACAAGCTTGTGCTTGCCCATATGGGTGGATGGCAGATGTGGGATGACGTGCTGAACAGACTTTGCGGAAGAGATGTGTATTTTGACACGGCATTTTCCTATGGACAGATAGACTGGCGGGAGGGGGCATCGCACAGATGGCAGCTTCTTGATGGTGACATGTTTAAGAAGATAGTGGCAGCTCACGGGTCTGACAAGATCCTGTTCGGAACGGACAGCCCATGGTCTGATCAGGAACAGTCATGTGCGGACATAGAGGCCCTTGATCTGGAAGATGTGGACAAAAACAATATATTTGAGAATAATGCGCGAAAATTGCTTGGATTGAAATTGAATTTTTAGAAAAAATACGCGAAAACCTATTGATAATGTTTTAAAAATGTGTTACATTTTTGTTACGCCAATGAAATTTTTCACAGATAGTAATACACGAAAGACATGTCGGAGCCTAACGACATGTCTTTTTTATGTGCTGTGGAGCGGACTGCCCACTGTAAGTATCATTATATGAAGCGGTTTATAAAATAAAAAAGACTTGAGATAAATCTCAAGTCTTAGTAGCTGGGCTACAAGGATTCGAACCTTGAAAATGCTGGAGTCAGAGTCCAGTGCCTTACCATTTGGCGATAGCCCATTGCCTCAACAAATGGTAGTATATACTAAAGCTCAGAATAATGCAAGCACTTTTTTAAAAAAATTTCAAAAAAATTTTTCACCTTGCGATAGCCCTCTAAATAGGGTATAAAATTATAGTAAAATGAGCATCATGGAGGTGGCGTAATGTATTCATATGAAGCGATAGTCAGGTATAGTGAGACTGGTGGAAATAAGATATCCAACATGGCGACCATAGCGAACTATTTCCAGGACTGTGCTATACTGCAGTCGGAGGAGGTCGGCATAGGGCTGGATTATCTGGCAGAACACCACAGAGCATGGTTCCTGGTTTCCTGGCAGATAGAGGTGGTCAGATATCCTGCGATGGGAGAGAAGATCAAGGTCAGGACGTGGGCATATGATTTCAAGGCATCTCTGGGATTCAGAAATATAGATATACTGGACGAGAATGGAGAACGCATAGTTAAGGCGGCATCCATTTGGAGCTATATGGACACCGAGAGGCTGAGACCTGTCAAGATAGACAAAGAGGTGTCAGACGCATATCCGATGGAGCCTGCCATAGACATGGAGTATGCGCCGCGCAAGGTAAAACTGCTGGGCGATGCGGAGACTATAGATACCAGAAAGGTCATGTCTTATCAGATAGACTCCAACAATCATATGAATAATGAAGCGTATATTGCTCTTGCCCAGGAATACGTGGATGATGTTGCGGATATTATTGCAGTCAGAGCGGAATATAAGATGCAATATGTGAAAGATGATGTTATAGTAGTAAAGAGGTTTATTGACGACAGATATGTTCAGATAATCCTGGCAGATGAAGAGGACAGGACAAGGTGTGTTGTCCAGTTTGAACGGAGCAGTAAGGATATATGATATACTGTGTCGACAGAAAAAATTAAGAGGACGGTATGACGATGATAAAGATAGGCGAATGGAATGATCTTATAGTAAAGAGAGAAAAGGAATTTGGTGTGTATCTTGGATGTGCGGATTCTGACAGTGAGGTGCTTCTTCCGAGAAAGCAGGTTCCGAATGGCATAAAGACAGGCGAGCACATCAACGTGTTCATATACAGGGATTCTGACGACAGACTCATTGCAACTGTGAATGTTCCATATATAACTATGGGTAAGATGGCTGTTCTCAGGTGTGTGGGAACTACCAAGATCGGTGCATTCATGGACTGGGGACTTGAAAAGGATATTCTGCTTCCGTTTAAGGAGCAGGTTGGCCCAGTGAGAGAGAACCATGAATATCTGGTCAGAATGTACACTGACAAATCGGACAGACTGTGTGTGTCCATGAAGGTTTATGAGTATCTGAGCAGCAATTCCCCATATAAGCAGGGAGATGCTATATCGGGAATAGTTATAGAGTACAGCTCCGAGTATGGTGCATTTGTCGCTGTGGACAACAAATATTCAGCACTTATCCCGAAGAAGGAGATACACAGTGCCATATATGCCGGCGACCACGTTGAGGGCAGGGTTGCGTCAGTCAGGGAAGACGGCAAGCTGAACCTCACCATGCAGAAGCCGATAAAGATGCAGATTAGGGAGAATGCAGAGATGATATTGAATATCATCGATTCATATAATGGAGTGCTCCCGTTCAATGACAAGGCAGATTCAAAGGTGATAGAGAAGGAATTTGGAATAAGCAAGAGAGCATTTAAGACGGCGGTTGGCAAGCTCCTCAAGGACGGTAAGATAAGGATCACAGAGAAGAACATTGAGATACTGTCCGAGGAAGAGCGGGCAGAGCTTGCGAAAAAAGGAACAACCAAAGCCGATGTTGTAAAGCGTGCAAAGCCTGAGACGAAGAAGCCGGTATCCAGACGGTCACCGGAGCCCGTGCCAGACAGAAAAGGCACTGTGAAATTCACCAGAAGCAATGGCGGAAGGCGCAACAACAGAAAGGCTCTCATGGCGGAGCTGAGCGAGATGGATGAGGAGTAATAGTTCATCATATATAATAGTAAAAAACAGGAGGAACAAAACATGAAGACAATAATAAGTACACCAAAGGCACCAGCGGCAATAGGACCATATTCACAGGCGGTTCTCGTGAATGGAATGCTTTTTACATCAGGAGTTATACCTATCGATCCTGAGACAAATACACTGGTTGAGGGAGATGTCACTGTACAGGCAAGACAGGCGATCGGCAATCTCAAGAATCTCATAGAGGCATCAGGCTCATCTATGGATAAGGTAGTGAAGACAACAGTATTTATCAAGGATATGAATGATTTTGGCAAGATAAATGATATTTACAAGGACTTCTTCACAAGCGATTTCCCTGCACGTTCATGCGTGGAGGTTGCAAGACTCCCTAAGGATGTGCTTATAGAGATAGAAGCCATCGCTACAGTAGAGTAAGCGTATGAGACAGGACAATGTTCAGAGAAAGGTACACGGAGCGTCATGGTTTTTCCTGTCGCTGATATGTGTGTATCTGTGTGTTGTTATGATCCTGTGGAAGACGAATATCGGCTCACATATAACCATGGTTCAGAATCTGATCCTGAGCCAGAGCATGATATTCGTGCCGACGATCATATATATTCTTATAAGCAAATGTGATCTGCGCGAAACGCTCAGACTGAAAAAGACGCACTGGCTGGCGATAATCATCGTTCCGGCATTCGTCGTGGCTCTTGAGCCTCTTATGACACTCATAAATGCCATAAGTCTTCTGTGGGTGGAGAGTGCCACTACCGAGCTTGCAACAGGTCTTGTGTCGAATCATAAGCTGTGGGTGTCAACACTTCTCATGGCGGTCACTCCGGGAATCGTGGAGGAGCTTGCCTACAGAGGCGTCATAATGGGAAGCTACAGATATGGCAGCAGACTGGCGGCTATAATCATAGGAGGAATAATGTTCGGAGCCATGCACATGAATTTCAATCAGATGGCATATGCGATGGTTCTGGGAATGATGTTGGGATTTCTTGCCGAGGCGACAGGAAGTATATTTACGACCATGTATGCCCATTTCTGCTTTAATGAGATATCCGTCATCATCAGCTATATAGCATCACATGTCAGCGTGCTAAAGCAGATGGTGGAGAAACAGGCTTCTGAGGGAATAGCAGCAGATCAGCTCAAGCAGACGATATTGATATATATTCCATTTGCATTTATGGGATTGTGTGCGGCTGCGGCGATGATAGTGTTGTTGGCGTACCTGAATGGAAGGCATATGGATATGCTGGCGATGTTCAGAAGAAACAGGAACGCTGAGGTCAAGAGACCGAGGATCATATCTGTGCCGCTTGTTCTGGCACTGTGCGTATGCATAGGATTTATGATAATAACAGAATTTGTTTTATGATATGTAATACAATGCCTGCACTTTTATAGGTGCGGGCATTTGCATATTAATGCCGTTAATCCCTGTTGAGTAACCAGTAGAAGGAGATGGCATACAGTCCGGCAACACCCACCAGAGTATAGATTATTCTGGAAAATGCAGTTCCGGCACCGAAGATGCCGTCCACTATGTTGTAGCTGAACAGTCCTATAATGCCCCATACGATAGCACCGATTATGGTCAGTGTGAGACATATGCAATTTAATGTTTTCATTTTTGACCTCCAATATGATCGCGCCAAATGCGGCGTTTCAGTATGATGTAATTGTGTGCAGTTATCATTTGAAATATTCATGAGATTCAGGTGACTTGACACAAAAAAGTAAGTGTAGTAAATTTACATATGAATACTTGTTCAAATGGAACACGTGAGTTGCTTGTTTGGGAGCAGAAAGGACCATAGATATGGCAGAAGATAAAAATATTTTTTTTGACAGTTATGAACTGGAACAGGCGGATCTCGCAGATCTGGCAGACCTGTTCAAGGTGTTTGGCGATGCGACACGTATATCCATCATGTTCGCCCTGCTTAAGCAGGAACTGAGTGTCGGAGACATCGCAGAGCGTCTGGAGATGAATGCATCGGCTATTTCACACCAGCTCAGGGTGCTGAAGCAGGCCAAATTGATAAAAAGCAGAAGAGAGGGCAAGAATATAATATATTCCCTGGCCGATGAGCACGTTGTGACCATCATCAAACAGGGTGTTGACCATATACTTGAATAGAATATACGAGAGGTAGAATATGAAGGTAGAATCACTTATATTTGACATGGATGGAACTCTGTGGGACAGCGCGGCAAATGTTGCTGCGTCCTGGAGTGAAGTCCTCGAAAGACAGGCTGATGTGGACATGAAGGTGACAGAGGCCGATATCAAATCTGTTATGGGTATGCCTATGGATGCCATTGCCGACAAGCTGTTCGGAGCGTATTCGGAGGACAGAATGACTCAGCTTATGGATGCCTGCGGAGACTATGAGAACGAGTATCTCCGTGAACATGGCGGCGTTCTGTACGATGGTGTAGAGGATACCATTGCGAAGCTTTCGGGATCACACAGGCTGTTTATAGTCAGCAACTGCCAGAGTGGATATATAGAGGCATTTCTTGATTATTACGGGTTTGGAAAGTATTTTAAGGATATACTCTGCTGGGGAGATACAAAGGTATCAAAGGGCGAGAGTATAAAGATACTCATGGAGAAGAATGGAATAGAGGATGCTGCATATGTCGGCGACATCCAGGGAGACTGCGACAGTGCCAGATTTGCCGGGATAAAGTTTATTCACGCGGCATACGGGTTTGGCAGTGTGAAGGATAAGGATGCGGAGATCCATACATTTGCGGAACTTCTTGACGTGGTGGAGTGATCCGGAAGGTCATTTACAGACCTGCTATAAAACATAATAAACAGAAAAACAGGGAGTATATCATCAGTTGATATACTCCCTGTCTCTATATATTATTTATCCATATGCTCAAGTGCAGCTGCTACAAATCCTTTGAAAAGAGGATGTGGCTTGTTTGGTCTTGATTTGAATTCCGGATGTGCCTGTGTTCCGATGAACCAAGGATGCTCAGGAATCTCGATCATCTCGACGATATGTCCGTCAGGTGACAGTCCGACAAGCTCCATTCCGTTGTCAGTCAGAGCCTGACGATAGTCATTGTTGACCTCGTATCTGTGTCTGTGACGCTCGTGGATATATTCTGTACCGTATAACTGGTATGACTTTGAATCCTTTGCAAGCACACAAGGATATGAACCAAGTCTGAGGGTACCGCCAAGATCGGTTACATCGTGCTGGTTTGGCATGATGTGGATTACCTGGTGGAATGAGTTTGGATTGAACTCAGAGCTGTGGGCGTCTGAATATCCAAGTACATTTCTTGCAAATTCAACTATCGTGAGCTGCATTCCGAGACACAGTCCAAGGTAAGGAACCTTGTGTGTTCTGGCGTAATTGATAGAAGTGATCATTCCCTCTATACCTCTGTCGCCAAAGCCGCCCGGAACAAGGATTCCGTCTATATCGCCGAGGATCTCAGCGACATTCTCCTCTGTTACAAGCTCGGAGTCAACCCACTTGATCTCAACCTCTGCCTTGTTGGCAACGCCGGCATGCTTCAATGCCTCAACTACTGAGATATAGGCATCGTGAAGTGATACGTACTTTCCGACCAGAGCAACTCTTACATTCTTCTCAGGATGCTTCCATGCATCTATCATGCTTGTCCACTCGAGCCATGCCTGTTCTGCAGGTGGAGGACATTCCATATCCAGGCACTCACATACTACATCGGCAAGGTGCTCCTTCTCCATGGCAAGTGGAACCTCATACAGAACATCCACGTCAAGATTCTGTATAACGTTTCTGCTCGGCACGTTACAGAACAGTGCGATCTTATCCTTGATGCCCTGATCAAGAGGAAGATCGGAACGACATACGAGGATATCGGGCTGAATACCCATTCCCTGAAGATTCTTAACGCTCGCCTGGGTAGGCTTGGTCTTGATCTCACCTGAAGCCTTCAGATAAGGGATAAGAGTTACATGGATCATGATGCAGTTCTTAGGACCGACCTCATGCTGGAACTGTCTGATAGCCTCAAGGAATGGCTGGCTTTCGATATCTCCAACGGTTCCGCCGATCTCGATTATCGCTACCTCAGTATCCTTTGCATCGGGATTTCTGTAGAATCTGTCTTTTATCTCATTGGTGATATGTGGCACTACCTGTACTGTGTGTCCTCCGAAATCACCATGGCGCTCCTTCTGAAGGATGCTCCAGTATACCTTTCCGGTTGTTACATTAGAATTCTTGTTGAGACTTTCGTCTATAAAACGCTCATAGTGACCGAGATCCAGATCTGTTTCGGCGCCGTCGTCAGTGACAAAAACTTCGCCGTGCTGGATAGGGTTCATTGTTCCCGGATCAATATTGATATAAGGGTCGAACTTCTGGCTTGTGACTTTATATCCTCTCATCTTGAGAAGACGTCCAAGAGAAGCAGCAGTAATACCCTTACCGAGTCCAGATACAACACCACCAGTGACAAACACATACTTGACTGCCATAATTATATCCTCCATTAATACTTCAAAAAACTACATTAACATATTATAAGCAAGCCATATCTAAAAGTCAATTGAGAAAAACAAGCTAAAAACAAATTAAACTTGGCAAAATAATGCTCTGGCTGTTGAAATGAACGTTTTAGGGTCAGATGACATGAAATAATGAAGCACACTGATGCGTGAAGGCTGTCGCACCTGTGCACGACATACATTATGTCGTTGCACTTGCGTGTATCGACATATACTAATATAATTATAAAAGAGTATGTAAATGTGGGGCGTGCGTCATGCTCACACATAACAAATACGGATTATAATGCATTTTCATGCTTGGGATTGGAATATACAGATTGATGAAAAAGATAACGTTTATACATATATCCGATGTGCTGCTCGGCGCGCTGCCTGACAGGGAGTGTGTATGGAGCGGCGAGAGGAAAAACGAAATATACATGACATTTGAGGCTGTGGTGGCACGTGCCGGGGAGCTTGACGTGGATTTTCTTCTGGTTGCAGGCAATCTGTTTGACCATCAGCCATCTGAGGAAGAGCTTGTATGGCTTGATGAGATATTTGGAAGCTTAAAGCATACAGTGGTCATATATGCTGCTGGATTTCAGGATAATCTGGGAAGTGATGCGCCGCTTCTTGACTATGGTTTCAAATCCCGTGTGTGTGTGATCGGAAGCCCTGGAATAAGACAGATTGGAGACAAACAGACTGGAGATATGGGGTACACAGCGGTCAGGGATGAGCAGGCGACCATGGCACTGGATCATATTCATTTTCCGGACAAGGACGTTGATATATACGGCGTGAGCTATTTTGACAGGAAGATGGATGCCAGGGTGGTGGATGATGCAGAACCGCAGGATGAAGCGGTATGTAATGTGCTGATCGCATGTGGGGGTGACCGGAGACGGATGCCGGTTGACTGGAACAGGCTGCGTGCCAGTGGATTTAATTACATTGCGTTTGGCGGCCGCCAGAAGTATCAGATGAAGATTCCGGGCAAGGCTTATTATTCTGGAAGTCCGGAGGCTGTGTCGAGAGAGTCAACAGGCGCACATGGATATATCTATGGGGAAATGTCTGACGGAGTGGTTTCGACTAAGTTTGTGCCTGCTGCGGTCAGAGAATATAAAAGAATTGATTATCCGGTGGATAACGATACAAGGGACGGTGCTCTGACGGAGGCCATTCTGGGTATCCTGGAGCTTGAGGGACGTGACAATATATATTCCATATGCCTGAACCGTATGGCGGGCTGTGAGAAGAACTTCGATATATCATCCATGCTGAAGGATTACAGAATCCTGGCGGTGGAAGGTGAGAGATTTGAACGATCCGACTACAGTGAATACGCCAGAGCCAACAAAAATACAGAATTTGGCCGATTGCTCGATAAACTGAATGTTGCCGATCTTGAAAGCAGAGACGGAATAAAACTTGCGGTCGACATGATGATAGAGGTGTCGGGGCTGTATGCAAGATCGGGCAGAAAAATGGGCAGGGAGCTTTATCACGATACACTGAGACAGGTCAGACAGATACTCAGGATGAAATGTCAGACATACGAGGCGGACGCTGCGGTCAGGGAATATATGAGCCTGCAAAATGACTACGAGGTCAGCTCTGATGTTCTGGGTGAGCTTAACTCGGTATGGGCACAGGAGCGGAAAAGCGAACTTGAGATCACGACGCTCAGACGTCATCTGGAGGAGCTTCCTAAGGAGTACAGACGAAGCTGGATAAGGACTGGAGTAAGAACAGCACTTGTACCGCTCATGGTACTTGGAATATTGTCGATAGTTATAATGTATGCATTGGTCGCACGGGGTGATAATATTCTCCCGGACGGACGACTTGTGTATGCGATGCTCTTTGCTGTCGGAGCTGCGGGACTTGCATACTATATTGGATATGCGTTGTCAAAATACTGGGGACTCAGGAAGAAGAGTGGAAGAAAGAGATTGACAGCGGAGCTTGAGGAAAGCAGGGCGGAACTTGATAAGCTCTGTGCACAGCGGGATGAGATACACAGCCGCAGAACCGGGCTGCAAAGCCTTGACGGACGAAGAAGAGATATATACGAAAAACTCACACACCGGGAGAAGCTTCTTGATGAAAAGCTTCAGGAGATCCGGGTTATGAGATGTGCGATAGATGAACTGGATGGACTTTCATCATGACAGATGGGTCTGTTCAGCTTTTACTATGTGTTTTTCATTGTGAAATGTCATTATGGCAACAACCTGTATGGATCCAAGAATCAGGAGAAAACCGATCAGATCCATACGGGTGAACTGGGTTCCCAGAAAGATCCACGTCAGCAGGGCACTTGACACGGGCTCGACTGTGACAAAAAGACTCGCCTTCACGCTTCCGAGGATGCTGATGCCGAGACTGTATATTGTAAATGGGATGAGGGAGCCCACAATGGCTACCGCAAGTGAGGCTGCAATTATCCTTCCATCCATGTGAGGCAGTGAGAATGTTTTCGTGACCAGCGCAAGGAAAATGGAGGCTATGAGTGATGACCAGCCTATGATATTTACCAGACCATATTCATTGTAGAGCTTCTGAGGATAAAGGCAGTATATAGTGAAACATACCGCTGAGGTGAGTCCCCATATGAGCGCCGGCCTGGATATGGCAAGGGAATTCAGGCTGCCGTGTGTGGCGATCAGAAAGATACCTGCAAATGCACATACGACTGAGGCGGCTTCATATATATGAGGTCTCTTGTGCATGAATATTGTTGTGTACAACAGCAGCATGATTATGTATGTGAACTGGATCACTGTGCCGGTTGCGGCGTTGGAATGTTCGATGGAAGCGAAGTATGTGAACTGCACGCCCATGACACCTGAGAGTGCAAAGAACAGCATAGATATGACACTTTTAGGCTTTGACCATATGGTCAAAGCCCTTTTATCTCCCTTTACGGCGGCGATGACAAGCAGTACGACACCGGATATAAACTGTCTGATTATGGAAAGCTGTGTGGCATTTACATCTGACGACTGGAACACGTATTGTCCAAGGACTCCGCTTATGCCCCACATGATTCCGCATGACAGAACCAGTATGATTCCGAATCTCTGTGAGTGGTTGATCTGTTTTTCTGACATAACACCGCCTCTTCTCTTGTTAAAAGTGACATCATTTTACCACCGATATTTCTAATTTTCAATTATTCTTTAAACAAGGTGCCTTGGTGTCAAATGAAGGGTTGAATGCATAGAAATTCTTGTGATCGAGGGTATCTTTTACAGCCTCAAGGCATTCGCCAAATCTCTGGAAGTGCACGACCTCCCTCTCGCGCAGGAATTTGATAGGCTCATATACGTCCGGGTGATCCTTGCACAGTCTGAGAATGTTGTCGTAGGTCGACCTGGCTTTCTGCTCAGCGGCCATATCCTCAAAAAGATCTGTTATCGCGTCGCCCTTGCACTGGAATTCGCAGGCGTTAAATGGAATTCCTCCTGCCGCCTGGGGCCAGATGCCGATGGTGTGGTCGATATAATATTTGTCAAAGCCCGATGCCTTGATCTCCTCGATGCTCAGATCCCTTGTGAGCTGGTAAATGATGGTCGCAACCATCTCGAGATGGGCAAGTTCCTCGGTTCCGATGTCGGTCAGAGCCGCCTTGACCTTCTTGTCAGGCATGGAATATCTCTGCGACAGGTATCTCATCGAGGCACTCATTTCACCGTCCGGACCGCCGTATTGACTGATTATGTCCTGAGCCAGCTTTGCGTTGGTTTCCTTTATATTTATAGGAAATTGTAATCTTTTCTCATAAACCCACATTAGCAGTTACACTCTCCTTCCCATGGCCAAGGGTCATTGACCCAGTTGAAATAGTTGTTGTCAGTGACCTGATATTTGTTCAGCGGCCCATACATGTTCACGTAATCATTTATAGCCTGGGTGCGCATGCTCTGATAGTTGTCATAGCTCGAAAGTGCCTTGGTGCAGTCGGGATGAAGGTCGAGATAGAGCGCAATATCGTCAAGTGCAAAAGAGACCTCTGTGATAAAGCGCAGAAGCTGTTTTTTGTTCATTTTATTCATGGCTATTTCCCCCTTACCCCGCAGAATATCAGATTGAGATCCTTGAACATGGTGCCCTCCATCAGTCCGCATTTTGCATCGTACAGATTTTCAAAGAGCTGTTCAGGGATATAAGCCATTCCGAGCGGCCTGTCGGTTCTCACTGAAGTGGCAGTGCCGGAGTCACAGGAGCGTGGCTTGGAGCCGGATGAGGCGGTGTATTTAACAGAGGTTCCCTGGTTATAGTAGCATCGATTCTGGCCGTTACGGCAGCAGTTTCTGTTTTGTTCCACTATAAAAGCCTCCATACATAAGTTTTCTCTGTATAAACTATGCTGGAGGCTTAAATATGTTACTGTATTTTGTCGTGTGTTAAATACCCTTCATGGAGAGCTGTATGCGTTTCTTGGCGAGGTCTATGCCGATGACCTTTACCTGGACAATGTCGCCGACGCTCACCACGTCAAGAGGGTGCTTTATGAATTTGTCGGACATCTCTGAGATGTGGACAAGTCCGTCCTGATGAACACCTATATCCACAAATGCACCGAAGTCGATCACGTTTCTGACGGTTCCCTTGAGTATCATTCCCTCTGTCAGATCCTTCATCTCAAGGACATCTCCTCTGAGGATCGGCTTTGGCATCTCGTCACGGGGATCACGGGCAGGCTTTTCAAGCTCCTTTATGATGTCGTTGAGAGTTATCGTTCCTGTTCCCAGCTCCTCAGCTAGCTTTTTGATGTTGCCGGCGGCTTTTGAAAGATCCTTGAGCCTGCCGGATGCAATGTCATCGGTTGTGTAGCCGATGTGGCTCAGCAGGGCAGTGGCTATATCGTAACTCTCAGGATGTACAGATGTGGCATCCAGAGGATTTGAGCCGCCGCTTATCCTCATGAAACCTGCGCACTGTTCAAATGCCTTAGGTCCGAGCTTGGCAACCTTGAGGAGTTCCTTTCTGGTTTTGAAGCGTCCATTTGCCTCTCTGTAATCCACGATATTCTTGGCCAGCGTCTTGTTTATTCCGGAAATGTGCTCCATAAGTGGGGCAGAAGCGGTATTGAGGTCGACGCCGACTTTATTTACAGAATCCTCAACAACTGCGTCCAGGGCTTCTGTCAGCTTCTTCTGGTTCATATCGTGCTGATACTGACCGACTCCGATAGCCTTTGGATCGATCTTGACCAGCTCTGCCAGAGGATCCTGTACTCTCCTGGCGATGGAAGCCGCACTTCTCTGACCAACATCAAAATGAGGGAATTCCTCGGTTGCAAGCTTGCTGGCGGAGTAGACAGAAGCTCCTGCCTCGTTGGTTATCACGTACTGTACAGGTGTGTCAAGTTCACTGATGAGCTCGGCGATCACCATCTCTGACTCTCTGGATGCCGTACCATTTCCCACGGATATGAGAGTTATGCCGTACTTCTTTATAAGAGCATTCACAGTATTTTTAGCCTCTGCAACCTTCTTCTGAGGTGCCGTTGGGAATATGACAACGGTGTCGAGAACCTTTCCGGTCGGATCCACAACTGCGAGCTTACAGCCGGTTCTGAACGCCGGATCCCAGCCGAGCACGGTCTGTCCTGCGATAGGAGGCTGCATGAGGAGCTGCTGCAGATTCGATGCAAATACCTTGATGGCACCGTCCTCAGCGGTCTCTGTGAGGGCGTTTCTGATCTCCCTCTCGATGGCAGGGGCTATGAGCCTGTCGTAGCTGTCTGCGATCGCGTCTGAAAGTATCTGTTCGGTCTCAGGATTGTCTCTGACGATGATCTGTTTTTTCAGATATGATATTATGTCGTTGACCGGTGCCTCGATCTTTACTGTGATGAACTTTTCCTTTTCACCGCGGTTAACGGCGAGGGTTCTGTATCCGGTCATCTTGGATACAGGGGTGGAGAAGTCGTAGTACATCTCGTATACGGATTCAGCCTCCGGGTCCTTTGCTGTTGTTCTCAGCACACCGTGTCTGGTGGTGAGGTCTCTTATGTGAGTCCTGTAATCGGCGGTGTCAGATATATTTTCAGCGATTATGTCCATTGCGCCTGCGATGGCTTCGCTGGTGTCTGCAACGCCCTTCTCCTCAGACACATAAGCTTCAGCTTCCTTGACTATCGGAGTTCTGGTCATCTGCAGCATGATGATGTTTGCAAGCCCCTCCAGCCCTTTGTCCTTGGCGATGGTTGCCCTTGTCTTTCGCTTAGGCCTGTATGGTCTGTAGAGATCGTCGACCAGAACCATGGTCTCGGCCTTCTCAATGTCCGTCCTGAGCTGATCTGTAAGTTTTCCCTGCTCCTCTATACTTGCGATGACCTGAGCCTTTTTGTCCTCGAGATTTCTAAGGTATACAAGTCTTTCGTGAAGAAGACGAAGCTGTTCGTCGTTGAGGGAGCCGGTGGCTTCCTTTCTATATCTGGCAATGAATGGAATTGTGTTGCCCTCGTCGATGAGTTTTACCGCTGCTTCAACCTGGCTGTCACGACAGCCTATCTCCTGAGCAATTTTCTTGATTATGTCCATGTATATACTCCTTTTGTAAAGTGTGATGTGCAAAGTAAAAAATATTTCATTGTAAATGTAAAATTTAATAGAAGCACATTTGTTAAGTATATAAAAAATGGATAGATTATTCAAGGCTGCTATGTTATACTTTGTGTAGTTTGGGATGTACTGAAAGGGATAAGAAGATGGCTGACATGACACTGGGAAAAGGCGTTGATGATATGGTTGGACCGGATGTACAGGTTTCAGAACGCATACAGCAGGCTATGGATATGGCAAAAGCATTTCATGAAGGGCAGATGCGCCGGGGAAATGGCGGTATGAAGCCTTATTATGATGAGCATATACTTGGCGTATACAATATCCTGAGAGAAGAGTGCGGGATAACCGACGAGGATATCCTCATAACTGCACTCCTTCACGACACGGTTGAAGATACAGAATGTACACTTGACGATATAGAGAGTGCATTTGGCGCGGACATACGCGAACAGGTGAGACTTCTGACCAGGATACAGGGGGAACCGTTTTCCGTATATGCCAGGAGGTTATTTTCCCAGGGTTCGTACCAGACGGTGATCGTGAAGCTTGCGGACAGGCTTCACAATCTCAGAACGATAGTTTACATGCTTGATGTGAGGTGGATACAGAAGAAGATAAAGCAGTCGTATACAGACATTCTCAATCCCCTTCCCGAGGCTATGCGGAGAATAGACGGAAGATATAATGAACAGATATATATGCTCGCAGATAAGATAGAAGAGCAGATACTGGAAGTGCAGAGAGCACTGAACCTGAAACATTCATGATAGGTTGTATCATGGATGAAGCCGGGACAGTGCTCTTTGTTTTTATTATACTGTCTAATAGAAAATTTTTGTCTCGTCGATGATCGTATATACGTTGCCTGAGTAGTCAAGCATTATCACGTTGCAGTTCTGCTGCAGCCCGCCTGACCAGAACTCCTCGAGCGGATGCTTTTTTACATGCATCATCATTGCTTTGTTTATCGCTCCGTGGGCAACGATCATGATCCTTGAATATTTTGAGGAGAGTGGCTCCACATACTCAGTCATGAATCTGGCCGCCCGCTGGCAGAGTTCCTCAAATGATTCACCGTTTCCAACCGGGTGATAGAGCTCAGGATGCTTGAAGAAATACTGAAAATCCTGATCTCCGTCTGCCAGAAGTTCTGACATATTCTGCCCTTCCCAGTCACCAAAGCACATTTCCTTTATGAGGTCATTCTTCACAATTGGAATGTCCCTGCCGCCGACAATGAGGCTGGCTGTTTCGTAAGCCCTCTTAAGCGGACTGGAAAACACCATATCAAAGTGTGTGTCTCTCAGATTTTCTCCTGTGATCCTGGCGAGCTCTCGTCCTTTGTCGCTGAGCTCAATGTCAGTCCGGCCCTGAAGCAGCTTCTTTTTATTCCATACGGTCTCACCGTGTCTTACAATATAAATCTCCATGTGTATAGTCCTCCAAAATCAAATGTCCTCGATCTGCCAGTCGATAGGCTCGACTCCGTTTGCAACCAGGAAATCGTTGGTCTTGCTGAACGGCTTGCTTCCCCAGAAGCCCCTGTATACAGACAGTGGACTTGGGTGTGCGGACTTCAGGATCAGGTGGTGTGGGTTGTTCAGGAATGCGGCCTTCTTCTGGGCGTATGCACCCCACAGGATGAACACGATAGGTCTGTCCTGCTCGTTCAAGATCCTGATCGCTGCATCGGTAAAATGTTCCCAGCCCTTTCCCTGATGGGAACCGGCTCTGTGAGCCTGAACGGTCAGCACGGCATTGAGCATGAGGACTCCCTGGTCGGCCCACTTCTCAAGATAGCCGTTATTGGGGATCTTACATCCCAGATCATCGTGAAGCTCCTGATATATGTTGACGAGCGATGGTGGTATGGTGACACCTGGTTTCACACTGAAACTCAGACCGTGTGCCTGCCCCGGCTCATGATATGGATCCTGACCGATTATCACACATTTTACATGGGATAACGGCGTTGTGTGAAATGCGTTGAATATATCATCGGCTGGTGGGTAGACAGTTTCCGTTGCGTATGCCTGTCCCACAAAATCAAACAGCTTTTTATAGTAAGGTTTCTTATATTCAGGCTTAAGATATTCAGCCCAGTCATTTGTTATTGCTGGCATATTGATACTCCTTTTTGTATACAAATATAATGATCCGAAACACAGTTATTTTATCACGGGCGGGGGGCAAAGTAAAATAAACTAATTCAAGTTTTAAGTTGTAAGAAGCAATATCACATGATATACTTACCATATCTGAGAATTGATAAAGGCTTATAGAAAGGAGCATATGAGTATGGAGAAAGCATATAAGACTATGAAGCAGGTTGGAGCACTCAACATAGCACTTGGGGTTATAACGATAGTTACTGGTCTTGTAGTGGGTATACTGATGCTTACAGCAGGCGGAAGATCTCTCAAGAACAAGAGATTTATTGTCTGGTAGAACTGTTAATATATATAGGATTATAGCGAAAAGGGGTTGACATCTGACACTTGTATGTGTTAGAGTCAGCCTAGATAATGCGATGAAGAGGAGCAGTAGAATTCTGGAGATGTTCAGAGAACCGCCGGTTGGTGTGAGGCGGTGATCGATAGGGTTTGAACTCGCCTTGGAGCAGCCCGCTGAATGGCACGTCAGATGATCGTGTGAAGTAGGAAGGGACGGAGCCTGACCGTTACAGCAGGAGGGTATAAGACGGCGGTAAGTATATCGTTCATCTGTATCTGCGATGAGAGCATACATTATTGTATGAAATAGAGTGGTACCGCGTAACTTACGTCTCTATAGTGATTAGGAGATGTGAGTTTTTTTTTGCTTAAGTAGGAGGTTATATCAATGAAGAATTATCAGAATTACAAGCGTGGCTATTACATGCCGCCGGTACAGTGCACAGACTGGGTAAACAAGGAGTATATTGACAAAGCACCTATCTGGTGCAGCGTGGATCTGAGAGACGGTAATCAGGCCCTGATCGTACCTATGAGCCTTGATGAGAAGCTGGAATTTTTCAAGGAGCTTGTCAGGATCGGTTTCAAGGAGATAGAGATCGGATTCCCTGCAGCGTCCGAGACTGAGTACGAGTTCTGCCGAACACTTATAGAGCAGGATCTCATACCTGATGATGTCACGATACAGGTACTTACACAGGCAAGACCACATATCATAGAGAAGACATTTAAGGCTATAGAGGGTGCAAAGAACGTGATCGTACATCTGTACAATTCAACATCATTTGCCCAGAGACAGCAGGTGTTCAGAAAGTCAAAGGAAGAGATACTTAAGATAGCAGTGGATGGAGCAGAGCTGCTCAACAAGATGGCTGATGAGTACGGCGTTCCATATCGTTTTGAGTATTCACCGGAGAGCTTCACCGGAACAGAGGTTGACTATGCACTTGAGGTCTGCAACGCAGTTATCGATGTATGGAAGCCGACACCGGACAGAAAGGTTATAATCAACCTCCCTGCAACAGTCGAGATGTCACTTCCACATGTTTACGCAAGCCAGATAGAGTATATGAGCAAGAACCTCCACGACAGGGAGAATATTATCCTGTCACTTCATCCTCACAATGACAGAGGCTGTGGAGTGGCAGATGCAGAGCTTGGTATCCTTGCCGGCGCAGACAGAATAGAGGGAACATTATTTGGAAATGGTGAGAGAACAGGAAATGTGGACGTGATCACACTCTGCATGAACATGTTTACCCATGGAGTTGACCCTGAGATAGATCTCAGCGATATACCATCGCTCACAGAGATGTATGAGAGAGTTACAGGAATGAAGGTTTACGAGCGTTCACCATATACAGGAAAGCTTGTATTTGCCGCATTCTCAGGCTCACATCAGGATGCCATTGCCAAGGGAATGAAGTTCAGAAAAGAGCAAGGTGACGGAATGTGGACCTGTCCATATCTGCCGCTTAACCCTGAGGATATCGGAAGAAAGTATGATGGCGATGTTATTAGAATAAACAGCCAGTCAGGAAAGGGTGGAATTGGATTCATCCTCCAGACAAAGTACGGCTTTGACCTTCCTGCAAAGTTCAGAGAGGATCTGGGCTACACAGTAAAGGATGTGTCAGATAAGGAGCACAAGGAGCTCAGTCCAAAGGAAGTATTGGATATATTCCAGAATACATATGTCAATATAGATGGCCCTATCAAGATGCTTGAGAATCACTTCGTACAGGGAGATGGAATATCCACAGAGATAACCATTCTGAAGAACGGTGTGAAGAAGGTTTACCACGGAAAGGGAAATGGACGTCTGGATGCCGTGAGCAACGCTATAAAGAAGCACTTTGACATACAGTTCAAGGTCGTATGCTACGAGGAGCATTCACTCCAGACTGGCTCAAACTCACAGGCAGTTGCCTATGTCGGAGTCGAGACTGTCGATGGTAAGGTTACATGGGGCGCAGGAATAAAGAACGATATCATAGACGCATCTGTACATGCACTCGTGAGCGCCGTCAACAGAACGGGAGATCTCAATTAGATATTAAATTAGGGATTAAGATATATTGAATTACATTAAAATACCCGGATGTGCAGGCGAAATGCTTACATATCCGGGTGTTTTTTATGATTCGCTGGTCTTAAGTTTCTTATAGCAGTAACCGATGATATCCTTTCGTGTAACTATGCCGATGAACTTGTTCTGATCGTCAACCACCGGAACAAAATTCTGGACCATGGCTCTGGCTATGAGATCCTCCATGTTGGAACTGATGGATACGGAGGCGTACTCGAATTTCTTTGGAATATCATTGAGGAAGATGCTCTCTGCGGTTTTGAGCGCGTTCATCGAATTGCGCTTGCAGTACCAGAGAATGTCGCCCTCCGTTATGGTGCCGACATATTCACCGGTGTTGGATAGTATCGGTATTGCAGAATATCTGTGTATCTCCATCTTCTCAAGTATCTGTCTGAGTGAAAAACTGTCCTCAATATATGCTACATCGCTCTTAGGTGTAAGAAAAAATAAAATGTTCATGCCGCTTCTCCTTGTCATATATAATTTATAATTTTACAGCCCCATTCTGTAAATGATAAATACCATAAATATTGCTTATCGCCCATATATAATAATTATAAAATATAATCAGTATGAGTTCAATTAAATTACTGTGAAATAATAGTGACCGGGTGCATGATAAGAAAGTATTTTCAGAATATAATCCGAAATGTGTCAGATATGTCAGAAATTGCAAAATTATGTTGTTAATTAGTAGGCGATTTGATATTATAAAATTGATATGCACTATTATAAGAGACATAAGGAGGACTGTATGGGATCGGAGAATGTTTTCCAGGAGAATCAGGAATATCTTATAAAGGCAAGGGAGCTGGTGGTGGCTATCGATGATGTGCAGGACAACCTTGAACAGGCGAGAACGGCACAGAGAAAGACCAGCAGGAGTATCTCACAGGAGGAAAAGGGCCTTTCTGATGAGATCAGTTCAACCTTGAAAAACAGAAAGAATGAGATAGAGGATGGATACGACCAGCAGCTTTCGGCGAACGGAGCCAAGATAAGGCAGCTTCAGTCAAAAAAAGATAAGAAGAAGACGGAGCGTATGGGCAACCGAATAGAGAGCGAGACGGCCTCCCTCAACGAGAGCAACAGACAGCTCAGACTCAAGGCAAAGGAGCTGTTTAAGCAGAACAATGTATCGGGCTTCTGCAATACGGGCTTTTTCTATTGTATGTTCGCTCCGTGCGGAGCAGGCGACGTGTTTAAGCTTATACTGCTTATACTCCTGTTCTGCGGATGTATACCGGCGATTGTATGCGTGGCGCTTTCATACACCATATACCAGACCGGAGTTCACACTTTGACGTATGTGGTGATCAGTCAGGCAATCGTCATAGCAGAATTTATCATATATTTCATAGTGTTCAATCTTGCCAAGGTAAAGAATCTTGAGATCGTCAATGAGGGCAGGCGGATAAGAAACAAGGTCCGCGCCAACAACAAGCAGATAAGGATCATCAGAAACTCGATAACAAGAGACAAGGATGAGAGTGTATATAATCTTGGCAAATATGATGAAAAGCTCAGCGAGCTTGAGGCGGAGCGCGAGGATATAAGCAATCGCAAGCTTGAGGCGATAAAAGTATTTGAGAATGATACAAAACAGGTTATAACTGATGAGATAACAGGAAGACGGCAGCCGAAGATCGACGCACTTAAGGCGGATCTGAAGCAGCTCGAGGAAAAGATCAATGCCATGGAGTCACAGCTTGCTGATATGCAGAGCCATCTGACTGACAGCTATGTCACATTCCTTGGCAAAGATCTGCTCACAGAAGAGAAACTCTCTGATCTTATATCGATCATGGAGGAGGGCACGGCAAGCACAGTGTCAGGCGCCATAGAGGTTTATAAGGGAGAGAGCTAGTCAGTGTGTCGATGATGACAGTATGGCGTCAGAGATGAAGCGTGCCATATTGCTGACGGTATACAGCCTGGTGCTCTGAAGAAGACTCATACCTGGCTTTCCAGACAGATTTACAATCCCGGTGATGGAGATATCTCCTATCGCCGGGAGTTTTTTATTTACACCGATTCCGGGGTACAGGGGGGCGTTAGATAGCGTGATCATACCTACATCTGAAGGACGTCCAAGGGATGCGTCGACGGCGATGATGGCGGGGGAGACAAAATGGTCGTATATATGGTGTATGGTATCGCGCAGATTGAGGGCGTGGATCGGAGCCTTTAACGTTCCGTACACTTTGAAAGGACAGTTGTGCTCTGTCAGAAAGCTGCCTGTCAGAGGGCCGAGAGCATCACCGGTAGCGCGGTCGGTTCCTATGCATAAAACCACGGTGCTGTCAGAAGGCTGCCCGCTGTCTGCCAGAAAATCCGATATTCTGGTTGAAAGCGCACGGCAGGCAAGAATGTCATTTGGATTAAAATATTCTGTTTGTCGCTGCTTCTTTTTTATCATATCAATACCCTGCCTGTGTTTTATAGTATAGAGTATTTCCAAGATTATCAAAGTTTACACAATAGATTCATAAAGCGCTCATTTACGTGATCCTGTAGATATAGGTCGTAATAGGCTGGAATATAGGGCGCAGTTACACACATCAAATGACATGATTTCCTAAAAAAGCGTCTTGTCAACATGGTATTATTCATGCATCGTTGGCGGAGCTGTAAGGGCTGATGCTTAAGAGTATAGGAGGTCGGGTGAATGATAGAGATAGTATATGATGAAGCAAATGAGATGATGAGGTCAAGCGACAGGGTGAAATATGAGCTGCCCAAGAATATACGACAGGTGGGAAATGCCCCGGGAAATTACAAGATATATGTAGAAGACTATGTCATGACATATCTGAGGAGAATTGCATCGCCGGGCAATATGAACTGCCGTGGAGCCATACTTCTCGGAAAAGTATATGATGAAAATGGCACAAAGGTGATATTTGTCAGCGGCGCAGTGGATGCACAGAATCTTGAATTTGACATATCCATGATAAAATTTGGTGACAGCGAGTGGAGCGGGATATATGCGGAGATAAACAAATACTTCGATGACCTGTCGATCGTGGGATGGTTCCTGTCCAGAATGGGTTTCTCTGCAGAGATAAACGATCAGATGAAAAGGCTGCACCGCGATAATTTCCCGGGTGAGGGAAAGATCCTGTTCCTTATGGATGCACTGGAGTGTGAGGAGGCATTTTATTATTACGATCACGGGATCTTTATGAGGGAAAAGGGATACTATATATATTATGTGAGAAATGAGAAAATGCAGAACTACATAATCAGCAGAAAGCGTGAGACTGCGGAATCTGCGACAGACAGTGTGGTAATAAAGGATAAGACGGTTGTTGAAAACTTCAGAGAGAGGGGGAAACAGACGGAGAACCGGAAGAAGAGGAGCTGGGGTACAACCGCGGCGTGCTTTGTTGCGGTATGTGCGGTGTCATTTGGTGCATTGTGGTACATATCCCCGGATACAGTGGGGCAGATAACGGACAGGCTGACAAAGGCAAAACACTCCGGTGAGGTTCAGGTGTTCATGAACAGTGCAGACACCATGGCCGGTGCTGAGGAAACAGTGGGAGGAGCTGCATCCGGAGATGCCTATACACAAAAAAATACGCCGGGATCACAGAACACGGAGGCAACTCAGAATGCGGAAGGGGTGCAGGATACAGAGATGGCACAGAAAGCAAATGGATCGCAGGATATATCAGCGGCGCAAGGCGCGGAGAATACAAGTGCTTCGGTGGAGGGAACTTCGTATGGCTCGGAATACACTTCGGACAGTGTTTCAGATGAAGCTGTAACATCAGAGATACCTTCTGTGCCGGAGGATACGGAGAGCATCTATGTGGTTGAACCGGGGGACACTCTTGTGAGTATATCGATAAAGATGTACGGAACGCAGGATGGCGCAGAGAGTATAGCGGCGGTAAATGGCCTGAAGATAGATGAACCTATATATGAGGGCCAGAAATTGGTTATTCCCTATACAGATTAAAAATGCTATAATTACCATGTTTTTTTATAGTGAATAAAGAACAGAAGGAATACGGATATGAAATTTTTAACAAAAAATAAAAAAACTGCGGATAAGGAAATTGCTGCGGGCAGAGACGATGAAAAACAGGAAGTTCAGAATCAGACAGAAGATGATATGGACGAGGAAAGCCTTGAAAATGGCAGGGATAATGTCATTGAAGTAAAACGTACCATGGGCAAAAAAGGCAAAATGCTCCTCGCTATCGCAGCAATTGTGGTTGTGCTAGGACTTGTCACTGCACTTTTGAGATATAATGCGATAAAGACATACACTCAGTATGATGTGGTGTCAGCGACGGAAACATCAGGTGACAATATAGCAGATTACACGGTATTTGCGGGAAATGTGCTGAAGGTGACCAAGGACGGTGCATCTTACATAGATGAAAAAGGCGTGACAAAGTGGGATGTGAGCTATGCGATGAAGATGCCACACGCAGAGGTGTGCGGAAACTACGCGATAGTTGCGGATATGAACGGTAAAGATGTGTATGTGTTTAATGTTGACGGCGAAGTCAGCCGTCAGACTCTCGCTTACGACATCTCAAATGTTGATATTGCAGAGCAGGGAGTGTACACCCTTGTACTTGTGGGAGAAGACTGCAATTATATCAATGGATACGATAAGGACAGCAACACGATCTATGAGCTTAAGACCACGATAGATAAAAGTGGATACCCTATGGATATAGACATATCGAACGATGGACAGAAGCTGGTCACAAGTTATATGAAGATACAGGGCACAAAGGTACAGTCTGTGATAGCCATGTACAATTTTAGCTCGGTTGGACAGAATGAGAATGCTGATCGTATGATGGGAAGCTATACAGTGGATGATGCACTGTATCCTATCGTGAAATTTACAGATAATGACAATATTGCATGCTTTGGTAATAACGATATAAGAACATACACTATGACGGAGAAACCGGAGGAGAGAGCTGTTATAGATCTCAGATCCAGGGAGATGCAGGGCGTATTCTATAATTCTTCCTGCGTGGGTTATATTGCTGTCTCGGATTCTGCCTCAAAGGCGAAATACAAAATATATATATATGACAACAAGGGTGCGCTGAAGGCTGAAGTGGACTACGACAATGCATTTGACAAAATATATGCAACTGAAGAGGAGATAATAGTCACGGGAGATATGGACTGCAGTATAATCAGGTTTAATGGAAGTATGAAATTTAATTATTCATTCACCAAGAATCTTGTAAATGTTGTGCCGGACTCAAACGAGGAGGAGTATGTGGTCATATTTGAAAATGAGACGCAGACTATTGCCCTCAAGGGCATGTAAGAGAAAGGAGAAGCGCATATGAATCTGATGTTGCTTGCGTCTGTGGCGGTTATTCTTCTGTGCGCCCTTATCGGATACAGGAGAGGTCTCATCAAAAGTGCGGTAAGTGCAGTGGGCATAGTAGGAGCGGTGATCCTGACAAATGTGCTGAATCCGTATGTAAACCAGTTCCTCTGTCAGCATACACCACTCAGAGACACCGTGAGGCAGAAGGTAGAGCAGAGCATAGGAGTGGAAGATATCAGTGAAAGTGTATCTGTCTATGAGAAAGAAGATTATCTAGAACATACAGAACTGCCGGAGATCGTGAAGAACTACATACGCAGTAACGGCGGAGACAAGATAAATGGAAAGGCGATCGGAGACTATGTGGCATATGTTGTGGATTATCTCACAGATATGGTCATGAACGGACTGTCTTATCTGTTAACCATATTTGTGGTGCTACTGCTCGTGCTGATAGCTCTTGCGTTATCGCATGTTCTGTCGGGGATCCCCGTGGTCGGTGGACTGGACAAAGCAGGAGGACTTGCTTTTGGCGTTGCACAGGCTGTGTTGTGTATATGGATCGCAATGGTTCTCATAACGTTTTTGTCGGCATTCTCAGTGGCTTCGCAGATGCTGGAAATGGTACACGACAGCAAGGCTCTCACATATCTGTACGATAAAAACATTTTTTTGAAAATAGTTATTGACATATTGGGAGATATTTAGTATAGTTTCACTTGCTGGTTGTGACCGGCACAAGTTAACATCGATTTTCTTCTTCTGTCACTGGGATATGATGACAAAGAAAATGAAAAAAGTTGTTGACATACACACTCCGGTGTGGTAATATTTAGAAGTTGTCGCCGAAGAGGTCAGACATCAGCAACCGAAAAGGTC